>Ga0247760_1000355_pt1 | contig 50807 bp, 40 predicted proteins | sample UWRJL171409R4_FD_179936 | JGI IMG/M metagenome (GOLD analysis project Ga0247760, IMG submission 179936) | Plant litter microbial communities from Arlington Agricultural Research Station in Wisconsin, United States - UWRJ-L171-409R-4 | ecosystem: Environmental > Terrestrial > Plant litter >...
TCTCGGCAGCTCGGTGCTGTTGGGGGGGGGGGGGGGGGGGGGGAAGGCTTTTGCCTGGCAATGACGGTAAACATCGAAAATGACAATTCAGCAATACCCCAAATATGGTTCATGGCTGGCTAATGATTGCTCTTCCATTGGTTTCATCTGTTGCACTGGGCCTCCCGTTGAACAGAAGTTGTGCTGACACGAGCTTAAGCGGATACTCGAGTACGAACGTCGCGTGGCTTTTCGGCTAATATATCAATCCTACCTTGCTTTGCCCTCCAAATAGTCCAATTCCGCTATCACCGCCGAAGCTGCGACGACCTGGAAGCTCTCTATGCCAAACTCGAGTAGGTGCCTAGGAATTTGGGTATCGAGAATCTCACCGTTTAGATATAGGCAGGCCAGGCACAATTCCAAGTTATCCAGCTCTGACGCGTACCCAGTAATGGGACATGGTGGGCGCATTGCCGCCGCGATCCACCTTGCGATCTCGTCATATTCGTCCCTGAGCCTTAGGGACCGATCGCGTTGGCGATTTGTTTGCGCACCTACTTCGCTGAGGATAACTCCAACAAATATCTCCCGCTCACTGAGTGGCCGAACAGGGTGCTCAGAACGACTGATGGCGACCTCTTGAATGGCTCTACGATATCTGCCAATTGAACCCAGTCAGCGCGATACTCTGTTTTAGCACTATAAAAGGCGAAGCTGAGTTTAGTGTGTACTGACGCATTATAAAGCTCCCTTGCCCGTTTCGATTGATACAGCCATACAACCGGTCCGATCCGCTGCGCTCGCGTAAGCAACGATCCACGTAGCTGATGCCAGAAGGCATAATTACGTTGCGGCGATGAACGAGGCCACGAAGCTTTGCCAGCGTTGCCTCTCCAGATGTTCTCCTCGTTGACTTCCCTATAAAGTTGGCCAAGAATGTTTTCCGACCGCACATATTCGTAACGGGGGCGCAGGCCAAGTTCCTGGGCATCATCTGCGGTATCACTCGCCGGGCCGCCGCTATTCTGATGACCAAAAACGTCCATGCTGGAATAGTCAGCTACACATGTAATAATAGATCACAGGGGAAGCTGCTCGCTCACAAATCAGGCCGCAGCGTCGGAGTCTTAGGAAGGCGAGATGGGTCGGCCGACTTCCCACTTTTCGAATAGTCGACTGCCTCTGAATGTAACTCTGCTAGATCAAGGCATTCGGAGTGCATCGTCCCAACTCGGTCGGCCAAGATCATGTGTGTTGTAGCGATTTGGCGCAGGTTATCATTCCGCATGAATTCAACCAGCCAGTCTGACATATCATGCAGTTCCACAGGTCGCCCCAAATCCACCGGCTTTGCTTTTTTGTATTCGGCGGCCTTGTACGGAGAGATTGACGCATGGACCACAAGGTCCGGGTCCCAGATAATGTGGTATAAATCTCCGTCAAGATCGCCTCCGGCCAGCTGACTGGGCAAGTCTCGTTCGCCCTTCTTACTAAACACGATGCAATTCCGCAGCTTGGCCAAGTGGCTGCCCTCCCGTGGGCGCTTATTCCAAACCATTTGAAAGTCTCCCGGGTGCATGGCAGGAGACCTCGTGACGATGACTGGGCCATCTTCCGGCGGCGGGTCAATGCCGAGCTGCCCTTCTTCCCAGTCGTAGGTGATGTAAACCTGCCGTTCGTCGAGTTCTCCCGTTACGTCCATAACTCCAATCAGGGTTATCCCTTTCCGAACCCCTATCCTACCCTTGTGCTTGAGAGCACGTAGGTCCCGACGGAGTGTCAGTTCCATAGCACTCCTGAGGAAATCATCCTGCCGGTAGTCGAGCCCTTTGGTGTATGCATATGTGATGAGCTCTCCAAGATGAACCGCCTGGCCAATCAAGCGCCTCTGGAGGAAGTCGGCAGTAGTTCCGATATCGGCCACTACGGTCTGTAGCTCCGCTAGCTGCCTCTTCTGCAATCCCAAGAACCAAGCGTGAGGTGCGCCTCTATCCTCAAGGATCTTGATCAGAGGACGATTCAACACCATGGCAATGGGTTTCGGTGGGCCGCCGCAGATCTCAAGGTCGCCTCTGTCGTAGCCGTCAAACTTTCCCATAGAGCCCCTACGAATGCAGATCCGCTCACCTTGGAGGCCCGGGTCGAGCGATAGGACGCCCTTCGCCCCAGCCCAGCGGATCTGTAAGCAAGTGGGATAACCCCGGAGTCGGCGTATAGAGCTGTGCACCCTCTCTAGGGCCATCTGGGAGATTTTGCCAACGCCATCGCTGAAGCAGTACTCGCCAACTTCCTCGTCGTCGATCCACTCAGGCTTGATGGTACCGAGGGGAAAGACATGTGGAGTTTCGGAAAAGGCTTGGCCAACGCGCGCTGCCATAAGTGCGGGCGCCTGTTTGACCTTCACAAAGCTTCCTAGCTCCTTGAAAATAGACTCAGCTCGATACTGCCGGGAGCCGTATGAAAAGGGTGCAGCCAACCAAGCGGAATGCGACCGCAACGATGAGTGGGAAAACCCAAGAAACTCATATTTCCGGCCGCCCATATGGATCCCATTCCGCAGGAGGGACTTGAACCGTTCGTAGACCTTGTCAAGGAGGACTTTTGAGTTCTTGTAAAGCTCCTGGCCGTTCTCGTCGCAGAAGCGCGCTCGGACAAGGTATTCATAATTCCCAGCGTATTTGCGCAAGATGCGGTTCCCGACTTCCATTGATGGCCCTCCCAGAAGGATGCGGGTTGGCGTGATTGTGGCGCAGAAGACTCTTGCCCTGTCTTGCCGCTCCGACGCTAAGTCGGCTCTGATGTCTCGGCCAGAGCGGATCAGCGCCTCATGGTTTTCCAGCATCGCCATGATGCTGTCCACCTCAAACCGGCTTTCGCTATCCGAGGGTGAAGGGAGGTGATCCCGGTTGCTGCTGAAGAGCGCTGCTTTAAAGGCATCGGTGGAGATGGGATGTTTCTTCCGCCCTTGCTTGGGCTCTACCGCAAAGAGAGCTGCCAACTGTTGAATGAGGAGCAGCACTTTGGCGGGATGCAGGTGTCCGTTGTACGCCAAGGCCTGAGAGAGAAACAAGATGCCAAATGGCAATGTCCCTGCCTGCTCGTGTCGGGTGAGCTCGTTCATCAGCCTGCGGATTCCGTCGGGATACGGGACAAGATGAGGAGCTTCCTGAGCGTGGTAATACTCGGCATCGTGTTCGACCACGTTGATACCCTTTGTTTGGAGTACCCCCATGTCGTATCGCAAGCGGTTTGCGTCTGGCACCCGAAACTGGTAAACGGTGCAAAAGCCGGACACTCTGCCATGAGCGTCATCGATAGCCGGGAGTCGCTGCATTCCCGCCGTAGGAGAAATGTTAACAGGTCGATTGACAAAAGTAGGTGGAATAGTCAAGACGATAGTGACAGCCCCTGTTGCCGACCAAATGAGCTCGTTGATGTCGGCATACAGAATGTGGATAAGGACTTGGAGGCTGCAAATGTCGACTGTGAGCCCATACTTCGTGAATTTTGCAACCATGTGTTCCCGGCGTTGCCACTCCCCTATAAATGCGAAACGACCTTGGACGAATAGACAGTTGCCGCAATCCAGTTCGTGGGGTGTCATTACCACGGCACTGCTTTTTTCCTGTTTCCAAGAAGAAGAGGTTGGCTCAAACACCGGGGCGGCAGGATTGAGTACTGTCCGCTTTCGGCGGCTGCGTTGGCAAGATACCATACTCCCTAGAATCCGGAGTTGTGGCATTGTTGAGTGCTGATGTGGTCGCCAGTTCTGAGATCCAACTGGCTCGGTTTCTTCCTCGGGCATGGCCTCCTCGCCATGCGCGTCCCAGAATTTCTGCCGGTCAGTCTCGTGCACGAATCGGACAAAGCCTTTCGGTTTTCCCCGCGGCTTGTCGCAGAAGTATTGCGAGATAGACAGTTTCTCCATGACTGGCTTCAACTCGATTTGCAGAGTTTCCAGGTCAAGGTGCTCGGGAACCGCCAGGAAGAGCTCCATGTTTTGGTTTCCGTTTCGTAGCGCTCTAGCTTGTGGATGAACCAGAAGTGTCGAGACGAAATGGCTAGCAGACAAAGGCGTGGCCCTGCGCGGCCTCGGCGGATGAAGTCCACCGCTTGGATGTTAGAATCGTGCAGTCTTATATAATTAATCAGTGAAACTGCTGATATTATCTCAGGACATCAAAAACGATGCTCTCTAAAATCACCTCATGCAAGACAGTCGCAGCGACTCAAATAAATGGTCAAGAAACACAGTCCCGTCTGGTGCTTTTACGGGTGGTACAGCATGACTCCACGATTGAGGTCGACCATATCATGTACCCACTGCAGCGAGCAGCTGCAAAGAGGCCTGCAATACTCCCATTGGGCCACGTCATGCCGTCTCCTATCCCTTTCCGTCTCCGCGCATCGCAATGTTAAACAGCCTGACAAGCAGCCATCAAATCATAGTGTTTTACGACCTCTTGTCTGATGACCGAGGTAGGATGGAGTGGTTTGAATCGTGCTGTCGCATTGTGCCGAAGGTGGGACCGAGTGGATCGATTGAGACTGTAAGAGCCAAACATTAGGGGCATATGTGTGACGACCTTGCAGGCCGTCACCTGGGCCGGCGCGGCCCGACGAATTCCCCGCAGAGGGAACAGTGCAGAAGTACAGCACACGGTGCTGCGCACTGGGCCAGGGGTGCAAAGACCCGAAGCCCCTACGACCAATCAGAAGGTGCTCTGTCACAGAGCAAGAGAGCAGACAGAGCAAGGTACGAAGTACCTCTTAGTTAGCTAATATAAGATAGTCATCATCGTGACCATGATGGCCGTGAGGGACTCCTGGTTCCTCACGCTAGTATTTAATTATTCATTTGTGTCCTACTGTTCAGACTCACCTCTGTGCATTACAGTGACAACGACCTACAGTGACATTAAACCCCCGTCTAGGAGTGCTAGCTCAACAAGCCGTCTTCGGAACGCCCACCCAGTCTTTAGCGTCCTGCCATACGTTCTGTCTTAACCCGCGCCAGTCCTCGAGGCCTGTGACGGGTGCAGGTCGTAATAATATGCCGTGCGGAAGACGCAATGAGGCGCTATGCTGCTTGCAAAATGAAGGCGGGGTTCCTCTCGCAGCGGTCCTCATATTTATCCCAAAACAAGTTTCGTGCTATTTATTCAGCATAAAATCCCTTGGTTAATAATTATTATATTACAGAGAATTAAAAGTGCGTTTTTAAGGTTTTATTTTCGTTAAAGATTTATAATACGCTTGCAAGTGCCCTCTTCTCCATGATCGTCTATCAATGCCACAAGTCCGTCTTGCCAGATCACGCCATTAAGATTAGAGAGCTGAAGCGAGTACAGACTCCGCTAATGCGGGCACATGTTTAACTGCAGCAATCTTCGGGTTGCTTAATTATGGAGTTTTGCCGTTAGGGATGCAGGTCGCACAGGTGTGGCCAGTTGTTGTCGCCATTTCCGAGACAGTAGACGTCTATATTATATCTGTATTTAGCGTCACGGCTCTGTCGTGAGTGGTGATAACTTACCACAACGATAAGTGCAGTCTCAGTAATGGTGGTGGTGGCGATGGGCGCAAGACTTACTGCGGGAAACAGACAGTACACCACCCTAAAATCGACACCACGAATTTCCCTTTCCTCTTCGGAACTGAGCAGGTGCCGCCTTAGGCTGAGCCAGACTGAGCGAGGGGTCACTATTCTAGCCTGCCTCGGCTATAGTTGCCACGGCTTAAAATGGCTGTGGAGTTGCGAGGACCCAGTTTTAGGTCCTCGTATTGCACCACACACCACTACAATATCCTCAAACACCTAACTGCGCTTTCCTTTAATTAAAAGACAGAGAAGAAAACCTGCCATTTAACACTCTTACTAATCCCGTTACGCCTAAGTTGAATCATTTATTTTTCTTAAAAAACAAGAGTTCAGTACTCGACTTGAGATTGCCTAAGGAGAACGTCATAGAAAGGGAGTTGCTAACTACTCTAAACGTCGATTAATAATGCTGCTACTATGTAAGCTTACGAATACAGTAAAAAATTGCCGCCTTTCAAAGTAAAAATACAAGTTGCCTTATAACTACTACTCCCTTTTAGGGAGCTCGTCCCGAGCTTTGTAAAGCTCTACTGTACTTACTTGCTTCGCGCAGCAAGCTAGCGAATATATATCAAATATACGCTATAGCTTAACTAGATCCCTAACGCTCGACCTATATATCAAAAGAGCACTGCCACTAATGACATACAGTTAGTACCACTATTCGTTACCTTTTAGAAAACTACTTGGCTGCGCTAGCGCTACGTTTAGTTTGGGAGTGGCGACTCCAAAAGTGCTTAAAGTTTACCTTAAGCAGGAATCGAACTTCCACTTACTGCTGCTATATCACAACCCCTGGATTCGAGTCGCCTAAAATAAGCACAGACTAACTGTAGCTAGCCAATCACAAGGCCTAAGGTACAACAACCCATAAAGACCTATAATAACTAATTATAAAGGATCCAGCTTTAAGGGAGCTTAGGTCTAAGTCTGCTAAACCTAAAGCTTAAAAATACCAGGTTTAAGGTAAACCTAGGTAGGGAAAGCTTTAGGTCCTTAAAGGTACATTTACATAAATAACTATTATTATACTTATAATAATATAAGGAATCCTTTTAATTCTTTATATAAGTATATACTTTATTAATTAATTTACTTTAATTATACATTACTATATAATCACCTTATATTATTATTTCTTATAATATCAAATAACTATTAGCTTAATCAATATCTTTATTTAAAAAGACTTATATTACATTTACCAGTTTTATCTCCCTTATCCCCCCAGTCTGTAACCTTGAATATACATTACCCCTTCTAACCTAACCCTAACCCTACCGACCCTACCGACCCTACCGACCCTATCGACAGGTACTGGTTGTAATATAATGCCCAACCTACATTAGCAGACTTAAGGGCAATTGTGCCTTCAGGGTTCTTAGATATGGATTCTCTGATAGAGAAAGGAAGAAAGCTAACGCTATTTCAAAAAATAGGGTTATTGTTTATTATAACAGTTAATAGCTTGCTCCACTGGATTGATTGTAGAGAGTTAATAAATTATATCAGCCTGTCAAAAGTGCTGTTTAACTTTCAACACAATTGCTTAGCTTACCTTTGTATTAAGCCGTCTATGCCTAGGTAGACACAAACATCTTATACTATCTGTTACATTTGAGGAGCGGACGTGCGGCTACCAGTATCATATACGTACCTTATATAGCCTAGAATATATATGTAGCTAAAGGGTTGCAGGCGCTCCTGGCACCGCTTACAAGGGCGTGGGCGTAAGACTGAGGACAGAAGCTAACTTGGGTTTCCAGCAGTTAGGCAAGAAATAAGAAAAATGCAAGCGCTAAGTAGTTTCGAAATGAGATCCATTTTGGCCATCTTTATATACGGACCAATTCTAGGCCCACTAAGCCGGAATCAAAGTAATTCTGAGCATACTGCATCGCAGCTTTGTCAGAAATGGTGATCAGGGATGAGCGACGTGCTGAGTAAAGACTGACCCAGGGCGAGCGGCCCAGAAACTGACGCATTCCAGAACTCCGCAACCCCCGCCGCGGAAGCTCAAGCTCAAGCCAGTCCCGCGAAAGTTCCAATTGACACTCCCCCCTCCCAACCGGCCCCCGCGCCCGATCCCAGTAAGAAGCGCAAGTCCATTAATCCCATCCCCACCACCATTCCCCTAGCCGCAAAGAAGACCAAAGCCCCAGCCCCCAAGGACACCGCCAAAGCCGCCAAAGAAGCCCTCAAGGACGCCGCCGCCGAGCTCCTCGACGTTTCCTCCGTCTCCGCGCTGGAAGACGAGGACGACAACGGCGTGGTCCTCATCTGCGACACCTGCGACACAGTGCGGCGCAAGATCCGCGCGTTCCTCGCCAAGGACGGCATCATGCAAGCGGCCTTTCTGCGCGCCATCGTGACGGCCGCGTACGGGGCGGACAGCCCCAAGAGGATCCAGTCAATGTCGCTGAATGCGTTCCTGAAGCGGAAGGGGCCGTTGACGGGAAACACGAACGCACGTATTACGCGGGGTACGTCTTCTTTGAGAAGCTGAGGATCAAGCAGAAGAAACCGAAGTCGGAGGACCGGGATGTGATGGAGGAGTTGCGTACCTATGGGGTGGATACGAAGGTGCAGTTTGGGAAGGTTAGCTATGTAAGGGTTGCGAATACGAGGCTGGGGATTGACAAGTATGGGAGGGTTGGATTATTCTGATGAAGATTGATTGCAGGGTTGTGTTGGATTGGAATTTGAGGTTTTGGGGTACTTGGGGCGATAGATTTAGATTTGGAGATCGCGCAAATTGGATCTTCCATTTATCCTGTTGGCGAAGGGGGCGTTGCAGAGGGGAACGTTTCTTCGAGGGGGATAGTCGGTCCGTGTTACACTCACGGAAAGATTTTCCAGCGGTTCCCATGGTGTTCATTGGAAATCTATTTGATTCAAGGGAATCCCCAATCTTGGCAATCCCTCTACGTCTCTCTCAACCTCAGACAACAAAGCAGCGACAAACATGGCTCCCAAGACCCAACTCTTCACCATCTCTCTCCTCGTAGCCTCCACTATCATGGCCTAGAATTCTCCCGGGCCTTGGGAAATCACCAAACTCGCCACCTCCGGCCTGCCCTACAGAGGCGAAGCCGCATGCCACGACCCCCTCAGTACCATCGCCGTCGAGATCCGCGACACCAACGCCTACCCCGGCTCAAACCAAACAGTACCCCAGACGACGACATAATGCATCGCCAAATTGCCGTATTGCTCACCGCCGTATCACAAGTTCTTCCCCTGCACCAACGTGCCGTTCGGGAGTTGGTCTTTTAGCTTGTTCCCGACGGATGAGCGTCAGGACGTAGCGTGTGCCAGTGTACATACATAGGTGCATTTAAAGATGGATAGGCTAAAATCAGGCTAACTTCACCCTGGGCTTACCGTTACTCACCCCCAGCTCACCATGCCATGAAATTGTCAACTTTACGCGATGAGGGACAGATCTTGGGCTAGATTGGGATGGTCGATTTCTGCCCCTGCCCCGGGAAAAAAGAAAACAGTGGCCCTTGATAGCCAGCGTATGCACTCTCCGTTTTGAGGTTCTGTGCTGTAGTAGTTATGCCTGCCTACTGCACAACCGATCTTTTCCAAGTCATAAAGACGCCTGGCGGTTCGATGACGCGTGTGTGGGTTCTTCTTGCGGTTAATCTCTGAGGGACGAGTCGCTGCACCTGCTAGCTGAAGTGGCGCAGCATCCTGGGATAACACATGGCGCTGCCCGATGTCGTTCATCGGCGCTTATCGCAACATTCTCTACAGCCAGTTGCATGGAGGTAGTACTTGCAGGAAAACTAGGTATCAGACACGAAGAGTTAGACATAACGGCATACTGCATTGCCGCCCGGGCTGATTGACATTGGTGGCGGCGGCTGAGAGATAGTTCGACCTTGGGAAGTCGGCTCATGATCAAGCCTGCGGGCTGTGGTTCAATGTTCTAAGTTCGTCTGGTTGGACTGGTAATGTCCAGGTTAAGGGGACTGGTGCGTCGGCTAGTCCCGGGGCACTTGTTGCTCCTCTTTGAGTGCTCAACTTTGTGGAAGTAGAATCCCTTTGGATGTCATTGTGGACACTATATTTGGATTCTGATTTGGCGCAGGGGACAAGCTGTATTAGCCAGAGGCCACTCCTTTGCTAGCAGATATAAACGAAAATGTGGTGGTATTGATAAGTGTATACCCGACGGGACTGGTTCAGTCTTTTTGCAATGTTGTTTATTCAATGTTGCTTATTTTCACTCTTCATCCTCTGCTGTGAAGCGTGCTGCTCTGAAACACCCCTGAAGAGTCATGACCATTCAAGGCACCATCGAGAAACCATACTTCCCGCGCCTGAAAAACTGCCAATACTCCATTGGCTTGAACCACATTTTAACTCACCAACCAGGATATTCTTCCTCTCAGACTTTCTATAAGAAGTTGCATCCCGCGCAACATTTATCTTCATCCAATGTTCTGTCTAGGCAATCACCCGTTTTGGTAGTTTGTGGCGCAAATATTGGAAGCACAGCCACCACGATGTTCCCTCGGCGCTTGCAGTGCCCAAAAAGAGGCCTCACCTGTTCATGCGCAAGGCAGATGCCGACGCAAATCCCCCCCCTCAAATAATGAAATCGCAATCCCGAACCCTTTCCTCTAAACCTAGGCCTACGTTAAAGCGATCGAAGTAGCGACATCCAATTACATGCTTGTTACACCTACATTCTTCTGCTCCCTGTTTTAGATAGGGCGGCACATCGAAAATCAAGATGGGGGGCTTTTACATGCAATATCTAGAAAGTAAGTCAAGCATCAGCGGGAAAGAATTGTGATCGTTCTTCGTTGGGAACTAGGGACAAGGCAACCCTCGCGGCAAACACGACCAAGATCCTGCTATGACTAACGTAACTCTCAGGCCTTTGTCGTCGACGAGGATGGCAAGACCCCATGTACGAGTGTTACCGCGACCGTTCCGGCTATACATGTCTCGTCCTTGTCAACGGTCGCGAGTACCAAACCGATCTCACGTACGAGTCGGCGCCCGCGGCCCAAGAGAATGCTGCCATGCGTGCTTTCATGGTGTGCAGGAACTTCAGCGTCAACGGGGGTATGCTAGCCAGAAATGGCATTGTTCAAGGGCTGCCAGCGGACGAGCACCAAAGCCGCCGTCGAAAGACGTCCCGACATCATAATAGCACAAGACACTCGACAAGCAGCCGAGCGTCTGCCACCACAGCGTCAGACTCGCGTTCTGGTCACCTTAGCCACCGCGCTCGTCGTGATCGCAGCCAATCGCCAGTAACGACGCTCGAGTCTGCAGACCATCTTCAAAGTTCCGACGCGGGCGAGTCATCCAGACGGTCGATACAACCGAGCGGGCCGCTTCCGAACGAGTCCCAGAAGAGCAAGGGGCTCGAGCCCTTGGATATGCCAGACCCAGACTCGACTTCACTCTCAGACCTCACAAAAGCCCTTGCAAATCATGACTATAACAAGACGCAGTGGCTACTGGAACAATGCTTCGATCGAGTGGCAACCGGCGAATACGCGTGGCTGGCGGAGTTGAAGAAGCTCGATTATTCCCCGCTTGAAATCACCGACGAATTGCTCGAAAGAGCAATTCTTGGACCGTGGATTTTGGAGCCGTTTACACCTCTCATCTCGCCGGCGTTCGACCCAGAATTTCATCTTCCCCGCTGCGCCCATTTCTTCTGCGGCCAGGTGGGTGGGCCTTATGCTGGGGAAGGCTCCAATATCGAAGCTCTGTCGAAGGACGCAAACGCTACTGGGCCAGTTCTTTCTGCGAAAGAGTCCATCGAGTATTACTGTGGCCTGGCGGGAACCAGACCGGCACCGGAAGGGAGCGCGGAAATTGAGCTCGGTGCTGTGGCTTTTGCAGAAGATTGTTCGGCAGCCGAGGTGACTCTCGTGGGGCCAAAGGACAATAGCGCCGTGCTCCAAGTTCTCGAGAATCTCGAGCACGCTGCTGGGGCTCTGCAGCGGCTTGGTGGATGCTGCAACACGTTGACTTTCCTCTACGTCGTTGAGGAAGATCCCAAGCCCTTCGTCGAGCTCCACAACATTCCTTTTTCTGTCATCCGCCGACTAAGGGATTGCACGGAACATCAGCAAACCTCGAACGGTGGCGATGAGGTGCTGAAACTTGTCCATGAGATAATGCCTTTTCTCCGGTTGAGTGGAGACACTTGGGACAGACGGTGGGTGAGCACTGATGCCTACGCCTACATCATCTCGTTGGCGGCCCAGTTCTTGGCCCTCGCCCTGCTTTCATATGCCCAGGCACACTGCGGTCCAATAATGCCGTTCTTTCTGGATACCCCTCTGAAGAGCATTTTGTTGAAGGGCAATGGTCGACCGCCAAATTTCATCAGCCACGGCGCAAAGTTTATTAGCCCTCTCCCAGTGCTCGACATATCTGGCTCCTTAGTCGAGCTCACCTGCATGGGGGAGATGATAGGGGAGCCGATTTTTGTGTTTCGCTCTGTTGATCCCGAACCCGATGGGCCAAACACGAACCCGCCATCGAGGGAACGAACACCTCCAGCCAAATTCGACCTACTGGGGTGTGCTGAGGATATTCTTGACACCTGGGGACCTGGCAAGCTTACCGAGGAGTCCAATTCGGACCTCGACTTGTTGGTCTCTGTCTCAGTTGGTGGTGGCATCATCACCTCGATCCTTCAAAGCGACGGCCAAGAGCAGCAGCAGCTCCATTGGAGCCCGGGGATGCGACCGAGAGGCGAGACGAAACCGTTCGATCGAAGCGAGAAACTCAGAGTCGGAGCAGCGATTGTGCAGAATGAACGGTGCACTGCCAATCCCAGCGCCGGATTGCACAAGGCCCTCTTCATGCTGGAGGACCTGGGTACTTCGCCAAGTTACTGGGAGCTCGCCGAGAGAGAGCTCGGCCTCGGTCTCCACGGTGGTGGCCAGGTCGGTCTCGCGGCGGCCGTCAGCTTCAACCAGACGTGGGTGAAAATGGGTGGTACCACAAGGAAGGCGGCTATGCTACGCCAGCCCATATATGTCACCGATCTCGAGAGCTTGTTTGGCGTACAGGTGAGCGTCTGCACGGGGATTGCCCGCCGCGTCCGCCTCCGTGACCTCCTCGCCGACATCCTCCCGGCCTATGTCGCTGGAATCGTCACCAAACCAGCCCTCTGGGCCTCTCTCACTAAAGGACACAATCTCCTCGACGCCCTCCGTGGATCTGATCTCCGGATCTGGCTTGAGTCCCTCGACCATGACCACCAGACGGCGTTTGAGTGCCTTGTGAGCGCCGTCTTGCACCTCTTGCGCGATACGGGCATCGACCGCAAGAACCAAAACTTTGCTGTCGCCTGTATCCAGCCCAGTATGCCATTCCAGTGCTTCAAGATCCCCTGCACGAAGGAGAACTATTGGGCGCGGATGCTCACCGACTCGGAGGAGACAGCTACCTTTGCGTATGTGACGACGCAGTGCCTCGAGACGGAGCGCATCCATTGCCGCGGGGCGGGAGCTTCGTGGAAGAATTCCGCCGCGTTGCTGTGGACCGCTGTGTCGTATTGTGAGAAACGACTCGCTGTCGCTGAAGGGGACGAAGTGAAGGACCGATGGGAGCTCAAGCATTCTGATGCGTATCTTATCGGACGACCAGACGCAGCATTGTCAGTTCAGGTCGACAGGCCGGATGCGAACAAAGAGCCGAGGCTGCTCGCTTCTCTCAGCACCGTTCCCTCAGAGTATTTGTACAGAATTTTCCGAAAGGGACGGCCGGGAAAACCGAGGAGGTTACGGGAGATGAAGTTCTTTGATCAGTCAGCAGAGAGCGTCGTCGTGCTGGTTGGGAAGGGTCGTACAGTCGAAGCTCGCAGTACGGACCAGCCCTCCAAGACCCGGCGACTGTCCAGGCATTGGCCGTCTACCACGGACGTCTCATCTCTAGAGTAAATGAAATGTGATTTGTTGTGCCTTACCTCTATAGACTACTATTTCCGATATTCCCTTTATATACCACGGTTAGTCTGTGTTTGTAAACCGCTACATCTATAGCAGGGGGAACTAAATCTAATTCGGGTATATTAGAGTTACGTTCGATGAACTAACGGTAGTACCTGGCGGTGGACTCGTGCCTCAAAAATTAGATCCGCAGCTCACAACTTATTTTAAATCATAGTAACTATTGCCGGTCCAAACATCGCTTCCCTAAGCTCACCCTCGGCTCAGACTCTGTAACTATCCGCACTTAGTCAGAAAATGTTATAGGGAGTGACTAACCAGGTACTTGGTCTCAAAAAAATGAAAGAGCCGCATCTGAGGTTGGTTAGCCTAAAGTCAGGCTCGCTTCACCATCAGCTCACCCCCAGCTCCCTATACCACAAAATGGTTAACTTTACGCGACGAGGGACAGGTTTTAGGCCAGATAGCGCTGGCCCATTTCTAATCCCCACCCTAGGGGGAAAAACGGCAGTCTTAAGAAATGGGATCGGTAGCTAGTGTGCCTGAGCGCCAAGAACTGCCGCTGCAGTTCGACAGTTTGCTAATAACGCCGCGGTCTAAGCGACAGAGAGACTCATCACCACCCCCCGTCCTCTCCTCACTCCAAGTCCTTTCCGACTCTCTTGGGCCAGTACTCTCCCACCGCATGACGCAACCAGATAACGTCCTTTCCACTACCGACGGGCGCCAGCATGAACTCGTGGTGTCCCTCAACATGAACCTTTGCGAGATCCTCCTCACCTTTCTCGAGGGCAGCCTCGTACCAAGTGCGCAAGCCCTCCATGGTCGCATCAATAGACTCGACGGGCAGAAGACCGGCCTTGGCAAAATTCTCGAGCTCCTGGCGGAAGACCGGCTCGGCGGCTCCGAGGTCGGCTTGGTGACGCTGCAGGACCGTCTGGTCGAGGAGATCGGCGGCGACCGCAGCTTCTGTGAGAGGTGAATGTTGTTAGCTATGTCCCAATGGAGCCAGAGAATAGGTTGGTTTGAATCGACTTACCAGTCATCGCGATCTCATGGTGGGTTGAAACGCCGTTGGTGGCTTCTTGGACGTCCTGGGAAGCAGTCGCAGCGTTGGCATCCGCGGAGGTTGCATCGCATGAGGCCGGGCTGTAGGACGTGGTCAGCAACGCGCAAGATTCCAACGGTCGGGTTGACAAAGGGCGGGGTCGAACTTGTCTTTCTCTATGAGGGTGAGCTGGCCATCTCTAATGTCGCCGCAATCGGGCTGAGAGGTGTCGTCAGACATCTTGAAGATGAAGGTCTTCTTCATGATGATGTGGTCAGACACCATAGTGATATCGTCAGACTCCATGGTGATGTGGTTGGACTCCATGGTGTCGGAGGTTTGTATTGTGTGTTTTCTTGAAATGAGATCGAGGACCAAGGCCGATAAGCGAGGAATTTATACACATGGTTTTGATTCACTTGTGGTTTGGGTCCACTTGGCCTTGTGTGAAGGGCTGGGTTGTACATAACTTGGGCGTTTCTCCGAACTTTAGGCCTGAAGCCTCGCCCGTAGGTGTTCTGCAAAGGAGATAGACACACCAGATTTGGTTGGGCCGGTCCCATGATACCATGTTTTTGGACGCGCTGGCCAGAGTTGGGAGCTGGTCCTGGAGGGGGCTCATTACCAAGGGGGAAATTGCTGGCAAAAGGTGTGCTGGGCATCTCACTGATCTAGCAGAAGGAGAGGGGAGGACGTCAATAGAAGGGATACATCCCCTTCTTGGCCGATGATAACTCCATGTCTTTGGGCTGTAATCCCGAAGGTCAATTCAAGTGGGCGTCATTCCGAATCAGCTTGAAGAGCGGATTGTGGTTGTGGACAGGGTCAGGGGAGTCCCCCGGCCTTTGTCAGACCCCTGTTTACAGAGGTACTATCAACCTGGCGCTAGATCGGCTCTCAAAGTCGCGTTAAACGTTCCATTGTCGCGACGAATTCCAATGAATTGAGCCTTTTCCCAACAGAATTCCAAGAGCCGAGAAAATCGGTTAGCTCGGCTTGGAACCTGTGCTGCCATGTGAGCCTGGCAGTCAGGCGACGGGGAAATCACCATTCCCATTTCGGGGGTGGCTGCTTACAGCTACATGCAACCAAGCATTACCCCGCTCCGTTTTCCCTCACATGGCACTGTTTGCTGATGTAACTTCCTTGAAGCCCTCCCGCCTTTGCCATGGGGGAGCTTAGACTGCTCATTTCCAGGGGGTCTTGCCAGTTAAATACATTCCTGGGCACCCTCCGCGTTTTCTGGCGCGTTGATCTTCCCTCCTGCACCCTCCGAATAGACAGGCAAATCCTCCATCATGCGTATCGGTTCTGTCACCTTTATCGCGCTCAGTGCGGCTTCCATAGCGTCGGCCTCTGCTAGCGAGCAACATGGTCCTCACCCCAAATGCCGCTCACTGGAACTGAGTGTTTGGACAGCGGGCGACAACATCCACTTCACCAATCCGCCAGACCAGAGCGATGCCGCTGCGATTAGAAACTGGCTATTTTCGGCACTTGCAGATCCGACCAGCTCCTACATGAACGGCACCGAGTCAGTCTCCGGAGTTTACAGGGTAGGCGCAACATATTGCGAGCCGCGTGGCAAACGCCCTCACCGAAAGCAGCACCGCACGCTTCAAGTTCTGGTTCACGGTATGACGTACAACAAGGAATTGTGGGCGGGACTCGGTGCTTCAGAGACCTATAACTGGCACGCTTACGCAACGCATGCCGGCTACCACACTATCGCCATCAACCGCCTTGGCCGCGGCCAGCTCACCACTGGTGGTTACCCCGATCCTGTCACCGAGGTCCAAAGCGCGTTGCAAGACAAATTCACCCAAGCACTACTCCTCCAGCTGCGACGCGGAGGGTTTCCTGCTCGCCTTCGCCTTCCGAGCTTCGACAAGATCATCTACGTCGGGCATTCCTTCGGCTCGGCCTTGGGGAACCACGTTGCAAAGGACAATCCCAATGCCGCCGACGCATATGTGCTGACGGGGTACTCGTCTACGGTCGCGCTGCCGGTCAATCTGATCCTGGACTTTGCCTCGGCTGCCGTTGTCAACCCGGCGCGGTTCTCAGGGCTTCCGCTGGGCTACTGGGCCGGCCAGACGGAGTCGGTGCGAACGGGGTACATGTACGCCGGGAATTATGACCCGGCTCTTCCACCCGTCGACTTTGCCACGCACGACATCTTTGCCGTTGGCGAGGGGCTATCTCCGGGCTTTGAGATGCGCGTAACCGACTTTACGGGGCCGGTGTTGGTGGTTACGGGGGACTTGGATACGTCGTTTTGCCCGGGCGGTGCGGTGGCGTGCCCGGAGACGCTAGAGAGGACTAGGGACTTGTTTCCGTTGGCTGATTTCTCTGTTATGATGCCGAGAGATACGGGTCACACTTTGACTCTTCATTTATCAGCACCAGAGGTTATCGTAGAGATTCATAAGTGGTTAGATAGTTACTTTTAGTTCTGGTGTCTTGCGAGAGCTGTTAGATTATTACCCCCCTCGTTTATCAAGTAAGGTCGCGCACGTTAAAATCCTTGCTGCGGGAACGGCCATTGCATGCATCCTCCACAGTGCCAGTCGACTACCGAGAGCCCCTTTGGCAGGCACCGGCGTTGCGGGCACCAACTTTGATGGTCTTGGCGGCCGGGGGAGGATTGGGTTGCTTTGAATGGACTTTGGCAACTTCGAGTTTGCTTGCGGTCATTCCACGCCCCGTGAAAGATAATGAAGACGGCTGCTTGAACATTCGTGGGTTGGCCTGCTTGAGGTTCTGGAGGTGACCGCGCAAAAGGGAGGCTAAGATAGCCAAGGAACTGCAGTTTGCGCCAGCTTCCACGTTCTCAGTCGCGACTTCCTGGTCTGACCACCTGGGGAAAAGGAGAGGTCACGTGACAACGTTTGCCATGGTGTGCCCAACTGGGCGCCTGAAGGCGCCTTCCCGCTGCAAAGAGGGGTTTTACTGACGGCGCATTTCCCCTCCCCATCCAGCCAGATTCATCAAAAGCATCTCAGAATGGTTCGATATGAGTACCAAAAGTTGCCCACGACGTCAAGCATTCGCCTGCTCCGAATCGAAAAGTCTTCAAAGCCGACCGGCCTTCAGATTCCGCCGCCCGAAGAGCCCATCCGACTCGCCCTCTCCCTGTCCGTGTTCGAGCTCGACGAAGCACCAGATTACGACGCAGTCTCCTATACTTGGGGAGACCCAACATCGCCCTATTCTAAATTCTTTCGGACAAACTACAATAGCGCTCCGTCTGTAGAGGTTGAAGTCAACGCCCAATCTTTGCTCATATCGCAGAGTGTCGCGACGGTCCTTACTCGGATATACCACGCCGATCTCGAAAAAAACGGATGCGGCGCCAAGTCGGAGTATGTCTGGGCCGACGGTATCTGCATCAATCAAGACGATCTCGATGAGAGGGCCTCCCAGGTAGCCCAAATGGGCTCCATCTATGCCGAAGCCGCAAATGTCTTGATTTGGCTTGGGGAGGTCGACGAATTCACCGACGATGCAATGACTGCCCTCGAAATGATCGCGACAATAAATCCAGCTCGGTACAGCGAAGTGTCTATGATTGACTGGGGGGCTCGAACTACCGTGTTGAAAGACAAGGGCTTGGTCGATTGGACATCTACCTGGGCCCATTGGCTTGGCTTGGAGGTCCTGCTAAATCGCCCATGGTTCACTCGAGTTTGGGTCATACAAGAAGCCGTGGTGAACGATAACAACATTATCCTTTGTGGCGACAAGGTTCTCCCTTGGACTTTGCTCGCTAAGTCCCTGGACTTCTTGTATTCCTCGACCTGGGGTATGGCAAATTATGATGATTATTACCGCAAGAATTGTGGATGCCCATCATTTCCCTCAAATTATGTCACGGTCATCTGGAAAGAACAGCCACGTTGGGGGGGAATCGCCGGTTTTAGCCGTCAGGCCATATTGTTGCAGATGCTAAGGAGGAGGTGGAGGAACCAGCAGCGTCGAGGTGTGGAGCTGGAATGGATTTTGAGATCTGAAGTTAGGTCCAGATATGCATCCGACCCGAGAGACAAGATATATGCGTTGGGGGGCCTTGTTGACAAGACTAGTGGACCACCGCTGCGTCGATCAGCCGTCCTGACGCCTGACTATCGTCTACCGACAGAGATCCTGTTCACTCGGACGACAAGGATGATCCTGGAGGCAAACGGAGATCTAGAATGGCTCCACCAAACACAGAATATTGGTCGGAGCACGATTCCGCTTCTACCCTCCTGGGTTGCAGACTACAGAATTTCCGGTTTACCTACTGTCGGTTTCTCGCGCCTCAGCAAGTCAAGCGAATCCTTTATGGCACATGGAGAAACGGCTTGGCAAGTTTCACCCGCCTCCATGGACCAAACGCAGCTTGAGGTACAGGGTATTGCGATCGACAGGGTCACTAGAGTGCCCAATTTTCCGAAAGGACGATCCAAGATTGAAAATCTCAGCGCTATGATTCAACTTGCAGCTCATATTCGCCCTATCCAACGTTTATGTGCGCCAAGGTGAGTTGCTACCTACCTAACAGGTCATCCTGTGCTGCTCTTCCACAAATAACTGAGCATGCCTTGCTAACGTGGTGACAACGAAAGTAAATCCCGCTTCGAAGTCCTCTGGCGGACACTGACAGCAGACTCGCAAAGCCCCAACGATAGAACCCAAGGACTGGGCCCTGTCCCACCGCCAGTGGGTGAGAGAGTGTTTAAACATTTAGCGCGCATAGCAGTGCACTTTCCACATCCGGGTTATCCCGGTCGAATCATTCAATTTACATACTACCATGTCACGAAACTGCTTGAGCGTGATGCAACCGATCCACTTATCACCGACAAAGAGTGGCAAGCCCCAAGCCGCTACCTTGCTGCTGTCTCTGCCGCCTTACAACACCAAGAGACCTACGATTTGGGTATTAGCCATCCGGTCGACCAGAACCATCATATTCTTCACCAGAGAATGGGAGCGCGTACCGCTACGGGGCGATTCATCAACTGCCCAGATTCTACCCAGGAGGATGACGAGATTTGGATACTTGCTGGTTTGTCAAGACCGGCTGTCCTACGAAAGACTCTGCAGGTCGAGCGAAATATGGTTTGCTACCAGTATGTTGGACAAGCGTATGTTTATGGTATCATGATGGGGGAAGCAATGGTCGACTCTCCGACTCTTACCAGCATTTTGTTAGTGTAGATGATCGGATATGCAGCCAGGATACAGACAGCCTCATTGGGGCGAAAGTCAACAAAACACACTGTGTTCAGGCGAGCTCGCAAATTAACTACCGGGAACCCAACAAGAGTACTCTGACATGCCTTGGCAATTCTCAAGCAACATCAACAACCATCCTCTTCCTCCCATTACCCCCCACAACCCTCCCATAAAAGTACTCCCCTTGGCTACTGCTGTCCTCCATAGCACTCCTCACATCCTCCACCAACCCCCCCGAATCAGCCACATACCAAACACACCCGCCTAACGTCCTCGGATCAACCGGCATATGCGGCCAGCTCATCCACATCCCGCCCATGATACCCAAGCTCAACCCCGTACAGACATCATGCGTCCTCCTCGTCTGCGTCAGCGTATACGGCACATTCGACAACACCACCGGCAACACCTCCCCCAACACCACCATCCCCTGCGCAGCAAAGACAACTCCCCAGTTATATACAAATGGAAGCTCCCTGTGTGTAGGGAGAGCACATGACCTAAGGCCCCTGCGCTCTAGCTAAGCCTAGTTTGGCAGGGCGCCTGCGCCCTTAAGCGTTTCTAAGCGCCTAGCGAGTCGGCTGCAGTTCGATATAAGTACTTAACTGCTACGTTTAATGTGAAACTTACTATTGAAGTCGAACTACTTATGATCTAAACAAGTACCCGCAGTCGAACCACACCCCTTATTCGTAATCAAACCACCCTACCTAATCTTAAGCCTTGCCCTTTCTCTAGCTCCTGACTAGTATATTAAGGCAACAATTACATTGGCAATAGATAACGTGAATTGCAGCCCACTAAGACACTGTACAAGTCTCTTACGGTTAGACAATTTCCGGACAATGCCCACGAATGTAAGTAACTAACACGGAAAAGGGAAATGCTAAGTTCGTGTTCAGCCATCGCCGTCCTAGAATGCCCTTTAAGCTTTAATGGCGGTCTGCGTACCCTTAACCGTGTTCCCTAACTAAAGCTTACGACTCTAGCTAGACAGATTAGTCGGCAAACTCTTAAGTATTGATATCCAACATCACTATATGGAGCTATTAAGATAAGCAATAGACATTTAAGAACTTAGAATAATTACTTTAGAGGAAACCTTATCTCGCTAGTTACATGTTTACTAACATCTTAACCAGTCAAAATCACTAAAACAGCATGGGTGTGGCTCTTCTATCGATGTATGCGCTTTAGCATGCAGCCACACGACTATAGCATGAACCTGCAGGCTATAATCAAGAAAAAGCTCCAGTTCTTGCTCCCGGTCGTCTTCACCATCAGCCCAGATGTCAACCACCGAAGTGCCAACTCCAAGGCCGGCGCCTATAACCACCACGATGGCTCGGCCGAGGAAGGAAATGACGTGTGCACGACGGGCGGTGCGAAGACCGCGGCGATGCGCTTATTGACAAATCCAACTAATCGCTTCAGTAAATGTAGTCAAGGGATTGTACCATGGTATGGAGCGCCATCCCGTCCAATGGGTGCCAGGACCAGATGTGAGTCCACTTGTCAAGCGTCCTTGTCGAGTACGTATGAAAGCTCAGGTCGAACGAAAGGAATCCCTAAACCAGTGGGGCAGGAAGTTATACTATCCCAACCTGTACCGCTGGTTGTTTAGCCAACATTTATTTCCACTTATTTTTAAGGCTTCAGACTCGAAGCAGTCTCAAAGGACTCCCGGATATATTGATGCGTCTTTATATTTTGTTGTTGTTGTTGTTGTTGTTTACGATGTGACTGAGGCGCTGATGCTTGGTCAAGAGTGTTAGCTGTGCGGAGTTCATCCAAACTCAAATCATTTGAGCAGAGAGACAGGTAGGTCTTGGCCGGAGCCTAGATTGGTAGAAAACTCAGGTATGGTACCCTTTATACTCCATAGTTGATCTTAGCCTATCAGAGCAACGCAATTTCCGTCGCTGGTAGCAAACTCTTTCTGATGATATCAATTCTTCTCCGGTCCTGAAACACGGTTTATGGCAATGAGAAGGCTCCGCAACCACAATTCAGTGCAATCATCTGGAGTTCCTCATAGATAGAGTGGCCGTCCTTCAAGACGATATCCCACGCCAACCATAACCCCGCTACCTAAGAGTCGAGAGCGTCAGCATCATTTGCCTGAGAGAGATGGCAGCCAGGGGCCTAACTCTGCACTGCCATGTGTGTTAACCTTTCGTAGCTTCTTGACCGTGAGGACTGCGCTGGGAACGGCGACGACGAAGGCGAGGATTCCGACAGTAACACCAACAATGGTCGAGACGTTCCAACCTTCCGCGCCACTTGGATCCGGAGCCGTGTCCCTGGTGTGGATGTTGTGATAGCGTGTGAGAGTGGGGGTACCAGGCATCAGATGCTGGCTTGGCTTAGGGGCTTGGGTGGTCCGACAATGTCTAATTAGTCCCAATTCAAGTTAGGTTATCGGTCGGCAACAAAGAGCAATGGACGTCAGGTCAGAGCAGACGCAAACACATGGCGAGGCAGGGCAATATATAAAGAAGAATGACTATGCTAACTCTCCTCCCCATCGTGAGCCTATCTCGGCAGCCCGGGCTGTTGGACAGGTCGATTGGCTGTGGGGGCGGCGCTCCCCATGGAAGTGAATCCGACGTGCTAAATAGTGGGCCACGTACTAGCGATAATAGTACTGGGTTTCATTCGTTCGGATTCGATCGGAGAGTGGAGCGACAGCGCGCCACGGCTCTACTGTGGTGTGAAGGGTGCACACTCTCGAAACATGTGTTAAGCGTTCCCAACCTTCGCGTCGGCGGAGGGTGGACCACGCTAAAGCACGTGGGGTTAAGCGTCTGTGCCCAACTCGTCCTTGGGAGCGACTAACAAGTACGAGGCAGATACCATTGCTTTGTTGTGCGCACTGTGTAAGCTTGGGTCCCCACTGCGAATTTCGCTGCTGGTCTAACCTGACCCAGACATTGTACAGTTCATTGAATCAATCTAGCACTGTATCTTAGGTATCCAACTTGTGCCTGCCAGGGGCTCCGTGTCGTCGAGGTACATACCAGTTCAAGTTAAGGCTCTGTGGTGTCGAATGGAATAGCCGCCAAACATCGGCAGCTCTCCGACATGCTCGCAAAGTGAGGATTGTTCTCAAGACCAAAGTTTAGGCGGGCACTAGACTTGCAACGGAAAGGAACTGGCCTTTAACCGTCAAACCTTTCAGAATGTTTCGATGACCTGGTTCTACAACAATGGGGCTTAAATTGGCCAGCGACTCCCTGGTAAATAGTCACCCCTAGGTCTTCCTTGGTAGAAGTACACGAAGCAAGGCACTAGCGAAATGGGACTGCGGCCAGGGTCTTGATGAGATGATCCACTATTCTTTAGATACAGGCCAATCAAACTTCCATTACCCCAGCAAGCGAAAATCATGGATGGCGGGACATAAGCAGTTGAGAAGTCTGCAGAAGCTACGGATCCGTAGAGCTGTCGACATGCAGTCCTTGGCCGCCCTTGGCCCAGCGCCTGCATTCGAATCGTCCCCATCTGCACTCGAACACGTCCTCCCATCTCCAACTCAGCCACCTGTGAGATTTGTCCCAATCTAGCCCTCTATTTGCCCGGCTCTTGACCGTGACCGCCATATCAAACCTAACTTAGCAAACCCTTGACACACATCATCAATCCGCTTCCCAACAACCACTCCGCCCTGAGTGGGACTCCGAACCGTTCGGCTCACTCTAAGCCACATTGGCGACAGACAACACGCATTGCAGTCCACAAAGACACTGTATAAGGCTCTTGCAGGCCAGAGCATTCCCGGATGATGCCCACGAATATAAATGGCCAATACGGAAAAGGGAAATACCAAGTCGTGTTAAACTATCGCAGTCCCAAACTACCCTGCAACGGCGGTCTGCGTAACCTGAACCGCTTCCCCCAACCAAAGTTTCTGACGACTCTTACCAACAGATTAGCCGGCGAACTCCTAAGCACTAATATCCAACATTATTACATGGAACTACGAAGCCAGGTTAGAGTCCTTGAACCTAGAAAACACCCACAGAGAACCTTAATGACAAATCTAACTACATCGCTTCAGTAAAATGCCTTCCTTCCCAGAACCAAACAGCGATATTCCAAGCATGAACTCCATCAACTGCAGTCGTGCCCTTTATCCACAACAGTAATCCAAAACAAACAGCTTCGCTCCCCCCATCCACTCGTCAGCGGGAGTCATACTGCCTCGACAAGAACTCTTGATGGGAACTTTTCCGCCGCAAATTAGCGGCTCGACACCTGAGGATACACTCCAATCAGACGAGTCTGCAGATCCTTAACCATCGCCGTCGAAGAGCTCCTCGTCATCGCGTTCGAATTGTTCTCCGCAGCTGAACTGCCCGCTAGACCCGTCGTAGGTTGGGCTACTTTCTTCCCCCGTCTCTGCCCCTGCCCGCTTCTCGTCCCGACGAACCCTCCATCTTCCGGCGCACGCGGACACGAGCGATTTACCTTTAGCGATCCTGGATAGGCTTGATAACCCTTCTGGGTGATGTTGTGCCTGCGGATGCAGAATCATCGATTACGATGTTTGCGAAGCACTGGCAGCTAACCCCCGCCGCAGAAAACTTCGCAGGAGCGGCTTGGGGCTGTGGTCCAGGGAGGAATTCTGATTTGGTTGTACCACGTTCGGTCAGCACCCTGACTTGTCGTGCCGGCGGACCTTGTATATAGTACGCATATTATTACTTCCCCACTCATCCCCCCATCCCGTGAGATTTGGGGGCTGTTGAGATGCGGCTTATGTCAGTGCATAGCCTGTGTGACCGTGCCACTTTAAGAAACAGCAAACATCCATAAGATGCAGGCACAACGCCAACTTGGTATCGTGGAAGTATGGGTATCGTGGACATGAACCCAACTGGCATAAGCTAAGTCAAAATACCACGGGACGATTCTTTTCAAAAAGCCCGGATTGGCATTGTTCGTGACCGTATATTGTTATTGTTTCGACCACGAATATAGAACTGCATGAATGTCGACCCCACCCTCCCACAGGGCTGTGCCGTGGCTAGACGATTCATTTTTGTAACAAAATCGCGTTCCAAGTCAATGCCGTGTAACCAGCGCCGCCGGCAAATTGCAATTGAAGGGTCAGGCCAAGCCTGCTTGCTACACATGTTAAGACACGACATGATGACAAAAGGACGAAATCAGATTTAGATGATGCCTCTTCAACGTATAAGTATGATGCAGGCAGACCTTCGGTATTCCACGATTCGGCATCTTTCCTCTTTTCCCACAAGGAGTCCTCCAAAGAGAACCACGCATCCAACTTCCATTTCGCCCTTCGATTCAACTTCCCAGTTACCGCCAAAATGAAGGCCACCACCGCTATCCTCTTCCTCCTCTCTGCCCTCGCATCAGCGGCTCCCAGCCCTCCACCAACCCCCCTCCAAGGCCGCCAAAGCGTCACGGTCAGCCTCGAGGCAATCAACAACGCCGTCAACACCCTCGGCCAGATCCAAGCCAATCTCAACGCCATAGGTGGCCAAGTCGACGGCGTCGTCAGCAGCATTTCTGGTGGATTCCAAGGCAATGCAGCTTCTGCGATCAACAGTGCGCTGAGCAACTTCGACCAGGCTATTTCAAATGCTGGGGGTGCGGTTGGACAGCTCCGGGACGCGTTCCAGAGTGCTGCTAGCAACTTTGAAGATACAGAGCAGGAGCTTGAGCGTCAGTTTGGGAAGGTGTAGATCGAGTATGAAGTGAACTGCCGTCGGAGATGAGCTGTGCTCGTGTGCTTGGTTTAGGGTGTGTGTGCGGAGTGGTAGGAGGGAGGTGCAGCAAAATTTCAGGGAGAATATGAACAGTCGGTACCTATCCATATGTCAGTCATTATCGGGTAGCACTTGAAATACCGTATTATTAGCTCCATTAAATCCGGTTTGAGTCTTGCCCCGTGGCCCCGTAACTCACCCCAACCCCAACCCTTCTCCCCTCACAGAACGCGAACGAGGTTAGGGTTATCTGTGAGCGCATGGGGCAAGACTAAAACCGGATTTAATGGAGTAATACGGTAGAGATGCTGATACATCACGTCATATTATGTATGGTGCAGTACGGAGGCCGAAGGCAAAGAAGACGGGATATCTGCTCTGGGGAAACCCAAGGGAAGATCAACACCGTGACGCTAGTTCCGCCAGAGCGGTGGGGCTTGCATCAACGGTAAGAAGGCTTTTCGTCCCCGAACCTGGATGGTTTGGAAGGTGCTGTGCTTCATTTTCCACGACACTGCGTTTCATCATCGCAACATCGCGTGCCCCTGACACGGCGAGTTTTTGAAACCACCACTTACCCATTCCGTTGAGACGCACAGGGCTAACTGAATGGGATCGTGAGGAATAGGGAACTGGAGCCGAGAAGAGAGCAAGACTCAGACTTCAATAGGGGGTCTCCTGAGCACAAATACGCAATATATATCCCGGGCCCAACACCTCAACGCCCGTTCTTCATTCCCTATCTACAAGAACTAAAATCTGCCACAACTCAATATCTTAATACCTACAACTTCACCCATCACCAACTCTCTTCTCACTCACCGCCAGCAAAATGAAGCTTAATCTCGCCATCCTCCTCCTCGCCTCCACCCTCTCATTATCAGCACCAACCCCCCTTGGTATCTCCCTGTCATCTCACGACATCAAAAAACGCCAACCCTCCCCAGTCACTGTCGAAGACATCAACAAGCTCCTTTCCAGTCTTCGCGACATCGCTGGAAAAGTCGAAAATGGAGTGCAGACCTCAACTGGAAGTGGGGATGCAGACCAGCAGGTTGGAGTCCCTGTGTCCCAGGGTTATTCTACTGATAATTCCGGGTCCGGGCAAGGGATCGGTCCGGCGGTTGATGGGGCGGGAGTTGTGCCGGGTGATGCTGGACAGGGGATTCAGGGTGTTGGAGTTCAAGTTGGGGTTGGGTTTGATGTTGACTCTGGGCCGGGGCAGGGGATTGATCCGGTGGTTAATGGGGTGGGGGTGGTGCCGGTTGACGCTGGGCAGGGGGTCCAGGGGGTTGGGGGCGGTTCTGGGCAGGGGGGGCAGCAGGTGGGGGATTTGGTTGGGAAGGCGAATGATGAATGAGCTGGACAAGTGAATAGTGCAAGGAGAAGGTTTTGATCTGGTATTGTGATTTAAGTTGCTTGAACGGGCTGAGCGGTTGACAAGGTACTGGGGAGATGTGGTCCCAATGAAAGCCCGTATTCCTGTTACAACGATAGAAAAGTCTCAAGGACAAGTTCAACACGTTCGTTAATTTCATATATCAATTCTAGACAGTGCCAGCTGGGATGAAATTGCTTTACTTATTTAACCCCAGCTTCCCATGACAATACCGCGAGTCGCTTTGTGGAGTTTGGGGACTGGGTCCGGTCACCCTCTGGCCACTTGTTGTGATAGGTCGCGAAGGGACAAAAGGTCGGACCATCGAACCCGCCCCCAAACGCTCAACTTTTAACTACCATTGCACCATCCGTAGAATTTGGGGTTGGTAGTTTCATTGCCAAATCCTCCGTGGCCGAGACGTGCCACAAATCCGCCGCTATCTTGTTGCAGGGGAAGCAGCTGCAGGGGTGTGGCGGCGATTTGGCCCCCATTCACCGAGGCGCGGAGTCCGTTCTGTGCAGCAGCAGCCCTTGGCATGTTGCTGCTCGGAACGCGAATCATGAGTCGGTAGAGTGACCTCATTGCCGAGATCGCCTTTTTTCTTGTCTTGCTTGTAGGGGCCGAAACTAAAGCAGCGGAAAGGGGCGAACCCCCACGATCTCCCATCCAATACGCCAAGTGCCACAAGCTCAGGCGGTGGATGAACTTGAGGTAGAACTCAGTCGCCAAAGCCAAGCCAAGCTAGTGTCATTTATACGCCGCCTTGCAGAAAAGCTTTCCCAAAGAGAAATTTGCTGGCAGGTTCAGCATTACAAACTCACCGACAAGGATTGAAAAATGGCGGACTCAAAAAAAGGAAAGAACAGAAAGGGCTCTATTCCAAACGCATAAGTAAATCCTGACATCCAGCTCTTACAACTGAAACAATTTTATTTTCTCGAAACACTGTAGCACACGCAACCAGCAGCCAACAAACACCATACACACACACACACAAGCCTTAAGACAAGCCCCCTGCCAACTTCAAACACCACCACCACCACCCACCGCCTCACCATGAAGCTCAACGCAACCCTCCTCTTCTTCATCATCGGCCTGGCATTTGCAGCACCGACACCCCAAGCCCCTTCTGATGAAGTGGCACCCGCCCCCAAAAACCCATCCGAAGACGCGGGCAACCAACCTGAAGCTCCAGAGGGTGAGATCATCGAAGACGGCGGCTCTATAGGCCAGGGAGGCGGTCAGACTCAGGCCGAGATCCTGGCGGACATCATCACTATCATGAGTAACGGGGGCACCTGCGGTGGCGGTGGACAGCAGGTTGTGCCTGAGGAGGTGGAGGATGAGGGAGAGCCCGAGGCTTGATGTATTTGTATATCTGGGTAGATAGTGTTGGGTGGTGTGTAAGATTAGTGGTTAAGTTTGTGGGATGGATACATATAGCTGGATGTGAGGATTAGGTTGGGGGAGACTTGAAATTGTTCATGTAATATCGTTTCTCTGCAAATTGTCTACCGGTTTCGGCCACCTCAAAGGTGTACGATTAAACAAACTGCAAATCAGAACCCCACCCTCGCTCGCGCCATTAGCGCCGACTGTTATTTTCTGAAAATCTTCCATTTCTTCACCACTTGTTTTCATCTTTAGCATTACTTCGCTTCCATATCGCCAAGAAAGCAGCTAACCGTTTATGCTTACTTATACCTTCCGTTTCTTCAATTTTATGTGGCAATTTTTGCGCGGTCACCCTTTACCCCACTTACATCTTGAATAAAGGCGGCGGCTAACCGGAGGTCTTTGTTTAAGAAGGCACGAATTTCTCAATAACCTGGGTAATCGTTTTAGCCCTTTAGCTATCCATATTGTCAGAAACAAGGGGGTTATGGCCTCTAGCCAGAACTGTTGAAAAGTAGGGTCTCGACAGCACTAGAACTGTGGATTTGTAATAGGCTGCCACAGCTGCACAAACTGACGCGTGATGGCTTGCCACTATCTATAACTATAACAGAGGCTCTCTGGCAAAGCCAGAAAGCTGAGGAGAAGAAATAAATCAAGCAGTTGCTACCCACATTAATTTACCTGAATCCATTTATTTCGAGGCACGAGCTCCATAAAAGGCAGCGGCAATGATATTTGATTTAGGGAAATCCTCGTGGCTACCCTGTCTGCCTGTATAAAATATGCCTTCTTTAGGCTGGGCCAAAGTGGTAGTTCCTTTCAAAGGGAAACTTCCAGCCTAACACAGCGTTCAGTGTTTAGTTCCTCGAGTAATTGCGGGATTGATATTACCCCCCAAGCCTAACAGAGGTGTCACCAAGGATCCAGAATGAATTCATTACGTCGCTTCTTAAGAGAAACTTGGCCTTCTTCAAAGACAGGTTGGACTACGGCGCGATGAAATCACAGTTCGGGGTCCGGTATGACGAAAGACGCGCTTTTACCGACCAAGAGTAGTCACAGTATGCTGTGCTCCTGAGGTAGAGATGACCGAGAGGGTTATCACGCTTGCCAGCTTGTCAGGGCACATACAGTTCGATGACGATTCGGGCTGTCTTCCCTCTCTTCTTTATCGACTCCTGGATGACGTCAAAGGGTGTGGTAATCTAACCTACACAAAAGTCTCCTTCCTCCCCTCCAAAAATCCCTTCCAGGTTGTCGCCTTCAATCCAACCGCCGCAAGTATGTCATGTCCCTCTCCCAGCCCGGCGCCCGCGAAAAAACCCGGGTCCTCGCACAGGAGCTCATTTTCGAGAATCTCTTGAGCGATGGGCGGCGGGAGGAAGCCCTTGTAGACGTCGTGGTCGAGCTGCACGTACTGCCCTTTTTGGCCCGTCACCTGCATGAACTCTTCCACGATACGGGTGGGGGTGTAGTAGTCTGCCGCGGCGGGGATGGTTTTGTTGAGGGTTTTGCCAGGGTTGACGGCTGCGGCGATGACGTATTTGCCTGCGGCAAGTGGAAGAGTGTTAGCCATCGGACGGAACACGGCAATGGGAGTGTTGGGAGAAGACTCACCCATGTCCTCATCCGCAAAGAACAACGGCATTAGTGCCTTGCTGGGGCTGGTCGGTCCTGCTAGGGTGTATGACCCGTCCTCACCCTTGCGCAGCAGGCCGAGGTTGGTGAAGTTGGTCATGTAGTAGCCCGGCTGGATAAAGGTGGTCGGGATGCCCTTGCCGCGGATGTATTCTTCAACGTCAGCCTTAGCATCGAAGTGGGCGACGTGTGGGAGTCTGCCCGCGGAGGCCTTGGTGACGTTGATCAGGGAGGAGAAGATCAGGTGCTGCACGCCGGCCTCCTCCGCGGCGTCAGCGACGTTCTTGCCGTGCTCGGTCTCGGTTCCGGGGGTTGCACCGGTCACCATATCAGGGAGGGTGACAAGGAAAACCGTGTGGGCACCCGCGAGCGCCGCGGCGAGTGAGGACCGCGAGCCCATATCAGCTGCGGTGACCTCGATGCCCTGCTGGACAAGGGTCTGGGCCGCGGGCTTCGATATGTCGCGGGTGACGGCGCGGATCTTAAACTTTTTGGATAGAACAGGGTGGGCACGAACGGCTCGGATGACGGAGCCGCCTTGGATGCCAGTAGCGCCGAAGATGGTGAGGATGTTGGACATGGCTGTTGGTGGGGAACTGAGCGTCTGAGTGTGAGAGTAAGGTAGGCAGGTGACTGAAGGGTGACTGAAGCTGGCGGGGAAGGAGGCACATAAGAGCGTTTTATAGCCCATCCGCATCTTTTTCAATACTCTGCAGCACCTGGGTCATTCGTCGTTTTTCAGCCATTAACAGGTTATTGGCAAAAGATACGAACAGTCCAAAAGCGTACCTAGCTTTCCGAACGAGAGTCATGTTGCGGACAGGTCACGGAGACCTTCTCCCGGGTCCACCACTGTACTCCCTCCAAGTATCCGCGACTACCAGATGGCGCGCACGGAAGTCGGGTGGTGCAAGGATGGCGGGACGGACGGGCGCTGCCGGATCCTGTGCCCCGCTTCGGACACCGATCCATGTCCTATTGGCTGCCGCGGCACCGCGCAGCCTCCACCTTGTCGGTTCCTGCTGTTTTTATTGGCATCAGTCAGCCGGGCCCCCTCTTTCCTTTTTTTCACGACACGGCTCCACGCTCTCGATTCTGGCTTCGTCCATCCCCAAGTTACCCGAGACCGAGATGGAGGCTCAGGACCAGCCGCTTCCACCACTCCCAGGAGGAGAAGGTCCGAGTCACAGTCGTGGAGATACATCGCTGGGCCAGCTGTCGTGTGCGCAGTGCCGCAGCCGCAAGCTAAAATGCGACCGCAAACGACCGCGTTGTGACCGCTGCCTCGAAAAGAACGAAAGTTGCACATATCCCGAAGTCCGGCAGCGTGGTTTGGGTCGGCGAAGAACGGTGCGGGACCTCGAAGAGCGCATTGAGGAGCTTGAGGGACTCCTCAGAGCGGCGACCATCGGATCTGCCGTCCATCAACCAGACACCTTCCCGCCTCCGGAACTGCCAGTCGCAGAACCCCCCTCGATGGTGCATCCAGAACCAGTGGCCGGTCAGCTCGTCCATCTTGGTCTCTTGGAGCAGCTTCCCAGCTTCGACCTAGTTGACGAGCTCAACGCCCTCTTCTTCCAAAACATTCATGCCGGCGCCCCCATGTTGCACCAGGCGGCCTACACGGCGGCCCTCCACTTGCCTCCGCACATGCGCCCTCCCATGTGTCTCCAATACATCGTCATGGCCTCGGCGGCAGCGACATCCCCAGCGCACCGCCACCTCTCTGAACCCTTCTATCAACGCGCCCGTGTGTACGCCGAAGCTGATGAGCTGCGAGGCCAAGGCGAGGTCTTCACCACCGTTGCCCACGTCCAAGCCTGGAGTCTCATCTCGGCCTATGAATGCCATGTATACGCCATTTTCACCCGCGCATCCACTAGCCTCTGCCGCGCTGTGCGCATCGCTCAGATGCTCAAGCTGCATAAAAATCCCAGCTCCAGCTTGCCGCCGCCCCGAGACTATATCGAGGCCGAAGAGCGCCGCCGAGCCTGGTGGGTCGTTTTTCTCGCCGACCGCTACCTCGCCTCCACCACCGGCTGGCCCTCCCTCATCGACGAACGACACGTCTCGGTTCACCTCCCGTCCGCCGAAGACGCCTTTGCTAGCGGCACCGAGAACCCCTACGCAACCCCACTCTCCGACGGCCTTGGCCGGCTCGAACAAGGCCTCGGCGAACATCTCTCCCCCTTCGCCATCCGCATCCTCGCCGCCAACGAGCTCCTCCACGCCCTCGATCACAGCTCCCACGTTCCTCCTCCTCCTCCAGCCCCCGGCCACGGCCCAGATAGCCCCTACGGCTGGTGGGACCGCCACCGCCAGATATCCAACAATCTCACCGCACTATCCCATCTCCTCCCGTCAACCCTCCACCTCGACCTCCATCCACCCACCCTCGACGCCGTCCTCATTCCCATTTGCACCGCCTTGGGCACATTCCATCTCCACCGACGCTTCTCCAACCCGATATCCCGTACTACTACTCTTTTCACCCCCCTCCTCCCCGCTGCCCAATCCATTCTCTCCGCCCTCGGCACAGCATCCGTATCAAATCTCCTGCCCACTGTAATCCGAAACCCCATTGTTCCGTTCGCCGTGTACATCGCCGCTTCCGTCTTTCTCGAACAATGCGAATTCTCCTCCTCCGCTGTAGGAGATGTCGATGCCTCTCAGAACTGTGAAGACGGGTTGGCATACCTCGCGGGCGTCCTCCTCACACATGCAACTCGGAGCTCGCTTGTGAAGGCGAACGCGATGCAGCTGGCGAGGGATTTACAGAGGGTCGGGAGGGGGTGGTTGATGGAGAGGCTATTTGTCGCGGGGGAGGAGGGGGTAGGGAGTGGTATCGAGGGAGTGAGATTGCTAGCTAAGGGTGCAGATAGTGGTGGGGTGGTGTTTTGTCCCGCGTTAGGTGAGGTGGGGGTTGAAGAAACCAGCGGAGATACTGGAGGGGGGGATTGGGGCGAAGGAGGTAGTAGCAGTTACGATGGAGCTGTGCTGGCTGATTGGGGTGGCATGGGAGTCCTTGGGTCGGAGGGGTCGGCTGTGATGCAGGCTAGGGAACCGGATAGACTTTTCTCACAGCTTGAGGAGGCGGGCTTTTAGGGGTATGTATAGTGTGCTATGTCGATAAGACATCCTCGAGTGCCGGGTCTTAAGTCTCTTCTACTCCAAGTCACGAAGGTGTGGCATGCACGCGATATTCTGGCCTTCGATCGAGACTGAAAATTACCAGTCTTTGCGTTAATTTCAGACGCATTGGATATCTGTTCTCCTGGAACGGGAAGTATCCAGTTTTGAAATACTATCAGGGTACACCAAAAGGTCAGACTAACTCGGATAGTTTGGTAGGCGATGCTGCTTTGAACGCATCAGGTAGTCACCGCGATGACTTCCACCGCCGCTACCCCTAGGCTCCTCTCCCTTCTCACAGCGGTCGCCCCGCCCCCTACCCTCCCATTTGACCACTTCCACCAGACGCAGAACTATCAACGCGCTTTCCTTGTTAGTCGGGGGTGTTTGAGTCACTGGTACTGCGGTCTAATATGAAGGATAAAGAGAAGGCGAAAGCTATGAGTTCGTCTATAGTAGGATGAAGTGTCTGCGGTAGTCCAGGTTAGCACGTCGGACATACCGGCGATAGGTAGCCTCAAGTAGAGCCCGTTCGCAAATAGGCTCTCAGCAGGGGCATTCTGAACTAGAAAGTTGGTGATACCCTGGAAAGCCATCGGTAGGTCTGAAGAGCTAGTCAACTTGCGTGTGTTGAAGGGGCACGACCTCGGAAAAGTAACCTAGGAGCTGGACGTCTGGGTCGTCTCTCTCAGCGTCCTGCTCCTCTTGCGTTTCATTTTTCTTTGTTTCTCCGCCTGTAATTTTTCAACCTCTTCCATAGACTCGTCTTCTTGCAAGATTGGTTCGTTTCTGGCATTGACACGGATGACGAGTCTAACGGTGATGCTGTTGCTGGTGACATGACCAACGCTGATCGAGTCGCTAATTAAAGACTGTATCTCCGAAGGAATGTGTTGTTGCCATCCGATTTATTCTCCCTGAGCTCACCTCATTTATCTATAACACAGTGGATGCATTTCCAGACAACAGTCTGGTCGCAGAATATCAGTATTCGACGAGAGAACTGATCCTCCTGGAAGGTCCAGTCCCGGAGATTCTAGATTATGCGAGCCTATAACAGACGAAACGGGCAGCATTTTGCTTCGGCTGATAGAGACGCGGGAGAAACAAGGTATTCCAGGCGAACGTCGATCAGCCATGTTGGTGGTAAGCCGAAGCGGGGATAGCTGAGACAGCTATGCGAGTCGCCACATAGCTTGATCCAGGTGTGGATGTTTTCAAGGTTGAGCCAGCTAGGGTCCACCTCGGGAACGTTTATGGTGCTGGCGGCATATTTGGATTTGGTTGGCATGAGACAAGCCCCCTTTATCGTGTATAGGATCATCTTCCCAAGTATTTTTTATCAGGGCGATACATAGGGCATGAGATGGACGTAATGCAATACGCGTCTGGAACTTGGAGAGTTGAGCAAGAAACTGCGGCGGCTTTTCCCTTGCCGTGGGTACCCTCACAAACCATGTTGGCGGAGATCTGCATTGTGTTGCTTCCTGTCCCCCTCTTTTCTGCGGAGCCAATAATTAGGCACTAACCCACAACTAAGTAACCCGGCTCACCTCCGCTCACCCTAGTTGGTGGCTCTCAGGAGAGCAGGCTAACCCCGAACATGATGCTGAATTGGCAGGCGTGCAAGCACCCAGCGTCAATAACTATGGATCTGATATTAATGAGACGCTCGCATTTAAATTTGAACTTCGAAACTGGCTCCATTCTTTTCAACCAACAATCAACACCCGCTTTACTCGACCCGCTCTCTGGTACCATGAAGCTCAACGCGGCCATTCTGCTCTTCGTCATCGGGCTGGCATCAGCGGCTCCCGCACCCCAGGCCGCCCCCGGCACCGAGCAGCAACAAGCCACTGAAAACGGAGGCGAGCAAGAGCAAGAAGACAAACCCGCCAAACCTCCGGTCGAGACGCTTCAAGAGATAACTGCGCTTATCGCCGGCAGTGGCATCCCCAACGAAGAAGTCGTATCGACTAATAGGAGGATTGCAGGTGCGATGAACATCTATTTTTGATAGCTTGTATGCAGCAGCATCACCCGATAGTACTAGATGGGAGTTAGATTCAGCTGAAAGGGAGGATGTCGAAGTGTCTAAGCCACGGGTCCTGCTCGGGGTATTATCATATTTAATACCTAACCCAGGTACTCCGGAATCCGGACTTATAATATCATCACCAACACCCATCAATGCCACTCCTCATGACCAAATCTGTCCCTGAACTCCACTCATCCCAGCCGCTACTCGGAAATCAATCCCTCTTCAACCCCACGCCTCCCACCCTCTTCATACCCACCACGCAAACCACACAAACCACCACCATCCATCCAAACATCGTCCAAAACGCCACCCTATACCCCCTCATCAGCTCCTCCGGGCTCTCCCCATTTCCACTCCCACTCGCATGCCCTCCAGCTCCCCGACTAACACTCGACGCCACAACCTGCGTAACACTCAACCCCACCGCCCCCCCAATCTGCGCACACGTATTGAACACCGCCCCCCCAACAGCCTGCATATCCCGCGGGTACGTGTCCGCCACAATCAGCAACCCCACCGTGAACATGATATCGCAGCTGATGGGCGTGAGGATCTGGGCGAAGAATGCGTTCTCCCAGTACGGCTGGTTGGTGCGGATGAGGGCCATGAGGAGGGGGGCGGCGGCACTGAGGAGGGAGGAGAGGAAGACGGTGGTGAGGATGGGGATGCGGTGGACGAGGAGGCCGGTGAGGATGGAGGTGAGCACGCCGGCGAGGAGGGAGGGGAGGACTTGGAGGGAGGTGAGGGTGGCGGTGGAGAGTTGGACTTGTTGGAAGCTGGGGGGTTTAGTTTTGAAGCGGGGGAAAATGGGAAGGGGATGGAGAGTGGGGGATAAAAGGGGGAGGACTCACAATAAGCTGCTGTAGAGCTCCATGCAGTTGGTGAGGGCGTTGGTGAGGAGGACCATGATGCAGGCGCTGGTGAAGACGTGGCTTTTCCAGAGGGAGTTGGGGATCAGCGTGGTGCGGTTTCGTTTCTCTTGGTAATGCATCCATCCGGCGAAGGCGGGGAGACACAGGCCGGTGATGACCAGAAGCACGATGCTCGATGGCAGCCTAATAGAGTTGATGTCCGCAGACAGAGTCCTATATCTCAGTTAGTTCATCCTGACACAAAAGCGTCCATGAGAAGAGACTACTCACGCCAACACATATGACAACATCGCCAACCCCATCATCGCCAACAGCAGCCCAACCCAGTCAATCTCCGTCTTCACCCTCTTCCACCGCGAGACCTCCCCTTCGGCCCTCCCCATCCCAAGCCTATCAGCAAACCCCCCTTCTCTCTCCTCCCCATTCCCATTCCCATTCCCAACCCCCCTCGTCCCCGTCCCATCCCCAGGAATAACCCAAACCCCCACTCCTCCCAACACCGCACCCGCCGCCGCCGCAAAATACAACGCCGGCCGCCACCCAACCCCATCAACAAACACCCCGCCCATAACCAACCCAAAGCAAAACCCCAGCGGCTGACTAAACCCCAGACACGCAAACCCCATATTCCGCGGCCGTCCCTCACCAAACCCCGCACTCACAATCGCAATCGCCGAGGGCGTGACAGCGGCATTCGTCACGCCCATTAGTGCCCGGAAGGCAATCAGTTCGTTCCCTGAGCGTGAAAGGCCACATAACAATGTGAAAAGTGCCCCGAAAAAGCACCCGAGGAGGTGGATGAGTTTGGACCCGAGGACGTCGGAGAGGGAGCCGAAGAGGAGGAGGCAGGTCCCGGCGGCGAGGTAGTACGCTGAGGTGGGCCAGACGAGGAGGGAGGAGGGGAGGGAGAGGGAGGTGGAGATGGAGGGGAGAGCGATGATAATGATGCCGTTGCAGAAGGAGGCGAGGAAAAGGGTTAGGCAGAGTTGGGTTGTGATGAGGATGGCGCGGGGGGTAGGGAGGGTGGTTGTTATTGTTGTGTCGGAGGGGGTTGGTAGGGGAAGGGAGGGTGATGGCGTGTTGTGTTTCTGTGATGTGGGAGGGAGGACCGACACGGCGGTGTGGAAGGGTTGCAGTGTGATTGTTTGGGTCGCCATGTTTGCTTGCAGTGAGGTGCAAAAGTGTTGTGTGAGGTCACCTGCACCGAATTCCCAGATTGCGGGGTGGGTTCTCTGGTCTTATGCCTTCCGGCATGTCATTGGAGTGGAGCCACGCCCTTCGGAGATGGCCGCGGAAAGATCGGTGCAGGTGGGGCATTTCGGCGCCGACCCCGGACAGCCGTTGCTTGCTGACAGTGAAGAGGCACCAAGGGAGACCTAACGCCAGTACAATCCATCCACAGCCATCGATCAAAATACAGAAATTATGACCGATCTAGCGCCTGCCAACACCCACCATCTACAAAAACTCATTTCTTGTCGTCTCGATCGTCTGGAAACACCCAAACACACAGCGGGTGATGGTCATGGCCGACGATTTCTCCACGCCACGCATCATCATACACAAATGACTTGATTCCATGACAACCATGACGCCCTGGGGCTGCAGCAGATTCATGAGAGCATCTGTAACCTCCTTTGTCAGTCTCTCCTGGAGCTGGAGCCGCTGACTGAACATCTCAGCGATCAGAGCCAGCTTCAAGAGGCCTATAACGGTCCTAGAAGGGTAACCAATGTGCATATCCCCTGTGAACGGCACTTGCACATGCTGAAGATATCGATGTCTTTGCAAATGGCCGCAAGGTATCGTTATGGCCTTCGTGAAAGATGGTCGCTGTTAACAATGTCTTGGATGTTTTGACTTTCAGCCTTAGTACAGAACAGCATGGCCTTAGCGTACCGCTCAGAGGTGTTAAGGAGTCTGGGTTAATTGGGGTCTTCGCCGATGCATCTGAGAATGCTTCCACTAAACCGCGGACATTAAATTTCTCGTTGCCGCACCACTTCACCCACTTGTCTTCTCGCGGAGAAGTACGTTTCGGTGTTCTTGAGTGGGGGACCGAAAGACTGCGCCTTAGCCCTTATCAGAATAGTTCAGGTACCTAAAGCAGAATGCAGGTGAGTGGGCAGCGCTGGCAGGGCGGCCCTGGAACAAAAGGAACTAAAATTACCTACCCAGGGCTTGTCAATTACGTAATCGCTCCTTGGCACCGCGGAGTCACGGTTGGGCCGCGTTTTGCCCCGGTTTTGGTGGCCAGGGGGCTCTTGAATGGAACACACGCTTTTACAATTACTGCGTTCTGCGGTTGACTATGTGAAATTCCACGGTTTTGGACGGTGAAAGAGATTGTCTTAAATTTTGTCCAATCAAAGGGTAATCCAAGATGGTGCTGCTCCCCCTTGTTATCCAGGGGTCAGGTAGCCCGGAAGCTGCCGACCAGACGGACCAGAGGTGGCGCAGCTGAAACAGCCTGGTTGTCTGCGACGAATTTGGGCACACGAAAATTTCTTTTTCGGTCGTAGTCTTGAGCTGGGTGAGCTGTGGCTGATTTGCACTGAGCTCTTCCTGATTTTCCCCTGAGCTAGGGTGGTCCCACACGCGGCTGGTGTAACATTAGCGGCCCGTTTTCAGTCCACCGGCCAAAGTTTTCTTTCGATGGAACTAGGTGACGTATAATGCATAGGAATGGCTCCCAGCCGACAATTCTAATTCCGATGTACATGTATACTGGGTATGTGTGTAACTCGTGCTTTACTACTTTTAAATCAGCGATTACCCATCTTCAAAGTTAATCTATCCTTTTAGTTATGTGATCCATCGTCACCTTTGATTAGTTTAGATTAGCTTAGATTAGCCCCAGCTCAGCTTCGGCTAATGTCTTGTGACGACCCTGCAGGCCGTCACTTGGGCCGGGGCGGCCCGACGAATCCCCCGCAGAAGGAGCAGTGCGGGAAGACGGTGTACACCGTCTAGGCGCACTGGGCCAGGGGTGCAAAGACCCGAAGCCCCTACAACCAGTAAGAAAGTGCTTAGTGGTCCATAAGGACTGACAACACCAAGCACCGTTCAGTTGACTGCTTGGCCGCAGTTGCGTGGTGCACCACCAAGCACAACGGACCAAGCAAGGTACGAAGTACCTCCTAGTTAGTTAGTATAGATAGCCATGGTTGTGCCCACAACCACTGTGAGGGACTCTGGTTCCTCACGCTAGTATTCAATTGTTCATTTGTGTCCTACTGTTCAGACTCACCTCTGTGCATTATAGTGACAGCGACCTACAGTGACATTGAACCCCCGTCTGGGAGTGCTAGCTCGACAAGCCGTCTTCGGAACGCCCCTTACCTGTTGGCGTCCTGCCATACGTTCTGTCTTAACCCGCGCCAGTCCTCTCGAGGCCTGTGTCGGGTGCAGGTCGTAATATGTCTGCCCAGCACATAGCACACTTTTACTAGAACGTGCAGTTTTTACCAAAGAGCCTAAAAATAGTCTTTGCCTAACTAGGGGCCTAGAACTGGAACATTAGAATCCGTAAAAGTTACCAACCAAAAATTTATAGACAATTCATCCTTCCTTCTAGGAAATGCTTAAAGTAACCGTCCTTGGGAGAGGATGAGTGGGACAGCCGTACGTTAAGGCCTTTCATACACATCAAATGGCTGTAGATGGGAGACGACCTAGTGCTGGGGCTCCGAGGAATTCTGGGGGCACTTTCCGCATCCCTTTTATAATAAAGATGAGTTGGTGATGAGCTTAGCAGCGAACCTGGTCATCTGAGCTGAACAGGGGTTGTCTGGAAGAAATAAGTGTTTCACTGCCTGATCAGGGCAGGAGAAACCACAAATGTAGCAAAGAGAAGTATGAAAGCAAATTACTCATCATCTTATCGATTAGTATAAAGTTTTCTGCTATTCATTATATAAACCTTTTCACAATCTAGGCGATAAGCCTTCTTATATATCTACACACTCTACCACGTAACGTTGTTAAAAAGATTTATATAGAGATTTTCGTTTTTATAAGTAAAACTAAACTTATTATTTTACTAAATTTTTAAATATTTAGCTAATTTAATAAAGACTGAAAATTTATAAAGTTTTAATAATTCTTCATAATGAATAAAATGAATAATTCTAGATTAATTTTAAGAGCTGATTAGTAGCTGAATTTAAGCGAGTGAAATGGATATGATTGCGCTATTTTTGATGTGTTTTTTAAAGTGTAGCATTACTTTTAACAGGTGATTTTATCACGACCTGGCTCTACGTCAAATACTGTAACTAATCGTCGAACGCGATATATCTGCATTCTTGGGACAAGAGCTCGTGAGAATCAGGGATGGCTCGGTCGGATCCGGCTACCGTATGTCGCTCACGCCTCTGGGTTCAATGGTAAGGATGCGTGAGGTTAGGTTACCAGTCAAAAAGGTTAACGGAGGTGCGGTGAGGGAATTTATCGCTTGCATGCGGTGTCCTGAGTCACGCGAGGAAGGCTGTGCTAGAGCGCAAAGATGCAGTAAGTGTCGATCAGGCCACGAATCACCGCTGCCGAAAGATCATTTTGAAGCTAAAACAGTTCAGTTCGGATGCAACTGGGCACCGCCAGCTCGGCTGTTGCCTGCATTGGGGCAAAACTCGCCGAGCGTCTTTGGGGAGATTCCCGAGCTAATCCCAAGTGGTTGGGTAGAGTACAGTGCGGTTTACCTATCTACAAGAAGGAGTAGATCCCCCTAATTAAGTGGACCGCGCTCCAGCGAGCACAATCACTTGGTGGGTAATGCTTGTTTCTCAGGACAACTGGTGTCTTGGGCGGCCGCGAAGCTTGGTATCGACTGATGGCAAACCTGTTCGTGGTCGATGCATTCTTACCCCTCTTCACGTGGAAGCTGAAGCTGTGATTGGATTGCAAAAGGAGAGGCACACCGAGGTTGGGAAGTTGAGGTAGGTGCATTGTAGGATCTGGCCTCGGGCAAGCGCCACCTCGGCGCCTCGCTTGCTGCCTCGAACAGGCCAGCCTGGGGAAGGAGCATGCTCAACCAACATTTGTCCACTCTTCCACCACGGCGTCATTGCCTCCCCGCCATGAAACTTCCATCACACCAATCAGGATCTATTAGTTACCAGGATTGGAAATGCGGAGGCCCGGGACGAAGTCCGACAGGCTGAGCCACTGGCGTTACTTGATTGAGAACAGCTGCAGTTGCTTCGTGTCAGTTCCTTGCTCGAAACATGACGGGTCCCGAAGGGTTGCAGGAGGGAGCCTGCTTTGCATAAGGCCTCGGGCTGAGAAAAAAGAGCATCCGATGGCTGGCTTGGCCAACTTGGTGCGGGATAAGGGGGTGACCTTTTCCTCAGAACGCTGCGTTCGGAACCCTTCCGAGTCATTTTTCCAAGTAGTGATCCGTGGCGCTCGGAGGGTTTCAGCGGATTTTCAAGGCTCTGAACGGTTCACGAACTGGACCGACCCCATATCAGTTATTTGACTAATAGGAGGCCTGAACCACTCCTGACAGCCCTTCGTGCCTTCGTCAGGATCTATTTGGCTCCTGAAAACCCCTTGGACCAAGTGAACAGCACTGAAAACACTATACTTACAGCGATTAGAGCGTTAAAGTAAAACTCTTTAAAAATCACGACTTAGAGGATGGAGGCCTTGGAAAATGTCTGAATGACTGGTGGTTGGTGAGGGTAACTTTAGGGTAAAATAATAGCGTCTCCTAAATCAGTCTGTTGACGTTGCTCAAGGCCCCCTTGGCACATTCATCTACGCCTACCCCCCAAAAATTGATATAACAGTGGGATGCCCGTACATAAACTGATATCGGCCAGAATCGGTGCCCACGAGCAGAGTGCTCCAATCTGGCCAATCGTCCAGGCATCCTGCTCTTTGTTTAATCCCCACATGATTCCCATCTGGGCACGCATCAACAGGAGCTCCCTGAAGAACCTGCACGCAATGTACCACAGGTATAAAGATGCCACGGTCCACACAAGAAGCATGAGTTTGCGGGTACCCCCATCATGCTGGATATATTTCCATGCAACGAGTCCCATAATTATCGCGATCACAGCCCCGATTGTCCGACCCAAAAAATCTGCGGCATCGTCCTTGAGAGGCGACATGGTGACGTCCGTCCACAGTCCGTTATGATGTTTTCGGTAATCTTCACAAAGCCGCAGCAGGTTATCCACTCTTCCGAGAAAGAGCGGGCACAATAATGCCAAAAGTCCAGTCAAGACGCTTAAGACATAGGCGCCCCCGAACACGAACCGCCTCTCGCCAAAAAGCGGTATCAGCGGTATTGGGTTTCCTTCATCATCCAGACCCTCGCCGGGGAGAAATGATATCGTCGACAAGACAGTTGCAGGCGCCGTCACCGCAACGGACCGAAGGATGGAGGCGCTCTCGTAGACGCCAAGATGCGCCTGTTGTTTCTGAGTCTGTCGGACAAAACCAGCTAGGCAAAGCGTAAAGGAGAAGACGAGTTGGTTCCACACGCAAGCTTCGTGGTATTTGTGAATGAGCCAACAGTTGCGCGTCCAAGTACCTGGATGGTGACCGCGTCGGACGAGCGGGAGAATGATGTAGTTGGTGAATTGAAACCCCCAGAATAGCACGGCAAGAACGAGCTGAATGATAAAGGAAGCTATTACCTATGCCACCCGAGTTAGTTCCATTGGCTGCAAGTCCAACAGGATCGCTCCTTGCACTCACTCCTGGGCCGACAATGTCGGCGGTACCTGGGCCATAGACCGCAAGACAGAAACAAGGGTCCGACGTGATGTTTTCTGGGGGGTTGGAGTTGATGCTGATGAGGTACTCAGCGGAGTAATTTGTACAGCACAAGTCCATTGTAAGGAAAGTCTGGGTGTTAGCTGCGAGAGAGGAACAACAGGGTAGCTAGATGCAGTGAGGACGTCGTGAAAGGCGCGATACATTGCTGGATTCAGTGACGGCTCTTTCTCAGGCCATTTATGACTTGTTCGATGACTCGAAGCGCGTTCAGGAGAAAGCGCCTTCACTTCACCGCCTGTCGCCTAGTGGTCTGTGGCTAGCGTGCCAAGTGCAAGACTCTCTGGGATGCTCAGCTCCTTTGCAGGCTGCGGACGCGCCTTAGTGGAGTGTTGAAATGAAGGCGCTCGCTGCGCCTGCGCACATCAGGCTAACCGCAGGGGCGTAATCAGCCGCAGCTCAGTCCGGCTCTCAAGGTCCTCTCCGGCGGCCACGATGAGCAAGCTGAGTCAATCCTGAGCCGGACCTGAGCCGAGGTGAGCAACGTCACATGGGCGAGGTACGAAAAAGGAAACTTTATGTGCCCAGATTCGTCGCAGAAAACACCTAGACCGATTGCCGCCAGCCTGATGCCGTGGCAGCTCAAAACTGACGTCGCCGCCAAAGGATTGTTCCTTCAATCTGCTCATTACTTCGCCCTCCTGTTTTTCAGTACTCTTTTCTGCTGCGCTTTACCAACCTCGACCCTTGTTACAAATCAACTGTTGTTCAGATTTACAACTGGTAAAAGAAGTATGGACTCGACGTCAACGGGCGAGCGGATTGTGCAGTGGCTGATCCAAGTCATCGGTGTCTCCGCCGCCCTTATCTTCGGCGCCTTCTCCATCGTGTCATGGCAGAATTCGGAAATGGCAAAGGCGCAAGCAAACACGTCCAACGCGATAGCGCTCCTCGCACACTGCAGCAGTATCCAGAGCAACGATGTGCGTGCCACCCCTTCTCTCCCTTTGAGCAAGAGGGGAAACAAGGAGCGAATACACCACGTTTTTTAGGTCTAGCTGCAAGACCTGAAACGCAAAGACGTTGCAGCCAATATGTGACAGAATACAGGCCAGTGCTACGGCCTTGGTGGGCCCGGTTGCCACCTCACTGTTCAACTTGGTCGATTCCATTCCCGGGGTCACACCGCAGCCGACACCGGACAATGGAGAAGGTTTAAGTACGGAGCAAAAGACTATCTTAGGTGTCGCAATTGCGGGGGGATTGTTCGCAGTACTGTCTGCGGTGGTCGCCTGGATTGGTCCCCGTCGGAGGAAGTAAACCCGACCGTCTTATTAGACAGTAAAGGTGTAGAGTTTCTATCTGTAGAACATCACAATGGATAGTTCTATCAAGTCCGCAGAGTTTAGGAGGTGCTAGGACAAGCACTTGGGTATCTAGTCTTGTGCACTTATGCTACGTCAAAGATAAGAGGAAAAGAGTACTAATAGTATTGTCGTACACCCAGACCCCATTATCCTGAATCCTAGGCCAGATAAAATGTATCCAAAATCAAGCCACGCGCCATCAGTGCATCCGGGTGCATCCGAGGGTCATACTTGATGACCTCCCCGGTCTCGTTGTGCTGGAAGCACTGGAGAAGGACCGGATCGTCCGCAGTCCTGGAGGGATTTGGCACCCTAGTCCACTGTTCAAGGGGCCCCAGTCTCGGGTCCTCGTCCGTCAACACGTTGGACTCCGGATTGAAGAATCGGTAGGATGTCAGGTACCCTGCATCGTCCTCGAAAACCCGCACCCGCCATGGGCTGGGGAGTTGGCCCAAAAATGCAGCGGCATCGTGCAATCCGTAGACGAAGGCATCCCCGACCAGCTCATAAGTCAGTGGGGTCCCTCGCTGTGGCCGCAGAAGTACTGGGGCGTCGTATCCAAGGAACACACAGATGATATCACCTAAGTCAATTGTTAGCTGTCGTCAATCTTGAGCTGGCGAATGATTATGGTGAGAGCACCATGGTGAATGGCCCTGCATTCACGGAACATCTTCCTCAGCATTGGGCCCAAAGTCGGAGAACTCACCAACTTCGCAACCCGCAGGTCCGAGCCCAATATATCCCTTGTCAGTGGAAAAGTACCGTCTGCCCTGAAACAGCCGCAATGCTCGCTCCTCAGCGAAGCCAATTGGAATCTTAGCATCACCGCCCGATGTATCAGAAGACGGCAACGCTGTCTCGCCACCCAATCTCCCAAACAACCCGTTCGGCGAGTCCTGCGCCGCCCAGGTCTCCAATTCCGGGAACTTGAGCGTGGGAAACCTCTCCTTAACATGCCCACCAGCCGCCGTCTTTGCATACGCCACCCGGAACGACTCCCCAGTGACATACAGCGGCGCGGTATTGAGATCCTCTGGCTCCAAAGACCTCACATCGGCGAGTGTCTCCGAGAGATTGTCACTCACCGGGACTGGCTTCTTGACCTCCGTCAGAACAGCGCACTGCACCCCCGCTACGCTCAGCACATCCCGCTGCGACTTCTCGTCCCACGTGCATTGCGCCCAGCACCGCGAGTAGCCCGCCGCAAGTTGCATGCCCACCTCTCTCCCGACCGCCGGGGGCGCCGAAAAGTCCGGCACCCACGACGGAATCCCCGGCTGCTCTCTCCGGGCGAGGGAGCATGCTTCGAACAAGTCAAGCCGCTGGACGTGCTCGATGAACGCGAGCATGGTCTCCTTGTAGGTGTATGCAACTGGCAGGTCATACCTTGGCTTGATCAGCGACGAGAACGGCGCTGGCAGGAGACCGAGCAGGCCATAAACAAGATCTCGCTGGTCGGTGCATCGCCGTCCGTCGATCAGATTCAGAACGTGCCACGAGATGGGGTAGTTGGTCCCCATCTGCGTCAACCGCTTCACCGTCCGGAGTCTCATCTTGGGGAGGAGAGACTGCGACACGTGCTGGTTGGTATACAGGAAGTGCACAGCGTTGCAGAACCGGTCCCAGCTCACGGTGCTTTCTCCACAACACAGCACTACATTCTTGGCGAGCTGGATCTCCTGGATGATCCACAGCCGTCGGAAGTAATCCCTGTCCAGCAACTTGGCGATGCGCATCCAAGTGTTGCGATCGTATGGAAGCTCTGTTCGTTGGTCCCAATGTCTCTCGGTCGCATCGGGCGTGGCGTGGACGATGTTGTCGACGGTGGTGATAAACTGGTTCCCGAGGAAATCGAGCGTTTGGATCGCTTGGGCACCGCTCGCTGAGTCGGGACCGAGCCAAGCGACGACGCGCTGGGCGAGACGGTAGATTTCGGCCATGCGGACGACTTGTTCGTTGCGCTCGTCGATGTCGGACTGGTTGATGCAGATGGCGTCGATCCACATTGTGCGTGGGCGGTCGGGGTAGCGGAGGTGTCGGAGGGCGGAGGCGAGAGACTTTCGAACGAGGAGTGTCGAGAAGGATGGAGATCCGGCGGTGGCGATGTAGGCTGTTTCAGGATGGAGTGGGGTGCACCATGTGTACGACAGGGCTTCGTATTTTGGTTCGTAGTACTGTCTATCTTCGTCCAAGTCGAGGTAGAGGGATGGGTCGGTGGTGTCGATGGGGTGCGTCCATGAGGAGGTCTGCGCCCCTGTTTCTGGGTCCGTGTGAGAGAAGAGATATCGATAGGTTGCACGCGCCTCGTGAACATCCCAGTGTGGAGGCAGGGTTTTCTTTAAATCGGCGAGGGCCAGCCGTCGCGAGGGTGTTGGAGGACACGGCGGAAGGGGGACGTGGGAGATCTCGAGATAAATGAGGTCTTGCAATCCACCAGGGAGAACTGTGACAAGGCGGAGGTCATCCTGATGCTCGAGTTTTTCGTACTTGTACTCCGTGGTCAATGAGCCCATGTTGGGCAAAAGCGTTGTTGAAGATGAATGATTGTGATGGATGAGTGGTGGATGGCGCCGATTGAGAAATGAAATGCGAAGCGGCGGCCCAAAGGGTATAAATCGCAATCGTGAAAATTGGGGAAGCCTCCCATGGCGGCCGCCTGGGCGACCAAAATTTACGCCCTCATAGCGGCATCGCCCTTTTTTTACCTGGCGACTTCTGAATTCCGACCAACATGCATTCACATGTTTCACAAAGTCGCCCAAAGGAGACCGGAGCTGCATTGGATTGGGGGGTAATTGGCGCCGCTGCCGTAGCCACTCCAACCACTTGGCGGGAGTTACGAAGGATTGGCTGTTGTGTGTGACGAATCTGGGCACACAGAATTTCCTTGTCGTATCTCGCGCACGTGACATTGCTCACCCTGGCTCAGGCTGGCTCACTCTAATTATAAAAAGAGCTCTCTGGCGGAGCCAGAGAGCAAGGCGCAGGCTTCAATTGATCAAATCCCGAACCACCTAAGTCGAGGGGCCTAGTTTCCGCCCATCCCTGTTTTCGCCCACCCTGTCACATATATAACCCTGATTTTCAATATACTAGATAGCCCGGACGCCAAAGACCACCCGTCGCGATTCTTCCAGCAGACGTTGCTCGCGATAACCTTGCTCAACATCGGCTCCAGTGAGGAGGCGTTGGGGCTCGCACCCACTACCGAGAAGGAAGCTGTGCTGACTCTTGGGCCGCATCATGCCACCAGCATCTCAGCAAAGCTGGCTGCCGTTGAGGGGCTTGATCTCGAGGGACCGCTGGAGATGGCAGTGTGGATACACGAGAGCTTACTGAGCACCGTCGAGAAATCTCGCAGGCCTGACCACCTGCTCACAATAGAGCAGCTGGCGGTCCTGGGAGTGCAGTACTACCGGCTCGGGAGGCTGGATGCCGCGAAGCAACTTTATGAAATGGTCATGGAGCTCGTCGCGAAGGACGTCAATAACGCCATCCCTGCAGTCGGCGCCATGGTCCAGTACGCCACGAGACTGCAAGGGCGTGGCCTCACCGAGGAATCCGTGACGATTCTCGAGAATCTTCGCCCGCGTGCCGAGGAACACCTGGGATCCGAGCATCAGGTCGTGGTTAGTGTTCTCGCCGGCCTCTCGGCCGCCTACCACAAGCAGGAAAGGTGGACCGAGGCCGAGGCGCTAGGGAGGGTCGTCTTGAACGGTCTGCGCAACACCGTCGGCGACACGCATAGCTAGCTCAGGGAAAGCTCAGGGAAAGCTCAGGACAAATCAGCCATAGCTCGCCCCAGCTCAGGACTACGAGCGAAAAAGGAAATTTCATGTGCCCAGATTCGTCGCAGACAGCCAGGCTGCTTTACCAATCGGAAATCAGCCTAGGCGCCTTCACACTTCGGGGAACTTTTGTCAAGTGTCGCGATCTCGTTACCAACCCACCGGGTCAGCAGGAGCAGCCTGCTTGAGTATCGCCATTTTAGTTCCCCACGAGCAAGCGCCCAAGAGCCAGGAGAAAAAAAGGACAATAGCCCAAAGTCACCGAGGACGTTGAGTTATCGGTTATCAGTTCCCCCGGAGTGCCACACCAGACAGGATATCCCACTTTTGTGCTCTGTTTAGTTTTAACATATCATAAAACTTATTATTCAAGCTCTTCCGATTCCTTCTCTCTCAGTTTGTTTCAATAATACAACCCCCTAATTAACTCAAAACCTTCGCCAACGCCGCAACTTGATCTAACACCGCCTTACTTTCCCTCCCCGCATTTTTCACCACCTTTCCCAGCAAATGATCAACCTGCAGCCCCGCCGCCGTTGGCGGATTCCCTTGCGCCGTCTGGATTCTCGAGATCTGAAACTCCAAGAAAAACTTCGGCACTTTTATCGCTAGATTCCCTCCCACAGAGCGGATCCCCGCCTCGGTCGCCAGGTAGACGTCGAGCTGTTTCTGGAATGTCGCGAGGTCGGTGCTGGCCAGCGGTGTCTTCGTTGCGAACTTGGTGAGGGAGAATTGTAGGGCGGTTTGGGAGGAGGTGGCGAAGTTAACGGAGGAGAAGGAGATGCCGCCGGAGGAGACGTCGGGGACGCCGGAGAGGGTTTCGAGGGCGGCGTTGCAGGTGATGCGGGACTGGATGTCGGTTACGACATCGGCGACTTCGGCGGGGAGGGCGGTGTTGCCGATGATGAAGCAGGCTTTGGCTTGCCGTGGGGAGAGGGAAGAGGCTGGGGCTGGGGGTTGTCAGTTGTGTTTTGTTGGACGTGGGGAGGAACAGGGGGCATTACCTCCGAGTACGACACTTGCGCCGAGGAATAATGGGATGAAGGACTTCATTTTGAGTCTGCTGTAGATTGTTTGAAGGTTGGAGTGGTTCGGCAGGCGATGATGGGACAGAGAATAGACAACCCGAACCAGTATGAAGGGACGGTTTTGGGACGAAATTTGGCGGCAGCCCGGTCTCATATACGATGCGACTGAGCTGATCCAAGCCAGCAGCCCGGGTGCGCACACGCCACGAACCGATGCAGTTGAAACCAACCGGTGCATCCCCTGGCGCGCAAGGGAATCGCAAGTGACCGATACCACTCCCGCGGGTTTGATGCAGTAGCACTAGTCAACCCGTGCCTCGGGTTTTCGAGAGATGGGGAATCTCAACTCGGCGTCGGGTCCCTCTTTCGGAGTGTGGCCCACGATGCATGCCAAGCATTGGTTTCACCAGAGCCTCAGATCGTTGGTGAGGGGGTCAGCACATCGACACCAGTCCATTTTCTTGGCGTGAAACACGAGCGAACGCGATCGTCGACAGGGGTAGCTCCCCACTCCGACTGGTCGTCTGTGTGTCCTGGTGCTCAAATGACGAACCAGAGGTGAGATTGGGCGCGTTTGCGTCGGTGTGCAATGATGTCGTAGACATGTTGAAATTGGAACCACTCATGGTCCAATACACATGTACACTTTTCCACGGGTCGCAAATACCAGAGCGCTATCTGCACTATGAGAACTCTGAGCTTTTCTGAGAATACACAAAGGCAAGAAAATGCGGTCATTGCATGGGTACTTGAATAACATTGGTAGGAGTTAGGTCGGTCATTGTGCGCAGTACCGAAGGTACGCAGGACTGAGGTTCAGCCAAGACACAGTACCTGCATTCCAACAACTTATAACTCTCGGCAGTAATAGTTGATAGTTAACTGCCAATTTATAATACCTGATGCCAAGAATCACCAAGACTCGGGATAAATGGCCATTTCTCCTCACCTTCCGTCATATTTGAAGAGGGCCAGCCCACCTAGCAACAGCAAATGGAGTCAATAGAATCGAACCCCTTTTAAGTTCACTGACAACGTGTTACAAACCACCTATGTTCAGCCACTGAACCTATTCCTCAAGATCCTTTCGTCAAAATACATCCACTGAACATGATTCATTCGGCGTTCATAATACCACTCCTCGCATGCAGCACCCTTGCACAATCCTGGACCGACCTTTCCCCCGTCCCGCTCTCCGCGCTCCAAGAGCACATCACCCTCTCCCCCAACCCCAACCAAATCATCACCCTCGGGGGCATGGTCGGTAGCAATACCACCGACACCGTCTTCCTGTACTCCATCCCCAACAACACCTGGACCACCCCCTCCCCCCTCCCCATTCCTCTCAACCACCCCAACGCCATCGTTTCCCCCTCCTCCCCCGACAAAATCTACCTCCTCGGCGGCCTCACCGGGGCCCCCAACTGGCCCGCCACTCCCAACTCCTACATCTACGACGTCCCCTCTAACACCTGGAGACTCTTAAAGCCCATGCCCTCCGCTCTCGCCCGTGGCAGCGCCGCCTCCGCCATCTATAACACCACTATCTTCCTCGCAGGCGGCATCCCTCGCAGCTCTGGCCGAACACTCGATACCGTCTCGGCATACCACATCCCTTCTGACAGCTGGGTTACCCTCCCCGACGCAGCGTCCCGCTTGCCTGCGGCAAGAGACCATGCTGGGTACGCACAGATCGGGAGTAAATTCTTTGTGATAGGGGGGCGGGAGAATGGAGTCAGGGCTGTGAAAGACACGGTGTTCATTCTGGACATGACGGATTTAGGAGCGGGGTGGAAGACGAGCAGTGCGAGGATGCCGACTGCACGGGGAGGGCTGGTGGCGGCTGCGGTGGGGAGTAGGATTTATACGTTTGGGGGGGAGGGGAATGTGAAGGAGG
>Ga0247760_1000356_pt1 | contig 50798 bp, 39 predicted proteins | sample UWRJL171409R4_FD_179936 | JGI IMG/M metagenome (GOLD analysis project Ga0247760, IMG submission 179936) | Plant litter microbial communities from Arlington Agricultural Research Station in Wisconsin, United States - UWRJ-L171-409R-4 | ecosystem: Environmental > Terrestrial > Plant litter >...
GCCGTCGCTCAGGTCAGCTTCGAAAGCGACAACCCGAGCGAGAGCGTTCAGCGTGCACTGCGCGACCGCACGAGCACCACACAAGCCAATGCGGGGATCGCGCTGGCAGAGGCCGTGCTGGCGCGACACAACGGCAAGCTCCAGCTGTCGGAGAACGACGGCTCCAACGCGGGTCTCACGCTCGTCATTCAGCGCAACTAATAGTAGCCGCCTCCGCATGCCACTGGGCGGAGGTCCGACCCGCCCACCCCCGCGCTGCCTCCCGCATGGATGCCACCAAGGCCGCTCTGTAGCTCTGCTCTCAGGCTCACGAGTTGCACGGCACGGGCAATCCCGAGTTCAGGTGCGCGTACGAGTCGGAAGTCTTCCGCGGGCTCGATGGGGTGCGCAATTGGGCCGATCGGACTGACGCCTGCGTCCGAGACTTCCGGGCTCTTCGGCGCGGCTGCATCCCCACCACCAACCGGCTCCACCACACGATCGGTGGTGCGAGTGCAGGCAGTGACCGAGACCACGCCCGCAGACGCAAGGAGCGCCAATGCTGTGAGTAGTCTTGATAGCGCGTAGTCCATGGCTTGCGAATAGCAATGCCCGTGCCAGGAGCATCAACAGTCGAATCGGCGGGGGCGAATCTTTGGTCGCGCGGGCACGTGGCTTGCAAACGTCGCCGCATGCACTCTTCCAATCAGCCCTCGGGAGTGAGCCAAGTTTCCCCATCGGACGCGCAAATGCGCGCCCGCATCGAACAGGAAATGCACCAGCACGGCGAGGTCGACGCCACCAAAATTGGTGTCGTCGTACGCGGTGGGCAAATCCTCCTTTGGGGCTCGGTCGCGAGTGAACACGAGCGTTCGCTGGCCGGACAGATCGCCGCACGCCTCACTGCCCGCACATCCGTGATCAATCATATTCAGGTGTTCCGCTCGACACCGAACTAACGAAACCGAACTAACGAAAACCATCGACTGCCCCGAGCGTGTTAACCGAGATACCCCCATCGAGCCCCAGCTGAGCCGGCCGTCGTGCGGCACGCAAGCACTCGCCACCCTCGCACTCGCCGCCCTCATGCGCGCCTGAAGCCCGAGTTTAGGTCGCGGCCGAGTAAGACTCGCCAAATCCGGGCCAAATATCAGGCACTGCGCGCGTGACCTTGGTTTCAGCCCGACCTAGTCCATCGCGCGCTCTCAGCCCAGTCAGACGCCGTTCTGACCTTGCTCCTTGGCGCGAACGCGGTGGGTCGACGTGCGCATCCACGCGATGCCTACGACAAAAGCGACGGTAACCGCGGACAACAGCACGATCACTGACGCCACCACCGAGTGAAATGCGATGCTGGTAATGAATGCTGCGACGAACGCGAGCGCGATTGCAGCACCCTTGGCTTGACGATTCATGAACCTAGGTTGAGCAATCCACGTGCCACGTTCGTTGCACGTGAGTTCGACCCAGCGACAGCGTCTTTTCAGCCCAATGTGACAGCTTCGTCGCCCCGCTGAGGCGGATAGTCACAAGGCGGAAACTACCAAGAAATGCTGCAAACAACGGGGCTTGCTCCTGTGCCCCGTGACAATGGCGAGCTGGCACGCTGACTGCAAAGAGTCCCTGCCATGAAATCGTTCAAGCTTATGATCGTTGGTTGTTGTGCGCTTGCGGCTGCCTGCAGCACGAACAAGCCCGCGAAAGAGGCGGGCCCTGCCGAGAAGGCGGGCGCCGCGGTAGATGAAGGCGCGCGCGACGCCAAAGAGTCCGCGAAAGAGGCTGGCGAGAAGGTGGGCGAAGCTACCGAGAAGGCCGGCGACAAGATCCAGGAGAAGAGCGGCGATTGAGCGCAGCCTCGCAACCGATTTACGTCACCCCCAAGAGAGAGGAATCCCATGTCATATCTGAAATCCGTCGTTTTCACGTCCAGCCTCGTGGCGTTGTTCGCCGTTGGTTGTGGTAGCTCGGCCGTGCCGTTGGATCGGCTAACGGACGCCAAAGCCACTGTTCGCGCCGCGCAAGAAGCAGGTGCGCAAAGCACCCCGCAAGCCGCGTTGCATCTGAAGATGGCCAACGACGAGCTCGCTTCCGCGCAAAAGGCCATGGACGACAACGACAACGATCGTGCACGCCTGTTGCTCAATCAGGCGCAAGCCGATGCCGACCTTTCGCTCGCGCTCGCGCGAGGAACCACGGAAAAGCAACAAGCGCAGGAAGCGCAGGCCAAAATCGACGGCCTGTTGAAACAAGCGCACTAACCTTCGCAGAAGAGCAGGAGTCTAGTCATGAAAATTTCGATTATCGCGGTTGTTTCTAGTTTCCTCGCAGCCACTGCCTGCGCCGCTTCCACCCCTACCCCCGAGCTCGTGAGCGCGCGTCAAGCCTATGACCGTGCCCGCACGGACCCCTCTTCCTCGCTCGTGCCCGACAGCGTGCTCAGCGCCAAGCAGTCGCTGGACAAAGCCGAGGCAGTGCACGAGAAGGACCCGCAGTCGGACGAGGAGCGCAGCTACTCTTACGTAGCTCAGCGCCGCGCCGAACTAGCCATTACTTTGGGCGAAAATGCCAAGGCCAAGCAGCAAGCCGCCGCCTCTACGGCTCATTATGCCGAACTGCAGGACAAGCTGCGCACGTCGGCCGTCGCTCAGCTCGGCGCTGAGCGTAACCAGGTGAACCAGCTGGGCTCGCAGCTCGCGCAGACACAGAGTGGGCTAGCTGCCGCGGAAGCGCGAGCTGCCCGCGCGATGGAGAGCCTAAATAAGATCGCGCAGGTCAAAGAAGAAGCGCGCGGAATGGTGATCACGCTTTCGGGTCAGGTTTTGTTCGTGACCGGAAAGTCGGAGCTGCTGCCGGCTGCGCGTGACCAACTCGACCAGGTGGCTGCAGCGCTGAAAGATCAGGGCGATCTCAAGCCGATCGTGGTCGAGGGCTATACGGATTCGGTCGGTTCGGACGCGACCAACCAGAAGCTATCGAAAGATCGCGCGGAGTCAGTACGCGCGTACCTAGTAAGCAAGGGCGTACCCTCGGAGAAGATCACGTCGGTCGGCAAGGGTGAGGCCAACCCGGTGGCCAGCAACGATACCCCCGACGGCCGCGCCAACAATCGCCGCGTGGAAATCGTGGTGGCCGGCGGAGGCGCGCGCGCTTCAGCCTCGGACGTGACGACCAAGTAATCGTGATTGCGGCCTTAAGCGGGCGCGCGCGGACTTCACCGCACGCGCCCGCTCGTATTTTGTCTGCTTCCTCGAGCGGACCGAGCGACTAGCTCGAGCAGCCGAGCGACCGTACGACGTCAGAACCCGTGCTGGGCTTCGGGCGTCAGCTCATTGGGCGGTGTGTAAGCATCAACCAGCTTCTTGGGGCTGGCGATCGGCTTCAGCTTGGCATCGTACCAGACTTCTTCCGCGAACATCAGCGTGCCGTCTTGCGAGTAGCGAATGCGCCAATGGGCAAAACGCGAGCCGGGCGGCGGCAGGACCCAGCCCCCGCGCTCCCAGACGAACGTGCTACCTCGCCACGCCCAATGCCCATCGATCCAAAGTGCAGCGCCATTGGGCGCCGGTGGCACTGTTTCAGCAAAGGCGGCGGGTGGCGGGTAAGGCACCGGCAGATACTCGGAGCGAGGCTGGCGCGCCGGCAAAGGTTCTGGCAACGAAGTCGAACAGGCAGCGCACGCGAGCACACACGCGTATAAGGTACGCGAAAACGGATGGGTCAAGAGCACCGTGCACAGCGGAAAGCAGGAACCGCGCCAGGCTGGCGCGGCGCTTGCAATCCCGCGGGAGTGATTGGCTTGCGACTTCTGCTCGCCGGGCTTCGAGCCCAGCGCGCGTTTAGCCTCGTACTTGGTTTCAGTTTCATCTCGCTGCTCTTCGGCACCGCCGGTTGTACGAGTGTTCCCGCGGGCCGCTCAGCAGTCAAATCGATTGAGCTCTCCGGGAACGACGTGATCGACGCTGACGACTTGCGCGAAAAATTAGCGACCACACCTACGCCGAAGTTCCTCGGTTTGTTTCGGGGAGTGGTCTATGAGTACAGCGTTTTCGATCGCTTCGTATTGGAACGCGATCTACAGCGCATCGAGCGCTACTACCGCGCGGTCGGCTATTACCACGCGCGAGCCCGCGCCGGCCGCGTCTTCTTCGTCGAGCCGAACAAGGTGCGCGTCGACATTCAGATCGAAGAAGGCGAGCCCATGCTCACCGGCCGCGTCGATATACACGGCCTCGAAGGCTTTCCGAAAGACCTCGCCCAACGCATCAGCAGGCGAGTGCGGCGGCAAATCTGCGGCAAAGAGGGCTGCCGGGCGCGCCCAGGCGACCGTCCCTTCGAAGAGGCGCGCTTCGTAAAAGCCGCAGAGCTACTCGAACACGCGGTCGGGGACGAAGGCTACGCGTACGCGACCGTGCAGCGCGCGGCCGACGTCGATCTGCCGAAGAACCGCGTCGCGGTCGGCTTTTTCGTCAAGCTCGGGCCAAAGGCTCGATACGGCAAAGTCACCATCGTCGGCCTGGGCAAAGTGCCCGAAGAGCCGGTGCGTCGCGCGCTCGATCTAACCGAGGGAGAGCCTTATTCCCGCACCGAGTTGGATTTGGCGGAGCGCGCGCTGCTCGATCTGAACGTGTTCAGCTCGGTCGTGATCGCGCCCACGCTGGACAAGAACGGCGCGACGCAGGAAAACCCGACCATCCCGATCAAGGTCACCGTCGAAACCGCAAAGCTGAAGGCGATTCACGTGGGCGGCGGCGTGCAGATCGATTCACTGCAAAGCGATTTGCATTTGGTCGGGGGCTGGGAGCATCGTAATTTTTTCGGCGGGCTTCGCAGTCTCAGCTTCGAAGTCAAGCCGGGCGTGGTGCTTTACCCAACGCGTCTCCCGACCTTCCAGGCGCCGCGCGAGCTGCTACCGAAACTCAAGCTCAATGCCCAGTTCCGACAGCCAGGCTTCATCGAGGCCCGCACCGGGCTCTTGATTCAGGCCGAAGGCAGCCGAGCGCCAGTCATCTATCGCACCAAAGAAGTCAGCGATCAGGTGCTCGGCTACGACGACGCTCGAATCGGCGCCGGCCTCGATCGCTCGTTCAACTCCTTGCGCCTGTACGGCTCGATCTCGCACACGGTGCAATACGATCGCCCGTTCATGTACCTCGGTACGTTGGATCCTGACCTGCATCCGGTCGTGATTTCGTACCCTAAGCTGCTCATGGCGCTCGATCTGCGCGACCAACAGATCCATCCGCATGAGGGTGTCTATGTCAGCACCGATCTGCAGGCGGCAGGCGTGGGTGGTTCGGCAGTCGATCTCAAGACGACGAGCGAGGTTCGCGGCTATCTTCCCGTGGCGCGCAAATGGACGCTCGCGGCGCGAGTGAACGTGGGCATGCTGTTCGCTCGAAACTACGGCGATACCATCGAGGCCACCTCGAACGGCGCCAGCTACGAGGACGATCCGAGCGCCCGCCCCGGCTGGGTGCGCGACATTCAGCTGATGTTCCTTCGCGGCTTCTTCGCCGGTGGGCTCGGCTCCAACCGCGGCTACGCGTTGCGCGAGATCGGCCCGCACGGCATCGTGCCACAAGCGACCTCGACCCTAGCCAACACCAGCTGCACCGAGAGCACGAATAACCCCGATTGCAACCTGCCGCTCGGCGGCTTCACGCTGTGGGAAGCGTCACTCGAGTTGCGGTTTCCCATCTCGGGCGCGTTCTCGGGCGCGTTCTTCACGGACACGGCCGACGTGTCGCCCAAACGCCTCGACTTTCGCCTCAATCGCCCGCATTTGAGCGTGGGCATCGGCTTTCGCTACGACACGCCGGTCGGCCCGATTCGATTGGACGCGGGCTATCGCGTTCCCGGTTTGCAGGCTCCCGGCGGAGCGTCGGGAGAAGGCATCCCGAACACGACCTTCGGCATTCCGATGGCGCTCTCGTTCGGCATTGGGGAGGCATTCTGATGGACGCCCGGGTAACGAAGCCGAGCCGGTTGCGTCGCTACGCGAAGCGCGCCGGACTCGGCTTCGCGGCCCTGCTCGGGCTGGTCGTGGTGCTAGTGGTCGGCGCATATTTTTCGCTGCGTATCGCGGCGGTGCGAAGCTTCGTCGTGGCTCGGGTCAACGCCGCGCTCGACGGCACCTTCAAGGGCCGCCTGGTGTTGCATGGCATCGGCAGCGTCGGTTTGTCCGGCATTTCCGCGGCGAGCGCACAGGTCTTCGATCCGGCCGGCAAGCGTGTGCTCGACATTCACGGTCTCGACGCAGAGCTCAGCGTGCCCACGCTCGTCTGGGCCGCGCTGACCGAGAAGTCGAAGCCGCTGACGATTCACATCACTTCAGCGACGCTGCGACACGTCGAGGCCGTCTTGATCGACAACGGGCAAGGTAGCCCCACCTTGGCCGATGCGTTCTTGCCCAGGACCCCGAGCGCGCCCAGCTCCGGCCCAGGTACCGTGGTCATCATCGATCGCGCGCTGATCGATCACGTCTGGGCCCACGGCTCGCTCGCCAGCACGCCGCCGCTCGACGTGGAGCTGAAGAACGCGCACGCCACCCTGCGCATGGACGACGTTGCCACCGCGATCGTCCTCAAGAAGGTTTCGCTGCTCGCGCGTGGCCTACCGCAGGGCGTCGATCCCGTCGGCGATCTGCAGGCGTCCCTGAATATCCCAGCGGCAGCCGACAAAACTCTCGGAGCACGCGCCCATTATCAAGGTTCGGCCGCGCAGGTGCCGGTCGTGCTCGACGCGAGCTACCTGGACTCCAAGCTGAGCGCGACCTTGGAAGCGCGCGACATTCCGCCTGCTGCCGTAGCGAAGCAGGTCCCAGGTCTCGAATTGCGCTCACCTGCAACGCTTTCGGCGTCCGCCGAGGGAATATTGCCCAAGCTGGGCGGTGCGTTCTCACTCGGTGTCGGTGCGGGTAAAATCGACGGGGATTTCGAGCTCAACCTAAACGACGATCTGACAGCCAAGACCAACCTGCGCACGCAGGATCTGAACTTGGCCGAGCTGACGCGCAGCGCGCCCGCATCCAACTTAGACTTGACGTTGCACGCCGCGCTGCTAGCGCCGAAGGTCGGGCCGCTTACAGGTAACTTCGAGCTCGCCAGTCAAGCCTCGGTGATCGCCGCGCAGGCCTTGCCGGGAATTACCGTGAACGGGACGTTCAGCAGCGACGCTCGAACACAACGCAATCGCGTCGAAGCGCACGCAGAGATTGCCGAGCCCGGCGCGCAAACCTCGCTCGACGCCACGGTCAGCCAAGCACGACAAACGACCGTAGAATTCCGCAGCAAGACCGTATTGAACGACGCGCCGCGCCTGGCGCGGCTGGCCTCGCTGAAGCGCGGCAAAGGCCAGATCGACACGCAAGGCAGCTACCGGATCGAGGATCAGAGCTTGAATGCCACCGTTCACGCCGATCTGCGCGAGCTCAAGCAGGCCGACAACCAGATCGCCCGTGCAGAGCTGCGCGCGACGCTCAGCGGCGCGCTGCCGCAGCCCAACGCGGACGTCTACCTGACGGTCAACGACGCGCGGCTCGCGGGTCAGCGGGTCAGCGAGGCAAAGATTGCGGCGCGTGGTTCGCTGTCGCGTCTGGCGCTGAGTGCGGCCGTCGTCACGGCCGCCCCCGCTCGACAAATTCATGTCACGACCATGATCTCCAATGATCGCGGATTGCTCATCGATCACCCGAGCATCAACCTTCATCAAGGAGATACGAACCTGGCGATCGCGATCGAGAGCGTGCATATCGTCGATGGGCGCACGCACGTGACAGGGATGCGGCTACAAGGAGCCGGCAAAGCAGATGTCTCGCTGGTCTACGGCCCGGCGCTAGAGAGCGTGCACGCGCAGACCTACGATCTCGATCTCGCGCGCTTGTGGCGTTTGGCCGATCCGAGCGCGATGCTGAAGTCCGGTACGATGACCGCCAGCGCGAGCTACGAGCGCCGGGGCGGTAACGTGCGCGCGCGGTTTACGGCGCGCAGCGACAATCTGACTTTCAACCGCGTCGAGGGCGGCTCGTTGAGCGTCAATTTGGAGCTCGAACGGGACCGCTTGAGCGGCACGGCTCAGGCTGATTTGAAGCAATTGGGTCGGTTGAACTTCGACTTTCAGGAGTTGCGCGGCATCGACCTGGAGAACCCCGAGCCGGCGCGCGCCACTGGCAAAGTCGCGATCAACGGGCAGGTGCGGCTCAAAGATCTGACGCAGCTGATCCCGGCCAGCGTCGACCTGCCCTTCGAGCGCGCGCTGGGCGTGGTCAAATACGATATCGCGATCGAGCGCCAACGGGCGAGCACCGGCTTACCGACGTTCCACGTGCATGTCGCGACCGACAAGCTGCAGCTCGCTGGCAAACGCACGACCACGACCACCATCACCACGAAAGCCGAGGCGCGCGACACGGCGCCCCTGGCAGTCAAAGGCATCGACTTCGACCTCGATTTGAATCACGCCGAGACGGGCGAAACCGAACTTGCAGCGAGCCTCAGCGACGCGCAAGGCAAGCTGGTGGCGCTGAGCATCGAAGGCAGAGCCACGCCGCGGCTGGCCACCGTGGTGAGTGAACTCAGTAGTCAGTGGCGTGAAATCCCGCTGCGCGCGAAGCTGAGCGTGCCGCCGAGGGATTTGCAGAAGCTACCGGTGGAAGTGCGGCCCCCCTCGCTGAAAGGCGTAGTGTCGGCAGCCCTGAGTTACGAGGGCACGTTCAGCGCGCCGACGCTCGAGGTGACTGGAAAAATAGCTCGTTTTCAGCAGAGTGACGAGAAAGGCGCGAAGCTCGACCTGGCGTTGCAAGGCGGCTACAAGGGAACTCGCGGCACGCTGACCGCCAGCGCGCGCACGGGCGGACGCGACGTCGCCAAAGTCGACATCGATGTCGAAACGGCCATCAACGACTGGCTCAATCGAACTTCCGAACAAACGCCGCCGCTCGATGCCAACGCGCACTTGGCCTTCGATGGCTTCCCGATTGGACTGGTACCGGCAGCGCGTACTAGCCAAGTGGAGGGCGCGCTGACGGGGAAGGTCGCGCTCGAGCACTTCGGCAAGGACGCGAGCGTCGACGTAAATCTCGACGTGAAATCGCTCACCTTGGCCAAGAGTGAGCTCGGTCGAATCCGCGCCGAAGCCGCGGTAAGAAATGGCAAAGCGGACGCGAAGCTGAGCGTGGAAAGTAAGGGTGGCACCACCACTGCCGAAGGGCATTCTGGTTTGGATTGGGGGGCGCGCTTGGTTCCGGTGGTGCGCATGCCCGCCGACGCGCACCTGCGAGCTCGCCAGCTGCGCCTGGCCGCCTTCGCACCCTTGGTGACTTCAGTGCTCGGCGACCTCGACGGCCGACTGAACGGCGATTTGGACGCGCGTTTCCGCGGTGGCGCGCCGGAACTGCACGGTCGCGTGGATCTGAGTGATGGCGTCGCTCAGTTGGCCGCGATAGGTCAACGCTTCGATCAAATCAGCGCTCGACTGACGCTCGAACCCGGCAAGGCCAAGCTCGAAAAGCTGAGCGCGCGCGCCACCTCCGGCAGGCTCGGAGTCACCGGAGAGGCCCGCTTCGATGGTCTGGATCTGACGGGCGCCGATGCCCATCTGCGCATCTCCAAGGAAGAAAAGGTGTCGCTGTCATTGGCGGGCACGGAGCTCGGAGAGACCTACGGCGCGATCGACATCAAGCTGCGCCCCGGCCAGGTGAAGGGCTCTCAAGCCCTGTCGGTAGACATCCCCGAACTGCGCGTGCGCATGTCGGACGCGGGCAGCCAAGATCTGCAGAATCTGGAGCCGGCGAAAGGCGTCCGCGTCGGTACTCGCCAACGGGACGGAGGTTTCGTCACTCTACCGCTACAGCCGCTCGAGGAAGGCGACCCCTCGAAGAACGACAATCCAATGACCGTGGACTTGCGCTTGGGCAACCAGGTTTGGGTCCAGCAGGGCGACGGTACCAAGATCCAATTGGGCGGACGCTTGCAGCTCGTGCTTGGCGACCCGCTCATGATTGAAGGGCAAATCAAGGTCGCCAGCGGGAAGCTCGATGTGTCTGGGAAGCAGTTCGAGATCGAGAGCGGAGTCGTCACGTTCTCGGGCGAACCGAGCAACCCCACGATTGTCGCGACCGCGCGTTGGGACGCGCCGGACGAGGATCGTCATCGAGTGTATGCGGAGGCCACTGGCACCGCCGCCAAGCTGAAAGTCACGCTCCGCTCCGAGCCTTCCCTCACCCGGGATCAAATCCTCAGTTTGCTCTTGACCGGGTCGGCCGATGGCTCGCTGGGCGGCGGCGGTGGAAGCAACGCGGCCACCGCTGTCGGCGCCGTCGGCGGCGCAGCGACTCAAGGCGTCAATAAGGCGCTGTCCAACATCTCCAACCTGGACGTCAGCACGCGCATCGACACGAGCACCGGCACCGCGCGTCCCGAGCTCGTGGTTCAACTGTCAGCGAAGGTGTCGGCACAACTCACGCGCTCGTTAGGTCAGATCCCGGGCCAGCCGCCGGATATGACTTTCCTAACCTTGGACTTTCTGATCAAGCGCAATTGGTCACTGTCCACGTTGACCGGCGATCGCGGCGCCTCGGGAGTCGATCTCGTCTGGCGCAAGCGGTACTGATCCGACCCGCGCGCCGGTTCTCCAGGGCGTCACACTCCGCTGTCGCACCGGGGCAGGTTGCGTCATTGAAGGCCGTTCACTGGCTAAAAATGCTCGCCCGAAGCCACATTCGACAATGGCACACACCTTGCTCCGGGTTTAGTCCGCATCCCATGGGTGCGGGTAAACCAGATTCAGGAAGGAAGCTTTTACAATGAACCGGAACATCAGCAAAGCGTTGTGGACTCTAGGCTCGTTCATCGGCGCGCAGCAGGCCGCGAAGTTTGCCCGTAACGTCGGCAGCGTCGAGTGGAACGACATCCTCGGCGTGGTGGGCCTCGAACGCCGTCCGAGCGCGCTGTCGCGTGCGTTGCCGGCGTTGGGCTTGGTTGCGGTCAGCGCAGCAGTCGGCGCTGGCGCTGCCCTCCTGCTCGCGCCGAGCTCCGGTACGGAGTTGCGCGCCCGCCTTTCAGATGGTTTGGACGACGTGAAAAACCGCCTCGAAGACGTGAAGGGCCGCGTCAACGAAAAGATCAACGACAAGATCGGCGCCTACGAGCAGCACCACACCAGCAACTCGACTTCGTGAACGAAGCTCACGACGCCCGGCCCCGCGTTGCACCCGCCCCCCGACATCCCCGTCGGGGCCAGCTCAGGCGCCCCGCGGGGTCGTTCGTTTGTGATCCGGTTTCGGCTCGGCCGGAACGTCCGGGACCAGTGGTAAGGTTTGCTGCACTTGAGCCAGCGGATGACGCGCCAACTCGGCGTTGAGTTCTGCGCCGTAAACCACGATTAGCGCTGATACATAAAGCCAGAACTGCAGCACGATCACGCCCGTCAGGGCGCCGTACGTCGAGCTGAAGCTGGTGAAATACTCGACGTACGCTGAGTATACGGCGCACAGCGACACCCAGAGTAGCGCTGCGGCTGTGGCGCCGGGCAAGACCGCGCGCACGCTCGGCAGCGGGCTCTTCTGTGCCGCGTACCGATAGAGCAGGCCAAACGTCAGCCACGAGATCGCAGCCAAAGCCGGCCAGCGAAAGAGCACCAAGGCACCGCCGACGTGAAAAAACGTCAACAGCTTGGGCAACAGCGCAATCAACGGGATGAGCACGAACAGGCCGAACATCCCGGCGAGCGTGAACAGCACGGCGACGCGGCGACGTTTGAAGAAGCCGTGTCGCTCCGGGATGTCGTAAGCCACGTTGATGGCGCGCACGAGCACGCTCATGGCCGAAGAGGCGCTCCAGAGCACGGCCAATAGACCCAAGACCATGCTCAGACTCAAGCTGCTGGAGTCACGCGCGATGAAATTCGAGAGCTCTCCGATCACCAAATCGCGAGCAGTCGACGGTAGCGAGCGTGCGACACCATAGATCGCGTGCTGAATCGCGATCGGATCTGCGATCAGGCCATACAGCGAGACCATCGCCAGCAGCGCGGGGAACAGGCCTAAAATACCGTAAAAAGCCAGGCCCGCAGCCACGATGTCCGCATCGTCCGCGTCGGCTTGATCGGAGACGCGCGTGATTAGGCCCCAGTAGCGTTTGACGAGTGCGGAATGCGGCGTGCTCACGCGGGCTATCGGAGCACGAACCATGCCTTGCTGCGACGGGACGCCACACCCTGAGGCTCATTTGTGACCGCCAACCGCGATTTACCGCTGAATAGGCGCGTGATCGGCTGAGGCACGGTCTTGGCACGCCCGCTGCAAAGGGGGGCGCATGATTAAGTCCTTCTCGTTCGTTTGCCTCGTTCTGTCGTTGACTGGCGTCGCGTGCAGCGCCGCGGACCCGATTACCAACAAGTGGGACTGTCACGACGTCTGTCAGCGCTACGCCAATTGTTTGGACTCCAACTACGACGTCGAAGCTTGCTCGGATCGCTGTGAGAACGACGCCAGCAACAGCGACGACAAGCAAAACAAGCTGGATGATTGCCACGACTGCATCGGCGAAAATGACTCCTGCGTCGATGACATCGCCAAGTGCTCGTCTTCGTGCAGCACGTTCATCCCTTGAGCGACGCGACCCCAATTTTTGCTCCGTTTGCGCCCAGAAGAAACCATGAAAATCTTCACTTGCTCAGCGTGTAAACACGTCGTCTTCTTCGAGAACTCTCAGTGCACTCGTTGTGGCCACGCGCTCGCGTACCTCTCCGATCGCGGGATCTTGAGCGCGATGGAGCAGGACGTGAACAGCGCTGGGGGCACTGATTTCTTAGCGCTCGATCCGATGGCGCAGGGCACTCGTTACCGGCTCTGCGCCAACTATACCAATCACGCCGTTTGCAATTGGGCTATCCCCGAGCATGATCCAAACGAGTTCTGCCTGGCCTGCCGCCTGAACGAGTCGACTCCGGATCTCTCGGACGCCTCTGCTCATTCTTCCTGGCAGGGTTTGGAAATTGCCAAGCGGCGCTTGATCTATACCCTGCTCGAGCTCGGCTTGCCGCTCGAGACCAAGCGCGAGAACGTCGAGCAGGGCCTCGCCTTCGCCTTCAAGAACGACGGCGATGGCGGCGAGAAGGTGCTCACCGGCCATTGCGACGGACTCGTCACCATCAACATGAAAGAGGCGGATGCGCCGTCACGCGAGCAAACGCGCGTGGCGCTGGGCGAAAGCTACCGCACGCTGCTCGGGCACTTTCGGCACGAATCCGGGCACTACTATTGGGACCGACTAGTGAAAGGCAGCGCCCAGCTAGAAGACTTCCGCGCGCTGTTCGGCGACGAGCAGGAGGACTACGCGGAAGCCGTCAAGCGCCACTACGCTTCGCCCAAGCAGAACTGGGCCGACCAATACGTCAGCGGCTACGCGACCATGCACCCTTGGGAAGACTGGGCCGAGACCTGGGCCCACTACCTGCACATGGTAGATACGCTGGAAACGGCGCAAAGCTTCGGTGTGGCGTTGAAGCCCGAGCCCATCGGCGGCGCCACGAGCGAGCCCGTCACGGCCAGGCGCGTGCACTTCGAAAGGTTCGAAGACTTGATCGCCGCCTGGGTTCCGCTGACCGTTGCCCTCAATAGTCTCAATCGCTCGATGGGGATCGCGGACGTATACCCGTTCGTGTTGGCCGATCGAGTGATCGCCAAGCTCCAGTTCGTGCACGAGGTCGTCGAGCGCGCCGGCCACGGCAAGGCCGCGATCATCGCCCCCGACGTCGAGCGCGCAGCGGCCAGCCGCGCGTTCGACGCCGAGTTCGCGACGGACATGGTCAGTCCCGCATGAAGTGGCAGGTATAGCCGCCGGGGTGCTTGTTCAGGTACTTCTGGTGGTACTCTTCTGCCGGAGTAAACGGGCCAGCGTCGACGATTTCCGTCACGATCGGCTTGTGCCAGCGACCGCTGGCTTGAGCTTGCTCCTTGGCCTGCTGCGCGACTTCCCGCTGCTTGGCTGAAGTCACGAAAATCGCCGAACGGTACTGACTGCCGCGATCGTTGCCTTGCTGATCTTTGGTGGTCGGGTCGTGCATCTTGAAGAACCACTCATCGAGCAGCTGTTTGAACGACACCCGCTTGGGATCGAACACGATGCGAATGGCTTCGGCGTGCCCGGTGCGGCCGGTCTTCACCTGCTCGTATTTCGGATTGGCGGTGTCGCCGCCGGCGTAGCCAACCGTGGTTTCGATCACGCCCGGCACGCGAGCCAGAATGTCTTCCATGCCCCAGAAGCAGCCTCCGGCGAGCACCGCTTCTTCGACCGTAGCCTCGCAGCTGGGGGCTTCACTCGCCGCGGGCACGGCGCAGCTGTTGTCGTGATCGACGATGGTCGCCTGCGGCGTGGCCTGGGCGTCCCCGAACAGCGCGCGGTATTCGCCATAACCCTGCGCTTCGAGCTCTGCCACGGGGATGAAACGCAGCGAGGCCGAGTTGATGCAGTAGCGCAGGCGTGTCGGACGCGGGCCGTCTTCGAAGACGTGCCCCAAGTGCGAGTTGGCGTGCTTCGAGCGGACTTCGACTCGACGCATGCCGTGGCTGATGTCGGTCTTGTCGACGACGTTTTCCGCCTCCACCGGCTTGGTGAAGCTGGGCCAACCGGTGCCCGAGTCGAACTTATCGACCGAGCTGAACAGCGGTTCCCCGCTCACGATGTCGACGTACAAGCCGGACTCGTGATGGTCCCAGAAGCGATTGCGGAACGGCGGCTCGGTCGCGTCGTGCTGCGTCACTTCGTACTCGAGCGCACCGAGGCGAGCGCGCAGCTCATCAGCTGCTGGTTTTGCGTAAGAGCGTGGTGCCATGGGGTGATCCTTTCCCGCGAGTCGGGCTGGCGGCCGCGACAGGCGACGCCAAAGAGTACGCCTGAGCCCCGCGCATGGTTACCGCAAACGCGCAGCACCGGGGAGTACAGCAGCGGAACAATTACGCCGCGTTGTGGCGCAGCTCGCGCCAATTTTTAGCGAATTGTCTCGTCCCGGCGTTGCAACTATGCGGAAATGACCGGCCTGCCGGCGTGCGCTCGAAAATGTCCGAGCCGGCTCGCCCGAGGCTTGGCAGCGGCGCGTGACTCGCATAGTCCATGACGGTGGTCTCCGAATCGCATCCCGAGGCTTGGCGCTGCGTCCACGGTGCTCGTTGGCGCTTGCTGGAGAGCTACGCTTTGGCGCGTCAAGAGGGGCTCGCGAGCCCCATCGGGTTAGTCGCTGATCTCAGGTTTCCGCGCGCTGTGCAGGTGCTCCGGCAGCTGATGCTCTCGCCCAGCACGAACAGCGCCGATCCGCTGTATGCTGGCTGCGTCGAGCGCGGCGCGCTGTGCTCCGCGCTGATGTCGATCGCGCCCAAGCTCGCCGAGCTGTTGTTCTCACGTGGAGATGAAGCCGGGTGCTGGACCGCCCTCGTGCTGCAGGACGAAGAAGTGGTGCTGAGCGCGACTTGGCAGGAGCTCATTTCCGGCAGCAGCGCACGCGCCAGCGTCGGGCAACGCAGCGAGCGCCGCCGCTAGCGGGCGCACGCTCTCGGCGGCTCGGGCGCTGCGGTTGCCTGCGCGGATTCGGCCTGCGCTGCGGATTTCAAATAAAACGTCGGGCAGCTCGAAATCTTAGCCGTGGACGCGCCGTAAAAGTAGGCGCAAAAATGCTTCGGTGAGTGAGCCCCCGATGTCCGTTTCGCCGCCCACGATCAGCGGCCGCTACATCGACTCCGACGTGCAGCAAGGCGTTCGCTACGTGCTCGAGCAGCAGGTCGGCGAAGGCGGGATGGGAGCGGCCTACTTGGCGCGCCGTGAAGCGCCGGAGGGCGCCTCTCCGGTGGTGGTCAAGGTGGTTCGGCGGACCTTCGGTTCGACCGACATTTCACCTGAGTTGGTCGCGCAAAAAGAGGCGATCGCGCTGGGACGGCTCAACGAGCGCGTGCCGCCCAGTCCGTTCGTCGTGCGCTTCGTCGACACCGGAAGCACGACCTACTTCGGGCTGCCGCCGACACCCTGGATCGCCATCGAATACGTGCACGGCGGCATCGAAGGCACGACGCTCGAAGATCGCGTCACGTACTCGATCGCCAAGACTGGCTATGCGTTCGATTCGGTGCGCGCCGCGCATGCCCTGCGCTGCCTGGCCAGCGGGATTTCGGAGATCCACAGCGTCGGCGTGATCCATCGCGATCTGACGCCCGGCAACGTGCTCTGCTGCGGCTTCGGCGAGACCGAAATGTTCAAGATCTCCGATTTCGGTCTGGCGCGACCCGAAGGCTTGGGCCGTACCTTCGCGGGTGTCGGCTTTGGCACGGTCGGCTATGCCGCTCCGGAGCAGGCGCTCGACGCCGGCGTTGGCCCCGAGACGGACGTCTTCGCGCTGGCCTGCATTGCCTACTACGTGCTCACCGGAGCGCACTACTTCGACGCCACCACGCCCTACGAGGCGTACGAGCAAATGCAATCCAAAGCCAGGAAAAGCGTGCTCGATTGCAAAGTGCTCTCTCCGGAGCTGCGCGAGCGACCGGAAGCCTGCCGCGCGATCGACGCGGCCTTGGCTCGGGGCACCGCGTCTGCAGTCGAGCATCGACCGCAAAGCGCCGAGGCCTTGGTCACCGCGATCTTGCCTTGGCTGAACGACCGCCCTGCGCCGCCGGCCTCCAGCCGGCTACTCTTGCGCACGATTCAGAGCATGTCTCCGTCTTCGGACATGGCCGGCTGGGGTTGGATCGTCAAGCACCGCCCACACGACGACTTGGTGATCCAGAGCGCCGCTTGGGACACCGACGGTCGCTGCTTCGCCCTCAGCCCCCGCGGCCCCCTGTTTTGGAACGGCGATTCCTGGCTGGGCGCCAAGAGCATTTTGGCTCGCATGCCGCCCGGCATGGTCTTCGCGCGGCGCCATGAGGCCGGCGGTTTCCTGATCGGCGGCTCGCACGGAAAATTGGCCGTATTCGGCTCGGACGGCCTGCGTGAGCTGGTCAACACTCCGGATTTGAACATCGAGCTGCTCGATGCCAGCGGCTTGTTCGATGACTTGGTGGTGGCGGTCGGGCGTCGGCCCGGGCTACCTCCGGCATTGCTCGCCATGTCCGGGCGGCGTTGGCTCAAGCCACTGCCTCTGGACGGCGTGCAGAATGTGGCGTCCGTGCTGCGCTTCGACGATGCCCGCTGGTTGGTGTGCGGTCGCTTGGTGCAAGGCGGCGCGTTCGCCGCGCTCTACTCACCTTTGGATTGGGAGCTGAAGTTCCTGCAGACGCCGGCAACCCGCGCCTTCGTCAGTGGCTCGAGCAGCGTCGAGCGTCGCTTGGGCTTGATCGTTGGCAGCGATGGGACAGCCCTGCGTACTGAAGGCGACCTCACCACCGTATCCATCGTGCCTGGTGCTCCCGATCTTTCGGCCAGCGCGCTCGATGTGCTGGACCGTGAATGGGTGGCAAGCCTTGGTACGCTCTGGACGCGCGACCCGCGCTTGGCTGAGGCATGGCGCCCCGCTTGGTCCGATCGCACCTGGGATGCGCCGTTCGTGAGCATGATCGCAGACTCGGGTCGGGTGATGGCCATGACCGCCAATGCCGCGATCGTCGAAGGCCGACTGGGCAAGTAGCCGCCTGACAAATCCCCACAGTGGGAGGCTGCTGGCGAAAGCGGTATCGATTTTGCAGAACGAGTGAGCACCGGCGCGCGCTATGCAGAGCGCCCTCGAAAGGTAGCTCAAATGACGCACTTTGCAGTTCGACGCTTCGCGCACCTGTTGCTCTCTGCCACGCTCGCGTACGGCGCGTCTGCTTGCGGGGCCGATAGTGATCGCGACCCGCCGATCGGCGCACCCACCGGCCCGTTCGGGCCGCCCGTCAGCGAAGGCGGAAACTCCAACGGCGCAGGCAGCGGAGGCGAACCCGGCACGAACCCGAATGCCGGACAACCCGGCGTGAGCCCGAGCGCGGGCGCTGCGGCGGACGGAGCGAGCGGCGGCGGATCCAACCAGCCTGGAGCAGGAGGCAGCTCCTTCGGCGCTGGCGGCAACGGTAGCGCGGGGCGCGACCCGTTCGGCGTCGGTGGTTCCGACACCGGCGATCCGTTCGGTGCTGGCGGCTCCCCGAGCGCTTCGGGCGGAAGCTTTTTTTGAGCGTGTGAGCGATTCAACCGTACGCAACATCGCCACGCCACAACGAACAAAGGATGCGACGTGAACGAGAAACCGGGGAACCCGTATCCACTTGGGGCTACGTGGGACGAAAAAGGCGTCAACTTTTCGATCTTTTCTGAGCACGCCACGGCGGTCGAGCTGTGCTTGGTCGACGCAGCAGGCACGGAAACACGCATCCCGCTCAAGCGGCGCACCGGGTTCGTTTGGCACTGCTACCTAGCGGGGATCCAGCCCGGTCAGCGCTACGCCTACCGCGTGCACGGGCCCTACGAGCCCGAGCGCGGCCTGCGCTTCAATCCGCATGTGCGCGTGATCGACCCATACGCCAAGGCTCTTGCCGGCTTGCATGATTGGCAGGCCGGCTCGTTTGCATACGACGCCAACGCAAACAAAGAAGACCTGGTCAGCAACGAGGCCGATGTCACGGGAGCTCCGCTTTCGTTGGTCATCGACCCTCGCTTCGATTGGGGCGGCGACAAAAACCCCAACCTGCCCTTCCACGAGTTGATCGTGTACGAGGCCCACGTGCGCGGGCTGACCATTCAGCACCCCGAGCTACCAGAGGAACTACGCGGCACGTACCTCGGCATGTGCCACCCGGTGATCATCGCCTACCTGAAGGAGCTCGGGGTCACGGCGCTCGAGTTGATGCCGATCCACGCTTTCGTGGACGACCAGTTCTTGCTCGACAAGGGCATGCGCAACTATTGGGGCTACAACACGATCGGCTTTTTTGCGCCGGATCCGCGCTATCGCTCGGGAGGCGCGCCGGGCAGCGAGGTCAACCAGGTCAAGGAGTTGGTGCGTGCCATGCACGCCGCGGGCATCGAAGTGATCTTGGACGTCGTGTACAACCACACGGCCGAAGGCAACCACCTCGGACCAACGATGTCGTTCCGGGGCATCGACAATCCCAGCTACTATCGGCTGGTCGAAGGCGACGCCCGCTACTACATGGATTACACGGGCACGGGCAACACGCTCAACGTGCGCCATCCGCAGACGCTGCAGTTGATGATGGACTCGCTACGCTACTGGGTGCTCGATATGCACGTCGATGGCTTTCGCTTCGATCTCGCGGCCGCCCTGGCGCGATCGCTGCACGAGGTGGATCAGCTCTCCAGCTTCTTCATGCTGATCCATCAAGACCCGACGCTCAGCCAAATCAAAATGATCGCCGAGCCTTGGGACGTTGGGCCAGGCGGCTACCAAGTGGGCAACTTTCCGACCCGCTGGGCCGAGTGGAACGGGCGCTACCGCGACGCCATGCGCGCATTCTGGCGCGGAGATGGCGGCTCCGCCTCGGAGCTAGCCTATCGACTGACGGGCAGCAGCGATATGTACGAGAACGACGGGCGCAAGCCGTACATGAGCGTCAACTTCGTCACCTGCCACGACGGCTTCACGCTCGCGGATCTCGTCTCTTATTGCCAGAAGCACAACGAGGCCAACGGCGAAGACAACAAGGACGGCAGCGACAACAATTTGTCCTTCAACTGCGGCGCGGAAGGCCCGACGGACGAGCCGGAGGTCCGTTGCCTGCGCGCCAAACAACAGCGCAATTTCTTGGCCACGTTGCTGCTTTCGCAAGGCACCCCGATGATCTCACACGGCGACGAACGGGGGCGTACCCAACACGGGAACAACAACGGCTACTGCCAGGATAACCCGCTCAGCTGGCTGGATTGGCAACTCGATGACGAACGCCGCGACCTGCTCAACTTCACCAAGAAGCTGACCGCGCTGCGCCGGGCGCACCCGGTGCTGCGCCGAGCCACCTTCTTCAAGGGTCGGCCTCTGCGCGGCTCACAAGTCAGCGACATCCTCTGGTTTCGTCACGACGGCGCGGACATGACCGACGAGGACTGGAGTAACTCCGAGACCCGATCGCTGGGCGTATTTCTGGCGGGCGAAGGCATCGACGAACCGGATGGCGAGGGCAATCCGCTCTCGGACGACGATTTTCTGCTTTTGGTCAACTCACACAGCGAGCCGATCGATTTCGCGTTGCCGTTCGAAAAGGACGACCGACGCTGGCAGCTGTTGCTCGACACCTCCAATGACCGAGCCGAAGAAGAGCGCCTGGGCGGAGAGAAGACCACGCTGGCCGCGAAGTCGTTGAAGCTGCTCTTCCGAAAGCAACGCTCATGACCCTGGCCGAGGATCTGCCGCTCGGCGCGCAGGCGGAACCAGGAGGCGTGCGCTTCCTCGCTTGGTCCGACCACGCGCGCGCGATCTCGGTCGTGCTCTATGCCCAGCCCAAACAAATCGCGGGCGAGCTCCCGCTCAACCAGCACGGAGAAACCGGCTTTTTCTCCGGCTTCGTGCCTGGGCTCGCGCCGGGCAACCTGTATGATTTTCGAATCGACGGGCAGCTGGCCGTCGATCCTTACGCGCGTGCGCTGCCCCACGGCGTGCACGGCCCTGCGCAGGTCTCACCCGCCCTTCCGCCACGCAAACATCCCAAGCGCGGCATCGATCTCGATCGCAATGAGGTGTTCTACGAGTTGCACGTCGGCACCTTCACGCCCGAGGGGACGTTCGCGAGCGCGCTCGAACGCCTGCCCTACCTGCAATCACTCGGGGTCACCGTGGTCGAACTGATGCCGATCGCGGCCTTCGCAGGTAGCCGCGGCTGGGGCTACGACGGCGTTGCTCTGTTCGCTCCGTTCGCCGGCTACGGTGGCCCCGCGGAGCTGAGTGCGTTGGTCGACGCAGCCCACGGCCTCGGCCTGAGCGTCGTGCTCGACGTGGTGTACAACCACCTTGGACCTGCCGGCAACGCGCTGCCACAGTTCTCCGGCTCGTACTTCGATGCTCAGCGCCCGAACCCCTGGGGGCAGGCGCCCGCCCTGGAAAAGCCCGCGTTTCGGCGGCTCGTGCTGAGCAGCGCCGCGTATTGGCTGAACACCCTGGGCATCGATGGCCTGCGCTTGGACGCGACCCACGAGCTCGAACCCGGCGGCGAGCCGCACATCCTCCAGGCGCTGTCTCGGATCGCGCGGGCCTGCGATCCGCCCGCCGTCTTGATCGCGGAGGACAACAGAAACGATCCCCGAGCGCTCTTGGCCCACGGCATCGACGCCGTGTGGAGCGACGACTTTCATCACGTCTTGCACGTGCTTTTTACCCATGAACGAGAAGGCTACTATCGACTATTCGCCGGTGACTTGGCGGAGCTGGCACGAGTGATCGAACGCGGCCAGCTGTTCGAAGGTCAAACCATCCCCGGCAGCGTGGAGCCGCGTGGCAAATCAGCAGAGGGCGTGCCCGCGAGTCGCTTCTTGTTCGCGCTCCAGAATCACGATCAAATCGGCAACCGCGCGCTCGGTGAGCGGCTGCACCAACTGAGCGACCACCCCTTGTTTCGAGCTGCCACGCTGCTCTTGTCGTTCCTACCCGAGACCCCGCTCTTGTTCATGGGCCAAGAGTGGGCGGCGACTTCGCCGTTCTTGTACTTCAGCGACCACGAAGGCGACCTGGGCCGGGCGGTGAGCGACGGGCGACGCCGTGAGTTCAGCCATTTCAGCGCGTTTCAGGCCACCGCAGACGCGATCCCGGACCCGCAAGCCGAGGCCTCGTTCCTGCGCAGCAAGCTGATTTGGTCGGAGCAGGCCGATGGCGAACATCGAGCCACGCTCGAGTTGTGTCGCCGCGCGCTCGAACTTCGGCGCACCGATCCCGTGCTGCAGTCGCCGTCGCAGACCAGCGCGGGGGTCGCCCACGACTGCCTGTGGGTGCTGCGCCAGAGCCAACAGGGCAGCCGCTTGCTGCTGTTCAACCCCGGCGCCGCGCGTTCGTTCCCAGAAATCATCGGCCGGTCACCCGCGAGTACGCGGCCGATATTGGCCAGCCACGCGTCGCCGGAGGGCAGCAGTTGGTTCGAGCTGCCCGCGGCGAGTGCACTGCTGCTTGCGCTCGGCGAGCAGCCAGAAGAGAGGATTTCGTGACTTTGCGTATTCCGACCGCGACGTACCGCTTGCAGCTTCACTCCGGCTTCGGCTTCGAGGATGCAGCGCGCATCGTCCCCTACTTGAAACAGCTCGGCATTTCAGATCTGTACGTCTCGCCCATCTTCGAGTCTGCCCCCGGCAGTAGCCACGGCTACGACGTCTTGGATCATGAGCGCTTGAATCCCGAACTCGGCGGCGACGCGGGCTTTGCAGCTTTGAACGACGCTCTCGAGGCGCACGGGCTCGGGCTGATCGTCGACTTCGTGCCCAACCACATGGGCGTGGGCTGCGACGGCAACAAGTCGTGGGAAGACGTGCTGGAGCACGGGCAAGCCTCCGAACACGCCGATTTCTTCGACATCGACTGGCAGCCGCCCAAAGAAACCCTGGCGCACAAGCTGCTCTTGCCGATTTTACCCGATCAGTACGGGTTGAGCCTGGAGCGAGGCTACTTCTCGCTGCTCTTCGACGGGCAGACGATCCGCCTGCGCGCTGGCAACCGCACCCTGCCCTTGCGGCCCAAATCGCTCGGGCCAGTGCTCGGGCGCCTCGCCGATCTGCTCGAAGACGAGATCAGCGCGCCGCAAGTCGAACAGCTGCGCGAGCTAGCCAGCGCGTTCGCCGAACTCGATGACGGATACCGTGAGCAGCCGACCGAGTTCGAGAGCTATCGAGGGAGCGCGCGCAGCGCGCAACATCGACTGCGCGAATGCCTCGCGTTCAGCGCTGATCTGCAGCCGGCGCTCGAGCAGGCACTGGCTGCCTTGTGCGGCAGTCCGTCGCGACCAGAGAGCTTCGACTTCTTGGACGAGTTGCTGCGCGCGCAGCACTACCGCTTGAGTGCTTGGCAGTTGGCGCTGGAGGCCGTGAACTATCGCCGGTTCTTCGACGTGACCGAACTGGCGTCGATCCGCGTGGAGTTGCCCAAGGTCTTCGAGGCCAGCCACCGAAGGCTGCTCGCGCTGGTCGGACAGGGGAAAATCAGCGGCATTCGCTTGGATCACATCGACGGGCTGCTCGACCCAATTGGCTATCTTCGAACCCTGGCCGAGCGCTTGCACGCGGCGATCCCCGGTTCGGATCCGTCGGAGCTACCGGCGTACGTGGTCGTCGAAAAGATCCTGGCTCCAGACGAGGCCCTGCCGGCGAGCTTTCGCGCGCACGGCACGACCGGCTACGAGTTTGCCGAAGCCGCCACGAGCGTGCTGATTGACGGGCGCGCCGAGCTCAGCCTGTCCAACACTTACCGCCGCTTCTCCGGTGACATGCAAAGCTTCGACGAGCACCTGCTACGAGCCAAGCGCGACATCTTGGGTTCGCTGTTGGCCAGCGAAGCGACGATGCTCTCGCGCACGTTGGAGCGACTGGCAGAGCGCGATCGGCGCTGGCGCGACTTGACTTGGCATAGCCTGCACAGCGCGTTGATCGAAGTGATGGCGTCGTTTGGCGCCTATCGCAGCTACGTGCAACCAGATGGGACTCGCACGCCAGAAGACGAGGCGCTGATTGACCGCGCCGTCGCCGCTGCGATTCGTCGCAATCCAACCGCCGGTCGCGGCGCCTACCAGTTCCTACGCTCCTTGTTGCTGATGGACAGCCAGGTCCCCGGAGCTTCGGAGTTTGCGCTGCGCTTTCAACAGACCACCGGTCCGGTCGCGGCTAAATCCCTAGAAGATACGGTATTTTATCGCTACACGCGGAACTTGGCCGAGAACGAGGTGGGCAGCCGACCGGAGCGCGTGGGCCTGCCTCTCAGCGAATTTCACGCGCGAAATGCCTCGGGCCAGACCGAGCATCGGCTGTCACTCACCAGCACCTCGACGCACGACACGAAGCGCGGCGAGGACGCACGCGCGCGGCTCAGTATGCTCTCCGAGTTGCCGGGCACTTGGCGACAAACCGTGCACGCGCTGCAACGCTTGGCAGCTCGGCACCGCTCGGCCTACGACGGCGGTGAAGCGCCAGCGCGCGCGGAGCAGTACTTGTACTATCAAGCGCTGGTCGGCGCCGTCCCGTTCGGCGCCGATTCCGAAGCGATTTCGGAGCTCGAGCCGCGCATGCAGGCCTACATGCGCAAAGCTTGTCGCGAGGCCAAACAACAAACGTCCTGGTTGCACCCGGATCCGAGCTACGAAAAAGCGCTCGAAGACTATATCGCAGGGACGCTCGGGGATCCGGAGTTCAGGGCTCGTTTGCTGCGCTTTTGCCGCCGCATCGAGCCCTACGCGGCGTGCAAGGCACTCGGACAAATCACGCTCAAGCTGTGCGCGCCCGGGATCCCGGACACCTATCAGGGTTCCGAGCTCTGGCATCAGGTGCTGGTCGATCCGGACAACCGACGGCCGGTCGACTACGACTCACGAAAGGCCGCCCTGCACGCGCTGGATGAGTCCAAGGACCCGCTTCAGCTCCTGCCCGAACTGCTACGAGACTACACGGATGGCCGACTCAAGCTGTTCGTGCTCAGTCGATTGCTGCGCTTGCGCAGCGCCGAGCCAGCGCTCTTCCAAAGCGGCTACGCTGCGCTGGATGCAGGCGAAAACTGCGTCGCCTTCGGCCGCGGCACCGGCGGCTGCGAGCTCGTGTGCGCGGTCGCGCGCTTTCCATTTCGGGTCACGCGCGGCCGCGCGCCCTGGCCAGTGGGCAAGCTCTGGCACGGGCAAATCGTCGCTGACGACGGGCTTCAGGGGCGATACCGCAACGTACTGACCGGCCGCAGCGTGGAGGTGCGGGGGCCGCTCGAGCTCAGCGAGCTGTTCCAAGACCTGCCGATCGCCGTGCTCGCGCGCTGAACCCTCGGGTGCCAGTCGGGTTTGGCTCGAGCCGCGCAAGGCGCGCGAGCCTGGTGCCCGTCAGGCGTGGGGCTCATCACCCGAAGGTTGGAGGTTCAAATCCTCCCCGCGCAACAAGACGAAAAGGCCCTTTGAAAACGGGGCCTTTTTACTTTTGTTATTCGGCTGCGTGGGGAGCGGATTTGGAGGGCGTTGACGCCAGGTTGACGTGAGCTCCCCCGGAGGTGGCGTGGGCCGCCGCCGCTGTTGACGCCGCGCGTGCTGCCAGCTCGTGCGGCGCCCCTCCCGGGTTCAGGCCTTCCATCAACCGCCGTTGTGCGCCGAAGCCCAGGTGCTCGTACTTGTCCGTGCTTCGCTCGGATCGATGTCCGAGCTGAGCTTGCACCTCCTTCACTGACTCGCCGCCGGTGACGGCTTGGCTCGCGACTGAGTGCCGCCCCACATTGTCGTGCCCCACATTGTCGTGGCTGAGCAAACGGAGCCCGAGCTCCTCCTGCACCAGCTTGAGCGGCCGGACGTGGCTGTCGATGTAACGTGCGCGTTATCTCAATAGCGGGACCTGGGCAAATCTCATGAGCGTCCCCGAAGCGCTCTTGGACCCGATTGCGTGACCGCCGAAGCCGCCTTGGCCGAATTCCTCGGCAATCTACGCGGCGGACAGTTGGAATCGTATATCCGTTCGTGCCCCACTTACGTGCGTCTCGCGGTGCGCAAGTCATCGAAGTCGAGCTCGCCGAGCACCGAGGCTGAGTCACTTGCGTTGGAAGTCAGCGCCCCTAATTCGCCCCACCTGCGCCGTCTTCGGCATTCTCCGCGACTGTAAAGGTGAAGTGGGCTTCTTGATCGAAGGTATCGTAGCAGCGAAGCGTGCCTTCGGCGCCTTCGGCGGCGTCCTTACCGAAAGTAACGTTGAGCGTGAAGACCTTGGTGTTCTCGCAGCCAGCAGCGCGGCTCGCGTCGATCAGTGACTGGCCGCTTACGTCACCGAGATCTGGTTCGGAGAACACGACCTTCGCCGCACCGGTCACGACTTCTTCGAGCGAGCAGTGATCGAGCGTTCCCTTGGCGCGCAGCGTGATCGAATAGGTTTGTTCACGTTCCAGAGGAACGGAGGGGCCGTGTAGCGTTGGTGCACTCGCGACCTGAATCGTTTGCGGCTCGTCTGTGGCGTCCCCGTTCGCAAAGGCCGTTATTAGGGCATGACCTGCGGCGCTCGGTAGCCAATACGCAATGGCCTGCGGACGATCGCCCGTTGGTTTCAGCGTGAGCTCGATGCTTGCCGGGGTAGCGGCGTCGACATCGGCGGCTTTGCCGGAGGCAAAGGAACCCGTGCTCGCCTGCAGCGTGACGCGCGCGCCTTCGGAACCCTTGGCCGCGCGGACGGTCACGAGTGCTGCGGCGCTCAGGTCGGCTGGCACCGAGCACTCCGAGAAACCGGAGGCGCCGCTCGCTCCACCGGCGCGCTCCATCGTGTCTGGGTATGTTACCTCCACTTCGAGGTCCGCAACCGTGACACCCGGAGCGGGGCCAAGCGGTACCGTGGCGGTGGCGAGCGCGCCGCCGTAGCCATCCATGCAGATGGTCTTTGCGGTGACGGCGAGGTCGGCCTGGGTTCCATTGCGATTGTGCTCGAGGTCGGCGCTCGAGAGTTTGGCGGTCCACTCGAGGTCGGTCGCGCTGCTGAGAGCCGCGGACACGCCGCCAATGCGCACCGCTTCCACCAGCACACCCGACGAGGTGCGCACCACCACCATGTGCGGAAAAGTCGATATGGGTGCCGCGTTCGGTGAAACGGTGTCGCCCTGAGTGATGACGGCGGTGATGGCCGCTGCCTGACTGTCGTCGCAGGCGTCGGGTTTACCGTCGTCGTCGCCGCAGCTCACCAAGAGGCCCAAGAGAAAGACCGCATTCGCGGAGCTAGGTTTGAGGGTGCGCATCATTGGACGATCCCCGCAGCTTTAAGAAACCCGGGTGTGAAGTTCGCGACGATGCCGACCGCTGGAACGATGGCAAGATGAGTCTTGATTTCATCTGTAGGAGCCAAGCGTCGCCCCGCCTCGTAACCCGCATCGGGTGCGTCGTGGCGGGCGATTCCGCCGAAAATACCCAGCGCCAGGTCAACGCCTATCGCAGCCTCGGCCCCGAGCATGAAGGAGCTCAGCGGCTTTGGCGAGTCAGAATCGAAGCTCAACATGCCGAGCCTCGCGCCGAGTCCGGCGCACAGTTTGAACTCGTTCTCGCCCATGTCACAGGTGAGCCAGGACCAACCGGCGGTGAGCTCCACGGCGAACAAGCCGTGATCCTGGCCCTCGACCACGGCCGTGTAGCGTTGGCCATCAGAGGTCGTGCGCACGCCCACGCGTTCGGCCGTCGGGAGCCACGTGAAACCGAGACCGAGCCGCACCGCTGATCTGTAGTACGTCTCGACGCCAAACGTATGCTCGACGCTCGCGACAGTAACGAGAGTGGGTTCTTCCCCTTCCTTCGCCGGCTTCTCCCGCTGGGCGAGCACGGTCAGCTTGGCGGCACCCGAGCGACGTGGCCCGAAAAACCCGCGATCCTTGGGGAGGTTGCGGTCTTCCGCTGCCCTTTCGGCGTTGGCTTTGTTTGCACCGCCTAGGTCCGACTGCACGTAGATCAGCGAGGTCGTGCCGGGCGTGCCCGCCAACGTGATTGCCGCGGGGAGCCCAGAATCACGCCAGACCAAGATCCGAAAATCCCGGTTCACGCGCACGACCTCGCCAACTTCAGTGCAACCGCCCCCCTTTGGACATGCGAGAGTGACGAGCCCGCGCTGTTCCTTGAACGCATCGACGCACACGAGATACCCATCGTGATCCCACGACTCGGACAGCGCTAGCGACAAGCACCGTTGCCTGAGGGGAGCTGCGGGCCGTTGGGAGGCAGGCGGGTCGGGTGAAGTTGGGGCGGGAGTTTTGGGCGTGATGCTGAACGTGCGCCAATCTCCGTCGACCGTCGTCGCGTCGCGCACCTTCATCACGAGCGAAACGGGGTCGCCCGCGCTGAGCTTTGCCGCGATCGCGGGACCCAGGTGATCGTCGGGCTGCAGCTTCTGCTGGGCGCAGCTCGTCTTACGCGGCTGGTCGAGCAGAACGTAGCAATCGTTGTCGACGACGCTCACCGCGGCCGGGATGGGGAGCGCGCGGAATGACGACAGCCCACCCGCAGGGATGTCGACGGAAAAGGCGACCGCGGCGCCCTTGTAGGCCGGGGGGGGCGTGTAGCTCAGGATGGCGTAGGCGATCTTCCCGGGCTCACTCAAGGCCAGCTTCGTCTCGCTGCCGCTCTCGAGCGGGGCGAGAACGCTGCGGCAAATTGGGGAAAGCTCCTTGCTCCAGTCGAGCGTCAACGTCGAAGCGTTGGTGCCAGTGAGGACGCAGGGATTGACGCGATCCGCGGTAGTGCCTTTGAGCGAATAGAGCTCGAGCGGTCCGCTCGCGTGGTTTTCGAACTTGATCACGACGCTCTTGCTCGAGAGCTCGTCGAAGCTCACGACGCGCGTTGCCGCCGAATCTCCCGTCGTTCCGATGCGAACTGGTGACGGGATCGGGTCGGCGGCTGCAAGCGACGCCACTGTGAGCGTCATGGTCAAGCACGAGACAGCGAAGAAAGACGAACTGAGTTTTGTCAGGCACATGGAATGTCGTTCGGGATGAGGAGGATGGGACGCTCGCGACTCGGCTTCACTCGAGCTGTTCGGTCAAATAGGCGACGTTCATGCGCAGGATTTCCAGCGCAAGTCCGGCGTCGATCCGATCGAGCGTATCCTCGGCCGAATGAACGTGCGGGTTGCCGCTATCGTCGCCTTCGATCGTCAGCACTGCGGGGATCCCGGCGTCGATGAAGGGGACGTGGTCGCTGTTGAACGGGTTGAGGGAAGTCCTCACCTCGAGCGGCGTGTACAGCGCTGCTGCGTCTGCGAGCCCGTCGATCACGGATTGCGACAAAGCAGCCCCTTCGATGAGCACGGAGTGGCCCTGAGTATTGACGACGCCGATCATGTCCATGTTCAAGACGGCGCGGATGCGTTTCCGCTCGCTTTGAGAGAGCGACGCAATGTGTTGGATGCTGCCGAACAGGCCCTGCTCTTCTCCACCCCAAAGGATCAATCGGAGGTCGTGGCTGGGCTGATGATCCTGCAAGGCGTGAGCGATGGTGAGAACCCCGGCGCTTCCGCTGGCGTTATCGTCCGCTCCAGGCGCGGGAGCCGTCGGTCCGCCTTGCTGATTGATCGAGTCGAGGTGTGCGCAAGCGAGCAGCACGTCACGGGGCGCCGAGCCGTTGCCGAGCCGTTCGGCGATCACGTTCAGGCTGGCTTTCCCCTGGACGACGATGTCCTCGAGACGCGTTTCGAAGCCTAGTTCCGCGAGCTTCGAGCGCGCCTGTTCGGCGGCATGACGAAAGTGCTGGCTGGTCGAGAGCCGCGTTGGAAACTCGACCAGCTTGCGCAACTGTTCCTCGAAGAAGGGCTTCGATACGCGATCGACGATGGCCTGCACGGACTCCTGCGCGGCTCGCTGCGGCGCGTTCGTCCGATGGTCAAACACCGTGCCACTCGAGGGCAGCGGTTGGATCGAGAAGCATTGCGCTGCGTGCTGCTGGCAGCGCGCTGCCTCATTAGGGGACATGTCCGCCACGAGGTACCGGCCCTGGTCGAGCAGGATGGGGATCTCTGGGTGCTCGCGGCGAAAGAGGTTCCCCTTCTGCACCACGAGATGGAGTCGCTCTCGAGCCACGGAGCCCTGGCGCGCCGCGCGCGCTGCCACGGGCCGCTCTTCATCCGAGGTCTCGAACCAGACATTTCCGAAGCGAAGCGACGCGGTTACGGCCCCAACCCGCTTCGCGCTCGCGTCTTTGGCAATCGAATAGTGCATGACGATCCTCGCGGCGCAATCGTTAGGGGTTGAAGTCCTCTACGACACCCGTGAGGGCCGTGGAGTTTGCCGGAGGTGACACTGCGTTCCTGCCCATGCCTCGCTTGGCGAACGCGGCCTTCACGAGTGGCAGATCGTTGGCATCGAGCGCAGCAACGGCGAGAAGGATTCCATCGCGCGCTTGCGTGAACGTCGGCTGACTCGGCGTCTGCTTGAGTCCGCCGATCACATAGCGCAGCACGCGGTTCTCGGCGTCTGCGTGACCGTGCGCCGCGACCAGCGCGACGAAGACTTCCCACAACATCGCGCACCAGATTTCTCCGGCGTTGTGTTCTTCGTTGTTCGGGCCACCCGCTTGCGGATTGCGCGGCGCTCCAGCGGGCAGAACCACGTTCGCCGCGATGTGCTTGAACGTCAGCGGATTCTTCGTCATGTCAGCGGTGTAGGGATATCGCCGGATCGAGAAATAGTAGTTATTTTTGAAGGTCGGTGTCAGATCCGTCCAACCACCCGCCGCGAACACGCCGTTCTCGAAATTGTCGTGAGCCTGGGAGGTCATGCAGATCGCGAAGAAGTCTCCCCAGCCTTCGCCCATCGATCCTCCCTGCACGTTGCCTAGGCCCGAAGCGTTTCCGACGAGGCGGTTCGTGATGTAGTGCCCCATCTCGTGGAACGTGATCAGCGCCTCATGATTGCTGGTCCGAGATGGAAGCGGGTTCACGCCTTTGAACGTGAACATCTGCATGCGCGGGCTCGCTCCGTCTGCCGGCGTGGACATATTGGCGTTGTCGGTGCCGCTGAAATCGGCACCCTCTGCGAGGATCGGATCGCCGTCGAACCCGCCGCGACCGAAGTTGTCCTTTTGCGCGTTACCAGAGGCCTCGTCGAAGCCCGCTTCGTACCAGCGATCGTGCAACCAATTGACGTGAAAGAACATGCCGACGAGGCTCGCCTGCAGGTTGTTGGAGTCGGTCGCGTCCTTGGTGTGATCGTACGTGTAGTCGAAGATGCCCGGCGCCGAGGTCTTACCGGGAACGTCGCCAGCGCCGAACCCGTTGGGTGCCTTGAGGTCTGCGTAGGCGAAGCAATTGTTCCCATCCGTTGCGGTCGCGCCGACTGTTAGCCAGGGATCGCCCGGGAGAAGGCTTTCGACCTGGATCAGCTTCTCCGCGATGGTCGGCGCTTGGAAGCCGTCGGGCACACCGGTCGGATGCGGTGTCCCAGGCGCCGGACCGTCCTCGGGCCTGAGCAGAGCGTCGTTCGTGTTGTGGACGCGATAGCTGAACTTGACGTGCGATGTCAGGTTCTTCCGAAACAGCACGTCCGGCGTGTCGTCGGCCTCGACCACGTAACTAAAGGCTGGGAAGTCATGCGGCCAGAGTTCGATGTAGTACGCCTGGACGAATTGCTCGGCGCCGAGCGGAAACAAGACGTCCTTGACGCGCGCGGGTCGATCGAAGAACGTACGTTGATCGTTCGTGGTCCGACGGAACGAAAAGTAGTTGTAGGTGTCAGTCGCGCGAGGTGGCGCTACGGATTCGAAATCGGCCGCGGTGTAGTTGTCGCCCAGCAGGTCGGAAGCGGCCTTGGCGACCGCTGCTTCCGCGCCGAGCTTCGGCTTAGCGCGCGCAAGGCTTCGCCGAGCAGAGCTCGACGCGGCGCCTGCAAATGCCTGACCGACGACCGAGAGCACTCGGTGATTCACGTCGATTGCTGCTCGAAGCTCACCCTGAAAAACTTCCACCCCGTCCACCCGCTGGACCATCCGAACAGTAGGTAGACCTTTGGTGCTGACGCCTTCCACCTCGAGCGTATTGGCGTCGCCGCTTTCGAGGTTCCACAAGTCTCCTCGGTCACGGACAAACCCTTTTGCCGCGGCATCCGCAGACGAAGTAGGCTCCGATAGCGCCTCACCGGCGCTCGCCTGCACGCTCACAGGGTTCTGCGTGCCTTCGTCCAGATGGATGGTGACTGCTGCCCGGTCGTTCTGCAAGCGCTCGATGCCCGGGTGCGCGGCCGATCGTGCGGTCAGCGCTGCGCCGCGGCTCGCACGAGTGGGGAGGTCGTAAAGCGCGTGAAAGTTTTCCGGAACGTTCTTCTTCGCTGCCATCTCGTCCTCCGAGTTTCAGGTTCCTGTGTTTGGTAGTGCGCCGGAAGCAACCGGTCGATAGTCAATACTTTCAACGCCACCCAGAACGTCGCGATCGCGGCCCGCACCCTCGGCGTCATCGTCGAGGGTTGCAGTGGCCGACGCGCCCCAGCAGACTCGGAACGCGTTCGCGCGCGTAGCGATCACCCTCACTGGGCCACAGCACCCGGGTTGACCCGCCGTTCCATGAAGTTCGCTACCGTAAACGCGGTTTCGTTCAACACGCGGGCGTCGTTGTTCAGTGCCGCAGAGCCCATCGCGAAACCCCCGAACGAAATGGACGGGTTTGCCCAGTACTGAATGCGCGGGCAACTCGGCGAACAATCATAGGCCATGATCGTACGCCAGTTGCTGCTGCTCACCGTTGAGCCGTGCTGCAACCCATGCCCGTAGGGGAAGGGTGTGGTCGAAGGGTCATTCCCGGGATCGTGGCGGGCACCCTGTAGATGGCCGATTTCGTGCGCGAAGGAATAGTAGCCGGTAGCGCACGAATGGTAGACAACCGCGAATGCCGTCGAGCGATCGGCCATGATGGCCTGAGCCAGCCCGCAATAATCGCCTTTGTCGATGAGCAAAACCGAGATGTCCGCGCCGGCGCTGCGGCGTCGAGCCGCAACGTTGGCGTCAGCGGCAAAGTCGGCCAAGATCGTTTCGAAGCTTCTCCCCGTCTCGGAATAGTCGAAAGGCATACTGTCCACCAGACTGAGTCTGATGCTGACGTTGCTATTTCGATAGGACTGATTGGCTTCGTCCAAGGCCAACCGAACCGTGCTGCCGATGTCGGAAACGGCGGCGCGTACTGCTGGGGTGTACCCCACGAGTACGTCAATCCCCACGGGACCGTCGGCTCTGGCCGCAAAGGGGGTGATCTGGGGCACGGTCTTCAGCGCGTCCGCCTCCGTCTTTGCGAAGCTGGGAGGATGGTCTGGGGGAAAGCGCGCCGGATTCAGCTGGATGAGCGCATGGTTCTTTCCGGCTAGCGGCTCGACGCGATACAGGTCGTTGCCTTGCCGGATCATTCCGGTGACCTCGTCGCCATTCACGACCAACGTGGCTTGCTCTGCGGCTGCTGCGCTGCCAAACCAGGTAAAGTCGCCAGCCCCGCGCTGCTCGCTGCTGGTTCGCACCAGATCGAGTTGTCGACCATTAGGCAGGGTCACGTGCACGCCCGCTTCGCGCAGCGCGGTTGCGCTCAGATTCACCCTTTCGACGGTGGCGGTCTGTGGTTGTAACTTCAGCTTGTCGAGTTGCGCGCCGACTCCGCTCGGTTGATCTCCTGTGTCGGGGCCGGTTGACGCTTTGGTGAACAACTCGGGATGTTGAAAGCCGGTGCTCGCGGGGCTCTTTTGGCCGGACCTGTTTTGGCCGCACGCGACGACTAACACTAACGTCGAAGTTGCCGTGACTTGCCAGGAGCTAAGTTGGGACATCGAATTCCTCTAGTAGGGTGCCCGCAGTGAAGGTGACAGGGGAAACTAGGAATGAGTAGCAGCGCCGCACGAGGGTCAATCGTTAGCCGCATGCGCGTGCGACCAAGTCGCGTCGTGTACGTGGGCGGGTCGAGCGTCAAGCAGTAATGTCAAGAGCCGGCAGTGTCGGCTCTTGGTTGCGCGGAGTAGCGGTGTTGGTCAGTGATCCGAAGATTGCTTTGCAACGCAGTTGTGCGCGTCCCGAAACACGCAGTTTCGAGAAGATGGATGCTAGTTGATTGGCGGTGGTTCGCACCGATGTCTTGCGCAGCGTGGCAATTTCGGAGTGCCGTTTGCCCTCGATCAACAGTCGGGCCACGTCGAACTCGCAAGGTGATAACCGTTGCTGCAAACCCGCGAAAGGAAGCTCGCAGTTGATCCAAGGTCCAGGCTCGCCTGCACACGAATCGTCGCAGCGAGCCGTGGCGATAGCCACACCGTGCGCGGCATGTACGGCCATTACGAGCAGCATCGGCGCTCGTGACACTTCCTGACCTGGCGCGAACGCTTCGAGTACGTTCGCACAACGTGTAGCGATGGTCGCGCCGGTTACGTCGTGTTCGTACGCGAGCACCTTTTGCGTATCGCCGAGAAACACCCGTTCGAGGAGCTGGAGTGCTGGGTCCTGCTCGAGACAATCGCCCGATCCAGGGCGCAAGCGGGCGTAGCAACGTGCTCCGGCGTGTCTTACCTCGGCAAGTGCAACACGCCCAGAAATCAGTTCCGCCCATAGCCAGCGGAGTTCGATGGGGCCTGGGACGGGTCCAGCAACTAGTGGAGCGCACATACTTGCCACAACAGCAATGCTTGTGCCAGGCGTTCCGGTCTTTCACGCGCGCTGATGTGTAAAGCAGCCGACACAGATCCCGGCGCAATTCACGAAAAGTGTGAAGCAGCCCGCACACCTGAGCGCGGGCCCGCACAAAGTTCACTCGATGCCGTGTTCTTCTAACTTGGTGTAGAGCGTGCGCCGGCTCACTCCGAGCATGCGCGCTGCCAGAGCTCGATTCCCGTTTGCGCTGCGCAGCGCTTTCGTAAGCACGCGATATTCCATTCGGCGTGTTTCCTCGCGCAGCGGGAGTACCGTCGAGTTGGAGTCGAGTCGCGCCGCAATCTCCCCGCTGACGATGGCATTTCCCGCAGCGCTTCGGGCAAGCTCGGGGATTCTCGGTTGCGCGCCGCCGTGGGAAGTCGCTTGGGTCAAGAACGCGCTCTGCTCTTCGAGGTTGCACCGAACATCGTCGACGGTGACCGCTGCGCCTCGAGCGAGCACGACCAGACGCTCCACGAAGTTCACGAGCTGTCGCACATTGCCGGGCCAGCGCTGGGCTTGCAGCAGCTGAACCGCGTCCGGATGCAGCTCCAAGTTCGACTTGCCATTCTCGCTCCGGAAACGCTCGAAGTAGTGTCGAGCGATGACGCCGACGTCTTTTCGTCTCGCACGCAAGGGCGGCAGCCAGATGGTGACCACGTTCAGTCGGTAGAACAAATCCTCACGAAAAGCGCCGCTAGCCACCATTTGTTCGAGATCGCGGTGGGTTGCAGCGACCAAGCGAATATTGGCGTGGAAGGTGCGCGTGCCGCCCAGCCGCTCGTATGCACGATCTTGCACGAGCCGAAGCAGCTTGGCTTGGATGAGTGGCGAGATCTCGCCGATTTCATCGAAGAACAGCGTGCCGCCCTCGGCTAACTCGACGCGCCCGCCTTTCCGCGTGGACGCTCCGGTGAACGCGCCTTTCTCGTAGCCGAAAAGCTCGCTTTCCAGTAGCCCGTCCGGTAGCGCGGCCGCGTGAACTTTGATGAACGGCGCATGGCGGCGGGGGCTCGCGTCATGAACCGCTCGTGCGACGAGCTCTTTGCCTGTCCCGGTTTCGCCGCGAACCAACACGGTCGCGGCTCCGCCAGAAACTCGGTTGATGGTGTCTTTGACCGCGGTGATGTGCGGCGAGTTACCGAGTAGTCCCGAGTCGACGGGTAAGGGACTCGAATCGAAGTCATCGCCGGAGTGACGATCGATCACCGAGCGGAGAGCCAGCTCGATCGCTGCCGTCCCGGCACCCTCCGGTGACGTCAGAAAGCCGAGCGCCCCGGCGCGCAACGCTGCACCCTCGAGCTGTGCGGGGCCAAATGCCAGAACGGGAATGGCATCAGCCCTCGCGCTCAACCAAGTGAGCGCATCCGCGCTGTCGATTGCGCGCGGAGCGCCTGTCTCGGGCAGGTCTACCTCAATCAGCAGTGCATCGAACAAGCGAGCGTTGAACCGAGCGGTTGCCGTCGCCAGATCTGTTGCGACCGTCAGATCCGTGCCGAGCGGTCCGAGAGCCGCCTGCATCCTTTCCGTGCCGTCGCGGGCGACCAACAGTACGCGCGGTTTTTCCTTGGGCATCGGGCGCCTCCAGCAGAACAGGGCCAAAAGACGCTACCATAGTGGTACGCTCCCGTCCCAGTCGGCCATGGACCTTTTCGCCGGAGGCTATCTCCAAAGCTACCGCCTCGAGCGGCAGATCGGGTCCGGTGGCATGAGCGTTGTTTGGGCCGCTACGGATACGCGCGACGGTCGGCGAGTGGCGCTCAAGCTGCTGCGATCGACGACCGAGCTGGACACGGCGCGCGTCCGATTTTTGCGTGAAGCGCACGCCAGCCAGCGCCTCACTCATCGCGCCATCGTGCCGGTGGTCGATACGTTCAGCCACGCCGAAAACCCAGTGCTCGTCATGGAACTCCTTCAGGGTGAGACGTTTCGCGCTCTGCTGACGCGGGAACCGGCGCTGACGCTGACGCGGACGGCAGAGATCTTGCTGCCGATTTGCGAAGCTTTGCATGAGGCTCATCTGGCCGGCATCGTGCATCGCGACCTGAAGCCCGAGAATATTTTCATCGAGGCTCCCTCTGGAGCCACGCGATTGCTCGACTTCGGAGTGGCCCGTAGTGTCGACCCAGGGGGCGCGAGCGCTGAAGAGGCGCCGATTACCGCGCTAGGGAGCCTCGTTGGCACCATCGCCTACATGGCGCCCGAGCAAGCCATGCGTCCATCCGACAGCGACGCGCGGGTGGACGTCTGGGCCCTCGGTGTCACGCTGTACGAAGCCCTGAGTGGCTGTCGACCGATCGAGGGTGAAACTCCGCAAGAGACGATGCGCCAGCTCCTCGTGGGTGGAATCACGCCGCTTGCCGTGGTGCAGCCAGGCCTACCGAGGGTGATCACGGACTTGGTGGATAGCATGCTGACGCGTCGCTTGGAGCGCCGGCTCTCGAATCTAGACATCGTGACGGAGGTCTTACGGAGCCGCTTGGAGTGAGGCCACTGCACGTTTGCCGAATGCGTCCGCGGACGGCGGCCGCGCGTGCGGATCCGCGTGAGTGGCGTGGGCGAGCAGGGCATCGAGTTGCCGGCAATAGCCGGGGTTTTCCTGCAGCTCTGGGCACAGAGCGCGAGCCTCCAAGAGGCTCCGTCGCTCGCGGCCATGCACTTCGACCAGCATTTCTGGAATCGTAGGCGCGCTGAAGTAGCGTTCGCCCGTGAGCACGAAATAGGCGCAGCAAGCCAGGCTAAAAACGTCGCTGTAGGGGCCGACACCGACCTTGTCTGGAAAGCTTTGTTCCGGCGCGCAGTATCCGGGCGTGCCGAGCAGTACGTTCCCGAATGTCGTCACTGAGCTCACCCGCGCCAGGCCGAAGTCCGCGACCTTGAAAATCTCTTGCGCCCCAGTGCCGGTGCACAGCACATTGCCCGGGTTCACGTCGCGGTGAACCACGCCTACCTCGTGGATGGCGGTGAGACCCGAAGCGATACAATGAATCGCGAGGCAAGCTCGCTCGGCGTTGAATGCGTGGCCAGACTGGGTGATCGATGCCTCGACGCGCGTGCGCAGCGTGGTGCCGCTGTCCCCGCCTTGCACGTACTCGACGGCGAGCCAGGGCAGGTCGAGCAAGCCGTCACGGACGCGCACGCTGCCACTGTCCAAGAGCTGCACGATGTACGGAGTCGGCGGTGTGCGCTTGGAGAGCAGTTCGAGCGCGGCCACCTCCTTGCCGAGCGTGACCAAGCCGAGACCGGCGCGCAGCGCCCGCGGACGAAGGAGTTTGATGACCGTCGACGTTTCGAGGTCGCCCGAGCGCTGTTGAGCCAGATAGACGACGCCGTGTGCCCCCTCTCCGATCACCCGTTCGAGCCGGTAGCTCGTGTTCGGGTCGCGCGCCGAAACCAAAGTGCTGCCCGCGAGTTCCAACAGTTCTTGGTCTTTGAGCGGGGAGCTCACCCGGTGACGCTACACGGCGCCGCTTCGGCAGGCGACGGGTAGGCCGCCGCCGGCCGAGTTGTCCGCAAAAATGGCAGCCGGCTAGAGCTCAGGCTGGTCCTTGGCGAGCTCGGCTCGTAGCTGCTTCAGCGTGAAGCGGCGGTTCGCGTCGTGCGTGGGCGAGCCCACCCGCAGGAACTGGTCCGCGCCGACTTGAATCAGACGCACACCCAGCTCGGGCACGATCAAAAGCGTGCGGGGCTTTGCACCGGCCAGCGAGTCGCTGTGCGGACTCGCGCTGGCCAATTGCTCGGCCGAGGGATCCCCTCCCATCTTCACGACCTGCCACGTTCCCTCGTGCAACCCCACGATCATGTCACCTCGCCCGCGACCGTTCACTCGATAGTGGAACAACTCGCACGTGGGGCAATTGGTTTCGGAATCCGTGCACCTGTTGTCGGCCCCGGTGTGCATGTACGCGACTTTGAACGAGGCGCTTTCAGACAGCTCCGCGGTCGCAGCTTCGGCCGCCGACGCGAAGCCCATGCTCTTGGGATGCTGGCGTCCTAGCTCGCGCACGAGAGCGATGCCGCATTGGGCGGCGGCTCGCGCCTCGGGCTTCGGCGCTCCATCGTCGAGTAATGCCGGTGCCGGCAATGTTCGGGGCTCGCGCGTGTCGAATGTGGGCAAATCTTCGTCGCAGCCACCATCGATGCCGTCTTCGGCGGTGCATTTGGCGTCCGCCATGCGTTCGGGCTTCGTTACCTTGAAGTACGAGCGACTTTGGATGTATTGCGGCTCGTTAATCAAGATTGGCGTGTACAGACTCCACACGAAATTGCCGAGACCGGAAGAATCGAAGAACTCGGCGAACGGCCGCGCACCCACCATGGCGGTGCCGATGATCGTGACGATGTGCGCTGAGCTGTTGCAGACGTATTGTTGAGTTACGGCGACACCGCTTTTCCCCTGCAGCTGGAGCGATAAATCTTCCCAGCTCGGCCAGCTCTTGCTCGTGACGGAGTAGGAGTAGCCGTTTGCCTTCAGCGGCGGCCAGCCTTTGCCGTCACATTCACCAGTCAAGGGCACGGGCTTGTTACAGCAGTGGCGCTTGTCCGCGAAGCGCGAGGAAGCGCTGACGCACTGCTCGAGATTGCCGTTCGTGAGCACCTCCGAGGTCGCGGCCCAGCACAGATTTTCGCCGATCTGAGCTCGCGTTTTCAAGCCACTGAGAGCCACGGTGGGCGGTGGCCCCTGGAGGCAAGAGGGGGCCGAACCGCTACCGCCACCACAAGGGCCGGTATGACAGTGACAGCTCAGTGTCGTTTGAAATATCAATAGAGCCGACACAAGGGCGAAACCAGTGCAGCTCAGTAGTGTTGCCGCGGTTCGCGAGTTCATAACGCGGCCGGCCTACCATCGCCGATTGAGTGGCAGCAATAGTCATTAGCTTTCGAACTGGAGGTCCAAGTGGAAAATAGATTGCATGCCTAAGAAATGTCTATACGTGTAGCTCCGCGACCGCGGTATGAGAAGCGCTAGGCAGATGCGACCCTCGGTGTGGCGTGAGATGAGCGGACGGCCCTTGGCGTATTGTTTCGTCGGGAGTTTGCTGTTCACGCTTAGCCGCCACTCGTTCGCGGAAGACCTGCCTGCTTGGAAGCAGGAACCGGTCAAGAGTCAGCTGGTCACCCCGGCGAGCAGCTATGGCGCCTCGTTGGCAATTTCAGGTTCCACGGCCTTGATCGGCGCGCCTGATTTCCCCAGCGCAGGCGGTACCACCGGCGCGGTCCTGCTCTTCGAGCATGATGCCGGGGTTTGGTCGGAGCTCACGCGAATTCTGCCGCCAAGCGGTCGCCATCTGTTCGGCTCAGTCGTAGCGATGACCAGCAACCACTTCGCGGTCGCCAGCGTGGGCGACGAGAACCCGAGCCCAATCCGCCTCGTGCTTCGTGCGAATTTCGCAAACGCGATCGATCTCCCGCCCGTCCCCGGCTCGAGCTCTTACTTTGGCTACGCGTTGGCGATGCAAGAGACGACGCTGTTCGTCGGAGACCCGTTTGCCAACGACGGTGCGGGTCGGGTCGCCGTGTACCGCTTGGGCGAGGGCGGATGGGCAGTCCAGCAGCTGCTCCCGGACGTCACGGCGCTGCCCGGCTTGAGCGGTGCGGCGTTCGGTGCGTCCTTGGCGTCGGGTTCGAACCAGGTAATCGTCGGAGCTCCTTTCAAAGATGGTGCCGGTGCTGTCTATGAATTCCGCAGAGCGAACGAAGCGGAAGATTTCGCGCCAGCCGCTGCGGCCATCCCAACCCCGGTCGATTCGGTGTCGTTCGGTTGGTCGCTGGCGCTCGATGAGAGCCGGGGCCTGCTGGCAGTAGCAGACAACGGATTCGCGAAGTCGGCGGGTGCCATTCAGGTCTACGGTCGTGAGCAGCAGGCCTGGGCGCCACAGGGTCCCCGGCTTCGCTCTTCGGATTTGCCGAATCAGGTGCTGGACGATGACTTCCTCGGCAATCAACTTTGCTTCTCACGCGGAGCGCTGTTGGCGACCGCTCCCGGACGAACCCAAGGGAGCGGCAAGGGGTCGCTACTGGCGTACTCCCGCGTTGGTGCCGAGTGGAAGAATCGCGGCCCGTTGTCGAACACGCCAGGGATGGGCGTTGCCTTGGCGGCGTCGCCGGAGGGCATCATCCTCGCCACGGCATTCAACAGCGTTTATGCGTACTCGCTCGATTTAGGAAGCACGTGCCAAACAGGAGGCGTCTGCCAAAGTGGTAATTGCGTCGAAGCCGTCTGCTGCGACACCAAGTGCGACGGGCTGTGTGAATCGTGTCTCGACGCGAACACCGCGGGCGCACTCGGAGAGTGTCGACCAATTCTGAGCGGGCATGATCCGGACGCGGAATGCGAGGCGTCCGCGGACGGTTGTAAAACCGACTCTTGCAACGGCGCGGGCGCGTGTGCGGTCGCCCCGTTGGATCAAATCTGCAAGGAAAGCATGTGTGCTTCCGAGACGGCGGCGACACCTGCTGCTCGCTGCAATGGTTTCGGTGGTTGCATCACCCCGCCAATCATCGAGTGCGCCCTTGGCTCCGCGTGTGCTGATGGGGACTGCCAGCTGTCGATCGCCATGGGCGGCGCTGCCGGGGTGGGTGGCGGTGCAACGTCTGGAGGCGGCGCAGGCGAGTCCGCAGGTGGAACGCTGGGGTTCGGCGGAATGCTGGCCTTCGCGGGCGCTGGAGGCAGCTCAGCGGCCGCGGCTGGTTCGAGCGAGTCCGGCAAAGCTGCTGTCTCTGGGGCTGGCGGACAAGGTGCGATGGATGACGGCACGGCAGGCGCGGCGGGTGAAATGCCTGACCCGCGAGGAAAAACACTCACCTGCTCGTCGGCAAGCGATTGCGATCGCGACGCAGGATTCTACTGCCTCGAAGGGGCCTGCGTCTCGGGTGCCCAATGCGCGAAGCAAGAGAACGCGGCCTACGACGAAAGCGGGACGAAGACGCTGTGCACGCCGAGCACCTGTTCTCACGGTGCTTGCGCCTCGCCCTGCGTCACCACGCGAACCGACTGCGTGGACGGGTACATCTGCGATCCAGGAAGCAGCAGCTGCGTGCTCGCGACGACGTTTGCCGCGCAAGCCCCCGGAAGCGTCACCATCGATTGCGCATTTGGAGCGCCAAGACCTTCGGATAGTGGCTGGCTTGCCTTGGGATCTGCGCTGGCGCTGGCGCTCCGTTTGCGAAGACGAACGCTGGAGCGCAAGCGTGTGCTCTGACATCACCCACCTCAAGAAAGAAAGTGAATGACCATGAAAACAAGTCTGCTCGTTGCCGCGTGCATCTCTCTGGCTGCCTGTTCGAGCCAGTCGACACCTGAGCCGATCACTCCGGACAACGCAAAGTCCAAGTCAGTCGAACTTGCGCCAAGCGTCGCACCGCAGCAGACCCAGGTAGCGGCGGCCGCAGCCCCGAAGGAGGAGAAACCAATCAAGCCCTCGGGGTTCGCCGGCATCCCGTGGCGTACGTGTACCATTTTGAGTGGCCCCCAGGATTGTAAGCTCACGGCGTTTCGCAACACGTCGCTCGGAATGCAAAATGACGGCAGCGACGCTTCACTGTCGGATCCCAACTCTCCCGCGTATCTCTTCACGAGCCAGCCACTTTGTCAGGGCAACGTGTGCCGCGCCGACCTCGCGAACGGGCATCAGTGCATGCACGGCGATACCGTCACTTGCACCGGAAGCAGCGCGGGAACCTCGACCTGCAGCAACGGCGCCTGGGGCGCTTGTGTCGCCTCGCTTGCTGATCGCCCAGAAACTCCGCCCAAGGACAAAGTACCAGCCAAGACCGCGTCCAAGGAGAAGCCTGCACCCGCCTCATCAAAGGTCGAAGCGCCCAGCAAGTGACGGCAGCAGCGTCAGGAATGCGCGAGCCATCGTCTCGTCTGGAAGCGTGAGCACTCCGATGTCGTGCGACTGCGGACCTGATGCGAGGCCACTGCGGTTGGCCCGTTCGGCGGTCGGCGGCATGAACAGCGAGATGGCCACGCCGATATCGGCGCTGAGCCGGCGCGAGAAATAGTGCCCGATGCGCAGCTCCGTTGACACGAACGGAGTAAGCAGCTGCTGCGTCGGCTCGGGGATGGATAGGTGGCCACTAGCCGGTTGGTCTGGTGCGCCACCTACGCCGCGGAGGTAGCCGGTGACGTTCGCCGAATTTTCCGGCGCCGCCAGCAGCAGTGCCAGCCCCGTCGTCATCCGCGCCGTGAGCGGATTGCGCTGAAGGAACCGCGCGCTCAGCCCGAGACTGGCAAAGGGACCAGACAGACTGAGCTGATCGGGGAAGTCATCGGTTCGAAATCCATAATTTCCCGGTTCGCTGATCAGATCCAACTGTCGAGTGGATGCCTCCGAGATGTGCATGTAGCCACCTCCGAGTTCCAGCGCGGCATGCCGATGCACGCGATAGCCAACGCGCGCGCCAGCGAGAAATCCAAAGGGATGGGAGCGGCTATCGCAATCGCATGCTTGGTCCGTGCTGCCGCGAAGAGAGCGCCCGAACAAAAGTCCGATGCTCGGCTCGATGTATAGGCCGAGCAGCGGTTGTTCGACTTGGCTCGAATCAATCGCGAGCTTGGCGCGAACGTGTTCCCTCGTTCCCTTGGTCAGGGCCACTTCTTTTCTAAAATCGAGGTATCCGGGAGCGATGACCTCGATGCGATGACGCCCAGCAGGCAACGCGCCGGTCCACGTGCCGTTGCCGGCGAATACGCCGTCGACGTAAACGGTCGAGCCGAGGGGTTCGGGCTCGATCGTCGATTCGGCGTCGAGCACCACCGCGTGAAGCTCCAACTTGGAGCCTTGCTTGAGCGTGATATCGACGGCCGTCGGCGGCGTTCCTTCTCCATCGCCCCGGAGGAGGACCGAGTGTAGGCCCGTCGAGACGTTGCCGCGCCAGGGAGTTTGCCCGAGCACCGCGCCGTCCACCACCACGTCCAGCACTTTCCCTTCGGTTTCGACGACGTGTAGTGTGCCGACGCCACTCAGGACAACTAGATTCACTTCGAGGGTCCGACGTCTGCCCGGTGCGATCGATAGCTGTTGTTCGTTCGTTTTGAAGCCGTCCCTCGTGATCCGGATCATGTGGACGCCCATCTCGAGACGGAACGGCGCGAGCAACGGCGCAGTGCCGCGCTGCGCGCCATCGATCACGATGCTGCTGCCGGGCTCGTTCACTTTTACCTCGAGCTCACCAAATCGCTCGAGCAGCTTTGCGCGCTGTGCCTCGACGTTTGCACGAACTTCGGCAGTGAGGGTATCGACGAAATTGGTCAGCAAGGCGTCATACTGGTCGAGCGCTTCCGCGTGGCGACCCAGTTCTTTCAGGCAGGCAGCGATGTTCAAGCCGGCCACGAAGGTCGGAAAGAGCCGAGATGACTCGACGAACTGGTCAAGCGCGGCCTTGGGATCATTGTGTTCGTTGACGAGCGCGACCCCGCGCAGAAACTTGGCTCGGGCGAGGCTCTGGTTATCCAGCGACGCTTCTGCGGTGGAGCTCGCAGATTCGGGTGTCTGAGCCCAGGCACGGTTCGCGGCGAGCTGGCTGAGCAGCGCAAAACAGATCGCGGACCGATTGCGTATGTGACGTAGCGAGGTGCGAGAGACCGCGTTCAAGCTCAAGGTGTCGATACGTTATCAGAGTTCGGCCATCGGTCATTTCCGCCCATTTGCTCGAGGATTGTGCGACTCGACGACGTTGGTGGCGGCACGCTGACAGGCGGCAGAGGCGGCGGCACGACACCGCTCGATGCCGCAGAAGCCATCGACGCGGTGCGAAAGGCGACGCGTTCGGCTACGATGCTCACGGGGCTGCGGCGAGGCCCCGTGCTCGGCTTGGGGGCCACACGAGCTGAACTGGTAGCCGCCGCGGCCGGCGCTTGCGGGCTGTTCGCTACCGAGGGCATGTCCGGCGGCAGCTCTGCGGCTCGGGGCGGCGTCGTCACCGGCGTTCGGCTGACCGCACTGACAGGCGGCGCTTCTACGGTTGGAATCAAGAATCCGGCAGACACCAAGGTCGCAGCGACGATGCCGCCGATCGCCCAATACGTGAAGGTGCGCTTCCGCGCGCCCGGTCTCGCTGAGGTAACGAATGCCGGGCTACTCGGGTACTCCGTCATGTCCACGGTGTCGGCGAGCATCAGCGGTTCGAGTGCCACCTGACGTTCGCCCTCGGTCGGTGCGACCAGTTCGCTCGAGGTAAGCGCAGTCTCGCCGGATGCCAGCGCTTCGAGCGCATCTGCGAACTCGCGCGCGCTCGAGAAGCGTTCGCGCTCGTCTCGCGCGGTTGCCCGCTCCACGACTCGGGCAAGCGCGGTGGGGACCCACGGCGCTCGCTCCTGAATGCGAGGCACGGGGCTCGTCAAGATCGCCGTGACGAGTTCGCCGATGCCGTCGGTTTTGCTCCACGGCAACTCACCGGTCAAGCATTCGTAAAGCAGTACTCCGAGCGACCAGAGATCGGCAGTCTCGTCGATGGCCGAGGCGCGCCTCAGTTGAGCGGGAGACATGTATTGAAGAGTGCCAAGCAAGCTACCACTTTGAGTGGGAGCGCCGGCGCTTTCCTCGAACAGGTCCGCGCGAACTTTTGCGACGCCGAAGTCGAGTAGTTTGACCGTGACTTCGTCGCCGCCAGTGCGCGCCAAGAACAGGTTGGCCGGCTTGATGTCTCGATGAAGAATGTGAAGGGCGTGAGCGCTGGCCAAGCCACGCGCAGCTTGGGCTCCGACCTTGATGCCGGCGCTCGGCGTCAGCAGCCCGATGCGGCCCAGGAGTTGGGCTAGATCTTCGCCCGACAAGTACTCCATCACATAGTAGGCTCGCCCGTCTCGATCCACGCCCGAGTCGAGCGCAGACACCACGTTCGGGCACTCGATCAGTCCGGACGCGCGAGCTTCGCGGAAGAACCGCTTCACGCTTTCTGCGTCGCCCGACAACTCCGGTGCGCGCAGCACCTTTACGGCGCACCGCTTTTGAGTCTGTACGTGCCGGGCCTCGTAGACCGCACCCATGCCCCCACGCCCGAGCAAACGAATGAGTCGGTACCTCTCCGCGATAACCGTGGAAGTGAGGCCATCACCATCGATCACGATTCGACCAGCTTAAGTGGTTTGCACGGTGTCCACCTCAAAAAAGTGGCGCGCGCGCAGCTGCTCGAAAAGCGTCTCCGGAAATTCGCGCGTTGGTCGAAATTCGGCCGAATCGCCGGGTGAGTTTCCAAGGCCACGATGGCAGATGGCAGCGAGCGGGGGCGCGCGAGAGAGCAAATCGCGTCGGGGCTGCCCTGGCCACTCACGGTGGTCGAGGGCGGGTTCGCACTTTGGGCGTTGGCGGCTTCGAAGATCGCCCCTTGCATCTGCACTGTACTTCGTCGCTGCGATTCGTAGCGGGTGTCAAGTCACCCGACGCCACCCGACACCTCACTCACGTCTTCGCCGGCTTCATGGTCTTTGTCTTCGTCTTCGTTTTTGTCATCGGCCTTGGAGTCTTCGGCGCTGGTCTAGCCGTGGCGGTGAGTTGCTGCTTGATCCGCGCGAGGCGATAGGCCGCCAAGGCAGCGCGCGAGTCATCAACCTAGCGACGTGCAGCTTTGTCGAGAAGCGCCAGAACGTGCTCTTGCTCGGTCCAACCGGAGTCGGCAAGTCGCACATCGCGCAGGCGCTCGGTCACCGCGCCTGCTGACTCGGCAAAAGCGTTCCTCATGTCGCTGCCCAAGACTTCTTCAAGCAACTCCGAGCAGCTCGGGCAGATGGCTCGCACGATCGTCGAATGCTGCGCTTCACCACGCCCAACCTGCTGATCATTGTAACCGCTACACCGCGCCCATCTTTATGGCCGCACGGCCAGGGTTCGCGTCGCCGGCGTCAGCGTGCGAAGTTGAGCGCGGCTGGGGGTATGGTGAAGGGGCAGAGATCGGCATCGAGCTCGACAGGATTGAGGTTGCTGCGAGTGCCGCGCCAGTACTTAGGAGCGAGCTCAAGGTAACGCTCTTTGGGCCAGTACGGGAGCAAGCGCATCACCTCGTCGAGGTAGAGCTGCGGATCGATGCTGTGCAAGCGACATGACGCGACTAGGCTGAAGATGGCAGCAGCCGATTCTGCGTGAGAGTCGCTGCCGTAAAACATCCAATTTTTGCGACCGACGACAATCTTTCGCAAGCTACGTTCCGCGCGAGTGTTGTCGAGCGGCAGCCGACCGTCGGTGAGCACCCGTCGCAGCTCCTGCTCTTGATTGACGGCGTAGCCGAGCGCCTTGGTGGCGAGATTACGGCCTTGTTGGGCGAGCCGAGCCTGGCGCACCCACTCGAAGAATGCATCGATGAGCGGTCGCACGTGCTCATCGCGTGCGAGCTTACGCTTGGCCGGAGGCAGCTTTTTGAACGCATCGTCAGCCGCGTAGATGGCTCGGATACGCAATAGGCCTTGGACGCCAACCTGGTACTTGCACACCGCCGCTTCGAAGAAATAACGGCGTGTGTGAGCCCAACATCCGACCAACTTGATTGCGCTGTCGACGTCCTCGTCGATCGGCGGACCACGGTCGAGGATGTCGAAGACATTGCTCGCGTCGCTCTGTAGAAAGCCTTTGAAGTCGCCGAAGAGCTTTCTGTTGCCGCGCAGGCTGGTTGATGGTCGAGCACGCGGGGTGAATGATGGGCATCACGGAGCGCGCGCGAGTGCACGCGCAGCGTGATGGTGAATTTTGACGGGGTGTGACTAGGGTGCACTTCCGGCGTAGGCGTCGGCCTGCAAGATGGCTTGGACGACGTCGCGCTCGACAAGTTTGCGCTTGCGGCGGGCGCTGCTGCGGAGGGCGTTGTGGGCGACTCGGTCGATATCGCGAAGGGAGCCTGAAACGGCTTCGTGAAGGATGGCGATGGCGTCCGAGGTGAAGAGTTCCTTGGTTGCGCCGGCGGCGGCCAAACGAGCGCGGATGTAGTCGGCGGTGTCTTCCGGAGAGAGTGGCTCGATTGACAGCCGATACGTGAGTCGGGAGTAAAGCGAGCGGTTTCTGCGCATGATCAGCCGGTCGTTTAGATCGGGGAGGCCGATCAGGATGAGAGAGAGCAGGGCTTTGCTGTCCCAGGCGTAGTTGAGCAAGATGTGGAGGTGGTCGAGCGTGTCCTGGTGCATCAAGTGCGCTTCATCGACGAGCAGGACAGGAAGCGAGCGCTCGCGAGCGAGGTCTTCGACGTGCTTGCTCACAGAATGGAAGACGTCGCCTGCGGTGGCACCGTACGGAATACTGAGGGCGTGACAGACGTGTCGATAGAAGTCGCGCCGCCCGAGAGTGACGTTGTGGCAATAGGTGAGACGGACCGATTGATCAGCGCTGAGCGCATGGCGAAGAGCGCGCAGCACACAGGTTTTGCCGACGCCGGGCTCGCCGGTCACGATGGCGTGTTTTCGCTCGTGGACGCAGGCGACGAGCTCGTCGACGAGTCCGCGCTTGCTGTCAGGGAGCCAGAGCTTGTTGTCGTCGATTTCCTTGGAAAACGGCTCGCTTCGTAGCCCGAAGTGATCAAGGTAGGCGCTCATGACTTCGCCTCGTCGTCGGTGGAGGGCTTTCTGCCGAGTGTCTGATCAAGCATGGCTTTGGGAGGGTCGAAGGCGACCGGTTTGCGCGCCGGATGGGCGACATCGAGACAGGACTTGGAGCGGAGCTTTTGCCCGTTGGCCTTGGGATTGACGGGGTGAAGCAAGTGCACTCGCCCCTCGTGCTCGAGCCATGGCGGCTCGCTTGGGTCGATCAGGCAACGCGAGACGGTGACTAGTCTACCTGCGAGAAAATGGAGATTGGTCTCCCAGTCAGTGCCATCCATGGGCAAGGTGCTGTCGCGCCGAACGCGACGACGGGCATGCACCGTGAGCGCCTTCCTGAGCATCGCTTCGTCGAAGGCATCGATCGGACGGGGTGTTTCCTCGTAGACCGTAGCTGGCGATTTGCCGAGCAGGCCACCGTGCGGAGCGCGGTGATAGTGCTGATCGATGAAGGCCCACAGCCTGACATTGAGATCGTGGAGCGAGCTGAGCGAGCCAGTGAAGTCGAGGCACCCCTCACGGAGGGTGCGCCAGAATCGCTCCATTTTGCCGCGTGCCGGTGCGTCGTAGGGTTTGGCGTGGATCAAAGCGGTGTCCATGCGAGCGCATGCCAAGCTGAGGGTCTGTCCGCGGTAGGTCGAGCCATTATCTAGGTACAGCGCGTCCGGTGGGCCGTGCTTACGCACGGCTTTGACCATGAGCCCGAGCATGTCGATTTCACGCTCGGTGTGATGGGCTGCGATCGCCAAAACGTAACGGCTGGCGTCGTCAAGGATGCCGTGAATGCGCACGGGCTGGCTCTTGCCGTCGACCATCAGCGCCGTGCCGTGGCACACGTCAGCATGCCAGAGCGCACCGGGACGCTCAGCCTGCCACCGTAGGCGCACCTTTCCGCGCGTGTCTTGTCCGCTTCGGAGTGATACGCGGTCCAAGCCCTGCTCCTGGTAAAACCGGCGCACGCTGCTTGCCGAGATGGCGTCCTTGTCGAGGCGACCCTCCGCAACCAGGGTCCGGAGAATTACTGGCACGGACGCAGACGGGTGCTCCTCTCGAATGGTCGCTAGGAGTTTCCGTTGCTCCGCAGTGAGATCACGACATCGCCCTCGATCGGAACGAGGTGACGGATGGAGGGCAGCAATTCCGCCTGATTTGTAGGCGTAGTACCAACGCTCGAGAGTCGCGACCGAGTAGGTCTTGGTCGACTTGGCTCGGGGCGGGCGAAACCTTTGCTGACTGAGCTCAGTGAGGGCTTGCGACAGATCACCGCGATCAAGCTCGCGGCGAGTGAGAGTGCCGACAATCTCGCTTCGGAACAGCGCGATCGCCTCAGCATGATCTTGAGGGACCAGGGCAGACATCGGAAACCTCCTTTGGGTGCGCGACACCGCGCAGGTCGTTGATGCCTTCCCTCGAGTGCCGATCAAACGACACAACACGGTGGGTCGCGATGCTGAGGTGCGGATGTGGCGACCACCCTCACGCTGCGTGCGCGGCTCCGTCGAACGCTTGTGCGTCGAGCGGCCCCGCTACGAAAGCCAAACTGCACAGCGTAGCGGCGGCGCGCTCGGCGCACGCCCGCACGGTGAAGGCTGTCCGGAGACGGCCGTATCCCGGCGAACAGCCGTCCCTGCTGGATGGCGGCCACCCAACTTGGCAGAGTCGTCCAGCGCTCGCTGTCGATGCTGATGCGCCACGCGCACACTCGACGACGGGTCGCGCCGACAGACAGCCGTTGCAGGCCGTACAAACAGAGCGACAGTCCGATGGCCGAGGCCGAATAGTGGCGGCGGGCAGTGAGGCCCCGCGGCAGCACCGTCGTGAGCCCGCCGCAGTGCCGGCAGAGGTATCGCCGAACCGCGATCACCCTGATCTCTGGCTCCGCTCCTGGAGTCGCTGGACCGCGGATCTGTCGCTCTCGCCCGCCATGTCCAACCAGCACGATCGGGGCGCCCTGCGGGCGACTTGCTGCCCCACAGCGGCTACAGCAAGCCGGTCGGGCTGCCTCAACGCTCGGAATTTCTGATGCCCATTTCTTGACGTCGATCGCCGAATAGACGATTCCTTCACCGCTCTGTCTGCGCATTGCGATTGAGCACGACGAGAGGCTACGGACGACCAATCAGCCGCCTCTCGTCACCCATTTTTGTGGCCGACTCCGTGTCGTTGCTCGCTCCCTTTCGGGCGCCTCTACATCATTGACGCTGAAACGGCCCAATCTCCGTCCATGCCGGGAAAGCGGCTTCGCGCCGAGGCTCTTCCCTCAAACTGCTCGCGCGAACAGCCACCTGACCCCGGCATCGCAGGTGCGCGGCAACACTTTGTCGCGTGGCTTTGCCGGTCGCGCGGGAATGACGGCGACGCCGTAGTGCTTGGCCATCTCTAGGTACGTACTGTTGATGTCGGGGTCGTAGCGATCAGGCCCACTCACGGCGCTGCGCAATTGATCGGGTACGAGCACGTCGGGGACGCATCCGAAGTACTCGAAGCCGCGTACCGTCGCGCCCACGAAGTCTGCCAGGCGCTGCGTGTCGGTCGCCTCAGCGTAGGTGTAACTCGAAGCGCCGAGCGTCATCACAAACAACTCGACATCGCGAATCTCACCAGTCACCGAATCGATCAGGCTTGGCTTCTTGCCTGAATAGTCGACAAACGCCCTCTCTCCGGCACGGTGCACTTGGCGCAGCGACACGCCGAGCTTTCTCCGCCAAGCCCGACAATGCTCGCAGAATTGGCTGTATTGATAAGGCTCAGCGCCTTTGGCTAGCGCCGCCTCTTGGTACTCGACCCAGAGCAACTGCAGCGTCACGCCTGCGCGTTTGAGCTCTTGGTGCATCCAAGCAAAGTTGATCGCAGCGCGCTCACCTGACGTTGCGCGCTGCGAATAGCGAAACAATCGGCTCTCGAGCTCCGCCTCGCTCAAGGCTTGTAGCGCCGTCCACTCAAGGTCGGAAGTAAGACCTCGCTCATCACCGTCTTGACGACCGCCTAGACGCCGTGCCGAGCACGGTGTTAGCTCGCTATGCGAGCTGATGCGGAAGGAGCACCGCGTCGCCGCGTAACGCAGCGTTCGTCGCTGCT
>Ga0247760_1000357_pt1 | contig 50773 bp, 35 predicted proteins | sample UWRJL171409R4_FD_179936 | JGI IMG/M metagenome (GOLD analysis project Ga0247760, IMG submission 179936) | Plant litter microbial communities from Arlington Agricultural Research Station in Wisconsin, United States - UWRJ-L171-409R-4 | ecosystem: Environmental > Terrestrial > Plant litter >...
CCCACTTGAAACCGATGCAATGCAATGCAGATACCAAATCAAAAGAAAAAGACCGTTTCCCAATGCTACCCGTACCCCTCCCGCACCATCAAGTACCCAGCCCTTATTGAAGTAAGGAACTAGAGCTTCCCCTTAACAGCCTGCGCAAAAGTGTCGCAGTTGTTCGTCTTGATGTTATAAGTCTTCTTCGCGTTGTCGTCAGTCCAGGCCTTGGCAAACTTCTTTGCCGCCGAGGCCTTGCTCGCGGTCGTCTCGCCGCCATAGACGAGAACCTTGTCGGCAGTTGAATCCTTCTTTCCATCAAAGCGGCGCTGAATGACCCCGGCCTTGTCGCTGCCCTGGACTTCAATGAGGTGGTGAATCTCGGCGTTGAAGTTGCGCTTGAGAACCTCGTTCTTGCCCTTGCCGCGGGTAGTCTCTTCAATGACTCCGACAACGATGCCGACGTGGTCGAACCCGAGCCTGTCGCGAAGCTCCTTGAGCTCCTGAGCGGACTCGCCGTCGCCATCGCCGACGGTGCCGCGCTTCCATTGGAGGTAGAACCAGTAGTATTTGCCCTTGCCGAGCGGACTATGCGCCTTGTTGGCGGCAGAGTATTCCGCCGTGTCTTCAATCTTGGGCGCACGAATGGCCAGCGGGAGAGTGACCGGGGCGTCGCCATCGCCGGCGGACAAGCGGGCAGCGAGCTCGGCGACCAGGTCAGCATTCGGGGCCCGAGCGGCTACTTCACGACGGTGCTCATCGCGGGGAGTGGCGACCACGAGGGTGGCCAAAAGGGCAGAGAGGATGTGAGTGAATTTCATTTTGACTTATGAGATTTGATGTGATGTGGATGAGGTGGGACTTGTGTGTGTGTATAAAACGATGCGAGTGATGTTAGATGCTGGTGATGTGAGATGTTGGTGATGAGAGATATGAGCTGTGATGAACGAGACAACGACCATCTTTATATCTACGAGATCACATCACAGCCATATCCCCTGATTTCTAAACAACATCATAATAGACATCTCCGATCACCGGCCTTGTGAGACCTCGCCGCGTGGACTATGCCTTGGAGGATGAATGACTGAGGCTGATCTTGAACATACTGAGCCTTCTCACATGACCTTGACGAGTGATTTGGGGAATATCCCAAGTCGGGCAGTTAGCTTCAAACCGAGAGTAGGGAGTTACAGCCCGTGGATTCGCAGGACGAAACACAAAGACGCCTTGAAGCGAATCCTCGAGTATTCCTGCTCTCTGTTTGGCCTAGGCCGACAAACAAACACAAGCTTGTAACACCATACCCATATACCCATCGGTGAGTTTCCCTACGTCTGCCTGTAAGTGTATGGAGTTGTGTTCCTTTTACTCTTCATCGGTCAAGTTGAGTGGGTTGCCCTTGATTGGCCAGTCTATAGATTGGGGCGTAGTTGTCGGCGAGGCTGGGGGCCGCGAAACTCTTAAAAACCATGCACCCCATCACATACCCCGCAGACTCTTTAAGGCACGTGAAGCCACGCCATCCACGTGTAACATGTCGTCTCTGCTCAATGTGTAATTGGTATGGCCTCTATGACGTAGTTGTGCTTCGTGACATTGTTTTGGGCGGGTTAATCTGTCCGAGCCTTACACCGAGCCCTATCCCGAGCCTAGGCCCGCCTCTTGATCCGAGGTGTCACTTGACGAGGCAGTGGTGTTTCAAATTTGCCATGTAATTCAATCCAGTCTGACTAAGAACTAATTGTGCCATGAATTTCATTCTCACAATGCCTTGCCTAAGTTGTCGAGGAATAGATCGACGAGGTAGATTAATCCAAGAATATCGTTTGTGGAGAAGTTTCAGGTTTTGGTCGGGTATTATGTTGTGCAACTGGCATTGCCTCCAGCCAACTACAACTGCAACTCCATCGCACCTCGGCTTATTGTAGCACAGGACTATGTTATATTCGCAACCTTGGACTTCCTGTGCCTACGGTCCCAGTCACCGAGAACTATTTCCGGACAATTGTCTCCGATTTCCCACTTTCACTGCCTCAACTTCTATTGAACCATGTCCCAGCAAACATTTCTCAATGAGTCGAGAACTCACCGACCTCCCTTTGGTCACACATTCCTTCGGAGCTCATTTCAATGCAATGGAGAACAATTGGTCCGCTAACCACCTGGTCTACTCAGGGTGCGCCGAGCACAAAGCCATCCGGGACTACAACAACTCCACGAGGCTGCACAACACGGCCTCTCTCTTACCGAGCCCTACTCTATCCTCCGGAATTTTCGACTCTCCTCTGCTTGCGATAAGTGTGAACATTGGGTTCTGGGCGTCAACGACCCGCAAACAGGTCACCTGTGTCCCCAGATGTGTATCCCCTATTGGGACGCAAACATGGGGATTGGGAAATGTCGTGGAGTGACTGTGCCAGAGTTAGGCTGTGCTGAGCTTGCCAGCAGCTATGCCTGAGTCGGTGAATGACGGTGTTTTCCAATACAGTGAAATGCGGAAGTCAATGGCATCAAGACCGCAAGAACCGCGCGGTGCCGCAACTATGAGGCTCTGGGGCGCTTGCCACCGTGACTGTTTCCCTTTATATTTCGCAAGTTGAGCCATCCGCAATGTGCCGACACATTGCAGCACACAGCCGCCATACCCGTGGACCCCACCCCCGATAGTCGGGAATACCGGGGCCGTGGCTGGGACCGGCCCCCACCTTAAGGCTCCGCCGGCCATTTACATCATTGATATTATTTTGTCATGCCCATAGCTGCCGGATGGGGAGTCGAATGTGCACGAGCTCTATCAAGGCTGACACGCAAGCCCCTCATACCGTGGATAACCGGCCCTAATATAGGGTGTTTCCCCAGTCAACTCGCTGGGCTAGATGCGGCTCGACGATCTTTGCTCCATGTCCTAAGAATTTTGGAAGCCAGCTGAACTTATCAAATCTGCGAAACAATTACAGAACTTCATTTCAGCCTGTTCTCCATCCTGCCGGCTTTCTGTCTTACTCGCTCATCTTGGAACACAAGGAGTGCTCTTCCCATGTGCATCACCAGAATAATAGGACAGGAGTGAACCACGGAACCCCGGGATTCATGTTGGTAACTCTGCCTTAGAGCTGGGAGGTTGCTATGAGAAGATGCGCTTAACGTTGAATTTTATTTACAAGTGTCTGTTTGGGACTGGCCACCTAGATATATCCACCCATCCAAATACTTGGGGGCCAGTCCAATGACTAAATTGGAAGCGAAGCTTATCTCGCATTGCGTCATGCTAGCTTTGTGTAACGGATGTCGGACTTGTCAACTTTGCCTGCGCAGGTCAAGCGCGAGTTCCGAGCGTCGACACTCTGGTCGGTACCAGGTTCCGAGCGCTATATCGGAGGCTCAGCTTGGGATGCGGCCAAGCGAAAAAACGGTGACACAAAAATTCGCGTTCATATAAACCTTCTAGTAAGATTAACCGCACGGTCAAACTGGATTTACAGATGTTGCACAATCCGCCTTGTCTTGCTTCATACACTGGTCGCTTCTTTTTCTCGTGCAAATTACCTACCCAGACTACCTTGGCTAGATCATCCTGTGCGGTCATTGGACTCTCATTTATAATTGGCCATGTCGGTCTCTCGGATCGCAGCTCCTTCCTGCTTCCTTTACCATCCGCTTCCTCCGAATCCATCCGCGCGATATCTCCTTCGTCCGATGCGGCGTCCGGATAGCCCGGGGCGGAGACCGCGACGGCATTATGAGTGTGATATAAATCATGTGTCTCGGGAGGGGGAATACAGCCACCTTTGTTTTCAAAGTCTGGCAACATTCATGTTAAGGTTGTGCCGAGCTAGTCATGGCGTCGTCCCCATCGCGAATCGCCGCGCTCGCTGCGCTGATTCAAAAAAACACTACGATTCTCGATGATTACATGACCGCCAATGGAATTCCCACACCCTCGTTTGATGAAAGCTACCCCGCTGTGGTTCCGCTTCCCAAAGACATGGCCGATGTCCGGGATGCTCTTCTCGAAGCTACTGATGAGTTGCATTCCTTGGTGAAGGATCCGGTCACGACAGTCTATCATGAGATTGCCAAGGTACACCCCCATCAACATCCAACACTTTTTTTTATCCGTATCTGACACCCTTATGCTGTGCAGTCCGCATACTTTATCTCGGCCTGCGCCATCGCCCGTCTCCACCTCCCCTCCTCCTTTTCGCAAGGAACCACCACCACTTTTGAAGAACTAACCGCCCACGCGCGCAACGTATCTGGAACGCCATCGCTCCCCGTCTCATCTATCACGCGTCTCGTCCGACATGGTATTACGAACCATATCTTTGCGGAGCATTCTCCAGGCGTGATCAACCACACGGCTACTTCTCTTGCCATTGCGACTTTTCCCGGCTTGCGTTCCGGTCTCGAAGAATTCGGTGCGTCGTTATGGCCGGCCGGTCAACGACTTGTTGATGCGCTCCTCACGTGGCCGGATTCCGGAGAAGTCAACCAGACGGGCTATAACCTCGCCAGTGGTAGTGACGGGTCTTTTTGGGCGGATTACGCAAAAGACACGAAGAAAATGCAGAGATTTGCCGACGCCATGGTCTTTTTAAGTAAAAAGCCGGGACTGGAAGTAGAAGGGTTTGTCGACGCCGTAGATTGGCAGGGAGCGAAGCTGGTGGTTGACGTGGGAGGTTCGCAGGGCGAGGTGGGGAGAAAGATTGCCGAAAAGTTGGCCGACGACGCCAAAGTTGTGGTGCAAGACCGAGAAGAGGTCGTGAGTGGTTCGGTGGGACAAGCGAGCGACAGAGTCGAGTTTCAGGCCCATGACTTTTTCACCGAGCAAAAGGTCAAGGGGGCCGATATCTATGTGCTGCGCCAGATTCTGCACGACTGGAGCGATCAGTACTGCAAAAAGATTCTGGAAGGTCTAATCCCGGCGCTGAAAACGGGAGCGAGAATTTTGGTCAATGATAGTGTTCTCCCTGAGATTGGTCAGGTCAGCAAGTACCAAGAAAGGGTGTTGAGGCATTCGGATCTGATGATGTGGAGGATGTTTAACGCCAAGGAAAGAGACGAGGCCGATTGGCGGAAGCTATTTGCGGAACCGACGGGCGGTTTAAGGTTGTCCAGGTCATACGGCCACCGGGACAAGCCTTGGGCATTGTGGAGGTAGAGTGGCGGGGTGATCTAAATGGGGAGTAAGTTAGGGGTCAGATTAGAGACAAGTTAGTTTGAAGCTATTTCTAACCTTGGCTTCACGCCATGACGACATCTCACAGGGAACGTCCAAGTATTGGAGAGCGATAAAGTGATACCGTGACTATTTGGCGGCATCCGGGATTCGGGTGTACCCAACTTCCTTGAGACATAACACCCGGGTAGGATAACGTATCGGGTCTGCAGGTGATGTTTCTTGTGTGGCGATAATCCCGGAACCTAGCGATCCCAACGTCATCGCGGACCCTTCACCGTGACGTCTGTTGGCCGCCGACACGTCGCCGAGGCCGTTTCAGTCTGTCCGTATCAGCAAGGCCCTTACACTTTCGGCATAGTACTGCTTCATGGCGACTTCATCGGCCCTGCCAAGGGCTACGGCGCTATCATTCCAAAGGCGAAGTGAAAGGGAAGTGCTGTTACAAACTAAGAACAGCGATAGCACGGAAAGCTGCCGACCAACGCAACTACTGTTGTCGGGAAGCATTTACTTGCTCGAGGCCATGACCGCTGTCGGATTTTGGGAGTTGGTTGCAAGGAGAATAGAAGGAAAACCTGTTCTCCATTTTACTGTTGGCGCAGGTTTATTTTTGTATCGTTGAGAATTAGACTTCCAAGCTTCGGTGGCATACAATAAGGTTTTGATTGTGTCATGAATCAGAGGCTAGGCCCCGCCTTGCCCATGACCTTATCACCACTGGCGGAACAAATACAGCGCGGTGGATCCAAAGGGTGACATGTATCGAGTCGCTGACACGGAGCTAGTTGGAGAGGGTTGGTTAGGTAAGCTTCGGCCGCTGAAACTTGCATCTCAAACGAGTCTGCGGCCGGAATTACTCACAGAAATGGATGACGTGGCTGCTAGAGATGACGCGTAAGAGTTGTGCGCCCCTTCTGTCAATAGTCTCGTGTTGGATGGACCCTCCCATTGGTGGGCCTACCTTTCTCCAGTCCCAGACGTGCATGCATGTGAGTTGCCTTTTCCTCCTCTCCACCACTACAACAGCAGCAGCCACACCCCATGGTACTGCAGATCACCCTAATGCCTCGGGATTAGGCAACGTTGAACCAAGGTCACCTCCTCTCCATCACCCAACATGTCGGCCACCATCGACAGAGACGAAAACGGCAATCAGTGGATGCGAGGTCAGTGTATCAACGAATGGGTAGATCTCGAGCGAGGGGAACTCGGTATCCAGGTTCCGCTCCATTCAACGCAGGTGTGTCATTTGTCAAGTTTGTGTGCTGAGAGGTCCACTCCGCTCTACGCTGTCGTCAGCTGCAGTGTGGCGGCTAAGAGAAACCTGGCACTCGGTTGCATTGATCGTTCATAACATTAGCATAATCCGGGGTTCGGCTAGCAACTACCGGGTCCGATCTCCATTGAGCTTAGTGATCCGCGGTCCCCGCTGCGGATCTTAAGGGAGAGGTGTATAGAATGCGCATGTAATTTATATTCAATGGTGCCGGGTAGCCAATCGTGAGGATCCCCTAAAGTGGGTGCATTTTATGAAACGACTCCCCTTGGTGCGCTTAAAGCCTGGAACATGAAGCCAGACTGTAAAATGTACAACCTTGCCGTAAATAGTCGTTCAGCATTCCATACCTACTTATAACATGCCCGACGGACGTCTCCTTCTCTAGCAAGATCCGGACTGGAGTGACCTGGCGCAGCATGCGAAACTACAAGATGCGTGATACTCTTGCATTTCTCCTCGCCGTCGCTGCCCCCCTCGCGGCAGCTCAGTGCAACAAAATCCAAATCTTCACGGCAGTCGGCCATGGCGAGACATATCCAGGAGTGCAGCGATCCATTACCACGGCCATCTGTCGGGGACTGTCCAGCTGCGGTGTCGCCAACATCCAATACCCGTCGACGGTGAGCGGCAAGGGCTGCCAAGCCGTGGAGGAGGGTATTGCGACGGGTCGGACGGTCATTACAGAATACGTGACGAAATGTCCGGACTCAAAAATTGTGGTCATGGGATGGTCCCAGGTGCGTACACCAAACCATGTAGTACCATTCTTGGCATGTTGGGAGACAGATTAGTAACCATATCTCATTCATTTATAGGGTGCCTCTGTTGTTGGCGATCTCCTCGCCGGTGGAGGGGGCCCAGGTAAAGGGGCAATGGCAGGCTGCACACAGGCGACAACTGGACCAATGGATCCCACAACCTCCCCTGGAAGTCACAGTTCGTATTCCCCCGGTTGCCTCTTACACTGAGATAATAACTAACCGCACCTAGTCGTTGCCGTGGCCTTGTACGGCAACCCTCGTCACAATGCCAATCAGAAGTTCAACGTCGGTACAGGATCAGCCACGGACGGGGTTAGATATCCCCGCCTTCCTTCCTGCGAGGAGCAGTTGTTTGCTGACCAGTCACTTCCGCTAAACAGGTCATGGCACGTCCGGCCGATAATCTGGCAGTTTTGCAGACATGGGGGGACAGACTTCAAGATTATTGCGCAAGTGGGGATATTGCCTGCAACGCCGGCAATAATAGCGGCGCACACTCGAGCTATTTTTCCAATAGCTACGCTTCCGTCCCAGCGCAGTGGATTAGATCCAAGCTTGGAGTTTGAGGTCTTGCCGCTCTAATGGCCTGGGAATTCTGTGGCGGGGCCTAGTTCGGGATGGTGTAATCACCTATGGCAGTTCCTCAAAGGTCTATACACAAGGTCGCACTGTTTGGAAAGCCTCTCTCTTGGCACTCATTTCGATGGTCGGGCGGTCTTTTAACTTCCCGGGCTTCCAAGTACGTCTTCTACATACAGGTAGGTATACAAACGCTCACCCTCGAAACAGCGCGTGTATTTGGCCGCCATCGCGCCGCACATGGGTCCAACTACGCCCTAACAAAGCGCCGGGCAAGATGATACACATGTACCGATGTAGACCGCCGTGGTAACCCGAACTGGGTGTTATGTCTGCTCTCATGTCACGAGGATCACACGCATACAGCCTTACCCTGCCCACGGCAAACTTCTCAAGAGAGGAACGACGCTCTTTGCTTGTTACAATAGCTCTGCCCCTTAGTTCCAGCTCGTTATAAATGTCCGCTGCAGTGTCCAAGATGAACGAGGAAAAAAAAAGGGGGCCCAAACCCAAGATTCATCTATCTGTGCGGGTAGGGCACTGGTCACAGTACTGGCAATCCTGTTGCCAATATTCTTTCCCTTAAAAGCGCTCCAATTCCATCTTTAAGGACCCGTTACTCCTCCATTGGCACCACCCTTGGGGTTCTAACACTGTCGGCAGCAGGTGGTACCGATACATATGTCTTTTGCCTAGAAAACTGTTAACGACGGATTTTGATCACGAGATTCCTGACTCGAGGGAGAAAAACGAACATGAACGCAGAAAAACTTGGGACCCCCGCAGTATCCATTGACACACCAACCGGGTGGGCATTGCGCAAGGGCGACAGCCGCGACGCAAAGCGGTAAGATGACAGAAGTGAGATGCATATCGCTATTTGCAAAAGTCGTGACTTTTGTATTCGTTAATTGTGCTCTATGTGTGTGAGTGTGCGCGTGGATCTGATAGATCTCCTGCTTTCTAAGAGACGCAGAGAACACTCGTTTATATAACTGTATCTCCAAGGACCCCCGTTCAGTGGACACCGAGCCCAGAATAGGACTACGATATCTATGTGCCAAGCGTGTAGTCCGCCTCACATGCCCTTTTGTGGAGGCTGAGCCATTATTGTATTGTACCAAGTGCCGTGGTTCCGCCCGTGCCGGCCTCTTGCATTCCTCGTTGGTCCTCAGCAACACTATTCGGCTATTGATGGACTTGTTGGTTCACTTTAGGACCCCCGCAAGACACTTTTGTGCCAATGGCTTTTCGGATCACCAATCACTTACAATCCACCCACAATAATGGGCGCAACTGTGCCACACGTGGATTGTTGGTACCATGGGCTAATCCCCATGCTACAATTACACCCTGCTTCTCAGGATTACCCTCTCCGTTCTGGCGAAATCCACGCGTGCATGGCGTGGAGCTGGGTTGGTCTTGGTGATGCTGTTGCGAGCTACTCTTGCGAGCTGGCTGGGTTTGACCGAGTCCCAAACCCACCATTCAATCACCCCCTTGCCGCAACGGAAAACGACAATGTCGGCGCGGGTAACTAGGATTCTTTTTTACGGTTAAGCCACTTCTACGCTTGCCCTCTGCTGGTGTCCTAACTAGCATTGTTATATCATTTTGAGTCGAAATGATTCAACGCTCATACTTTCAGGGTCCCACTTAAAAGACGGAGTGATAAATCTCCAGCGACCACCTGTGCCAGTGCCAGATACCTGGCCATTCGAAAAACAAGGTTTAGCACTTGAGAAAAGTTAAAATTTCAATGTCTCGCTGTAAGTCACGCACCTAACGCGGCCTCAATTGCGCGTAGTCCAACTGCGCCATCAGTCCAACTGAGCGATCAATCCGACCCCGCAACCAACCCAGCTTCCAAAACGAGTTCCAGTCCAGTTATTGGAAATCGGGGTCGCTGTCTGTGAAAGCTCCAAGATTCTTTCCCACCTTGCCGGTTTAACTCCGGGTACCCTGTGCACAGGTGCCAGTTCATGACCTTGTCTACCTATCTACCTATCCACTTCATCCCAAGCCCCAAGTGGTAGAGGTCTCTTTGGAGCACTGAGGCCCTCCAAAATGCCGGATATTGGGGCGGTTTCATATCCATCCTGTTCAATGACAGCATATGTCTACTTTTTAGTCCACATGCCCAACGTCCTGGAAATGCACGTAGTACTTGACGGGCAGAGAAAGGCCCTATCTAGGTAGGTAGGTGCGTAGCAACTAGAAAGGCCAAGAATTTTAGCAGAATTTCATTCCCTGACCACATTACGAGCCGGCGTCAATATGTCAGCAAGTAACAGGGGCTTGCCTAGACAGAAACATGAACAAAGAACAGAACCCTGTGTCAACTTCTAGTCTGGGTCTCGGGAGGGATAATGAGGAGAGAAACCCACAGGCAGTTGGGGCGGCTGGATTCATCCTCAGGGGTCGATGCATGAATGATAAGGGAGCTTTTGGTTTTAGTGCTGTTGCGTTACGGGGTTCAAGTGGGACCAGACATGCTACCTTTGGAACTGAGCCAGTCTATCGTTAACAAAGAATCTTTTGATCCCAAACAACAACTTAAAGGAAATTGATGAATAACACGGGAGACAACCCGAAAGGTAGACAAAGAAGCGTGGGAATTTTTACTGGACGCGAACGTCTAACATAAAAAAAGTCAAGATTAGTGGCACGGGATGCGTTGACACTAAGAGACTGTACCTTTGGCCACCTCCACAAGTCAATCGCTCCTTTAGCTTTTCCTGCAGGCCCTTGACTTTTTTTTGCTGAGACCAAACTGGTACACTCCGAGTAAGCGTCAAGGTCCCCTTTGCGGTGTAGATATGACAACAGCTAATAATTGCCAAGTTCGTATTCCCGGCGTCTACATGTATCCGCCGCTACGCGAGTCGACCAGTTCAATTTAAGCCGCCTGCCTCGTTCCAGTCAACCAACTGTACAATGCCACAGACTCGCTCAACCACGATGGAAGCCCGCAGAGCTGGCAACCTTGCTTGGGACCTGGAATACGAGGAGCTGCCCTCCACAGGCCGGCGCAGACGAAATGGACTTTACCCCGTAGCGTCTCTCACAGATTCCACCACTTCCACGGTCTCGTCGGATTCATAACTTCGGTGTCCTCCAAGGAAGCGGCACCGCGTATACGCTTCCCATTTCCCGAGCCGATGATAATTGGCATAGGGAACGATCATAAAAAAGTTGGAGAAGTTCGGGGCCGCCACCACGCTGATATAAAGTCTGCTATTGTGTTGCCTCGTCGTCGCGCCTCTTCTTCCTCGGCCAGGTCCCGGTCAAGAGGAGCCTCTCGTCGTCGCCGTCTTCATCGTCATCAACGACGGACTCTTTTCGTTGCTTTCGTCATGCTTGTGATCGTCAACAGCCTGGTATTTTGTCTTCAAGATGGCCTTGACTACTTCCTCCCCCCGATCATCACCGTGCGCCACCTATCCGTCGAGCAAGTGGTGGGTCAACTTGCCGTGGATTCCGTCTCAGCTATCCTACCGCTCGAGGAACCTGGGTCCTGCGATCCGAAATGGGATATGCCCCAACTTCAAGATGACAGGGATTTTTCATCCGCTTGGACTCCCTCAGCCGTTCTCGCTCAACACAGTCACCGCATCGGCCAACTCTGCGAGTACGCGACCACGGACCACTTCAAGCGTCGGCCGGACCTGACGCGGCTTTGCCATGATTTTCGCCAAGGGGTACGTGCGGCTCGGGATTTTAAACTTGGAGATTGGGAGTCGCTGGGGGCCGCGCACGTCATGCTGCGGGCGGCCAATAGCATGTACAACGCGGAAGCCAATCTTGACGATGATGCCAATTTTTTTGGGGACAACGACAACCCAGACGGAATAAACCAAACGGCCATGGCCATTAGCGGCATCTACGTCGACCTCGTCGAGTACTGGCACGAGAATTTCCGATCCTTGGTCAAATCTATTGCCGAATATGACAATGCCATTGGTCTCATGGAGGCTAGTGAGGGTTATATCCTCGACGCTTTTGACATGTACGTCAACAAAGCCATATATTCACACCAACAACCGAAAAGACCGTGGCGGAAGCAGCAAACGCAGCAAAACCAAAACCAAAAGCAGTCGAAAAAGGAGCTGCAAAAGCGGAAACCTGCGTCCCTAGACCCGCGGATTTTGGAAATGGAAAAGATCCTCACGAGTATCCGCACCAGTCCCGGCCACTGCTTTGTCTCGCGAATGCGAGGGCTGTCTGCTAACGCCGTTACGGCAGCTACCTCGATGTATGAGAAAACCGGCTTGATCCTCCAGGACTTGACCATGCTTGGCGATTACAACTGGCGACTCGATTACCAGGCCAAACCCACCTTGCTTGACGACCAAAATTTCTGCCCCCCTTGTCCGCTTCCCGGATCGAAGTGGCGACATCGCCATTGCCTATGGGTCTTTGATGACTTACTGACTTTGCGATTGAGTTTGGAAAAGGCAGCCGAAAAAGTTACGGAACGGGTTCGCCGGGCGGTAAAGATTTCGGAGGCAGCGGCCGCGGCAGACGCGACAAGGACCGCTGAGAACCGTGTATGGTCCAAGTTGCGGAAGAGGTTCTGGCTATAATCTCCACGTCGAACATTGAATCATTTTAAGTCCAGTACATCGCAAAACATGATGTGGTCACGAAGCCACTCTGTGACTTGTATCAAATTTCTGTAGTTAAAAGAGGAGGACAGCAATGCACCAGCATGCAAAGAAACTTCAAGATAACCTACAAAACTCCCGGTAGCCACACTCTTGATATCAACTCCTTACCATCACTCTTGTGCCCTAGGAAAATAACACAGGCTGTCCAACACGTCCTCAAGGAGCCGGGACTTTACCACCAAGCATGTAGTCCATTACCTCATCCCCGGTCCATTTCCTCGACGGAACCCAGGCTCCAGTTTCATCTTTGATGCATCCACCCACGATTACACCCGTCATCCAATAGCCACACCAATAGGCAGCACCAGAACAGCCCGTGAAGGTCGGCGTCGGTCCCATACTGCGATTGGGGCACCATGTCGCGGGGTCCTCTGGTGGTTCGCTGTGGTTCACCACGTCGACAGGAAGCGCGTATGCGGTTTGCTGAAGGGCGGCCACGAGGAGAAGCCTGGACACTTGTTTGTAAAGCATATTTGATGAGATATATTTGTGAAAAGACTGTGTCTTGTATTTCAGGGACCGGAGTGAATCGGGATAAGTTTAGAAGACACGACTGTCCCGTGCGGCTGGAATACAAAAGATATATGTCGAGATTCACCAGCACGACCAACCTTACCGAGGTTTGAACCTATAGTTCAAACTTGGAACCACAAATGAGTGAACCAATAGGAGTTTTGAAAATATCCACATCCATTTGGGTATAGCAGACTGTGCGGGTTGTTCGGGAGTCTCGGTTAACTTTAGATTGAAGGTTCCACTTTTAAATGCCGAACCGGGTTGCCGATCGAGGTCGCGCATCCAGCAATTGGACGCAGTAGTTCAGGCATCATTTATAGGGCAAGCCCATCCCCTGTCAAGCTAGATTCAGTTTAAGGGTATAAAGTCGTCAAAATGTCCTGCAGCAGCGACTTGTGTGCGTTGGAGAATGAACCTCTCCGTGGGGCCGAGATGAGTGAGAGCACCTATACCGGTCTTATGCTAAAGACGCATAGAAAAAATGGCCTCAATGGAAATACCATAATGCTAACGCACTACCAGACCTAGATCAAACGTCTGAGAAACCCGAGAATTGTCATGGAGTGTGGGCTGGGACCTTGGTTCCACCCACCTCCATGGATCCTGCCAACCACACCCGCCTTTGGGTGGGTCTAGGCCTGCAGTGGGGACCCGGCACCACAACTCCAAAAGGTGCAACCCCGCTGCAGCCCTTCCTCTTCCTTTCTTTTCTCCTTACCTTGCAATTCTACGTAATTGCCACAACTACTACGCAAGCCTTGCCTCGTGTTCTGTTTGGTTGCCATGACAAGAATGTGGCCGTGCAGCCACGTCTTTATGTACCGCCAGGTATAAAAAAGAAATCACTGATCTCGTTAATAATATATTCTATACTAAATTAACAATACTTGGTGTATGGTAGGTTTAGGGCATGCTAACGTCCTGCCCAGGCCTCGCTTAGGCTGGCCAGCACGTCAGGTTAGCTCGCGTAGGGCCTATACACCACCTAGACTGGCTAGTACAAAGGCCACACCATAACCTTGGTAGGTAGGACTCGGTACTAAAAAAAAGAAGCCTAATATATAAAAAAACAATCTACTACCTATAATAGCTCCAAGGCTAATATAGTAAAATATACTAGCTATAATTATATAAAATAAAAGATTTTATGTCTAGTTAATAGTGATTTCTATATAATTGTACTCCCTGCCCTCAGGGCGGTGTGGGCTGGCAATTAGCCACCAGGGGGGGTCCCCACACCGTCACACTCAGTCGCTACTTAGAATTCGCTTAGGCTGGCTCACCTTTGCTTACCCTAATACCATTTTCGGCAGGCTGCAGCGTAGCCCACGAACCACATCCACTCTAGCCGAGGGGGCCCGCAACTGGTCCCTTGTATAAAAATGGCCAGAATGCGCCCCACTATCCAAGAGCGTGCACCGTGACCACCACTCGCGGTAAGACCGCCGCCCTCTCAACGCACACCGTTCCGGGCCAGACGACTACAGTGAAAAGTACCGTGTCGGCCTCCACGACGGTTGAGACGATCCCGGTCGGCGGAGCCACGACCACGGTGACCTCGGACACCGCCTGCGTCGACGACGACGGAGACCACCACCCTAGACACGGCGACCACCACCTCGACATCGACCGTGAGTGTTCCCCGAGTCGCAGGTGACCGAAACCACGACTACTACCTCGACTACACTCACCATGTTTGACACGACAACGACCGAAGACGGCACCGTCACAGAGACGACTACGGTGACGATCCCGCGCGCGACCTCGACCGTGGTCTCCACGCAGCCGAGTCGACCAGCCTCACCACCAGCTGCCCGAGAGCACCACCGAGGTCACGTCAACGCTGCTTACCATCACGTCCACGGTGTACAGCTCGCTACCCACGCAGACGACCACGGTCGAGACCGAGATGTCGGTCACAGCGACCACCTCTACCTCCACGACCACCATCACCGCCACCACCTTCGACACGACAACGAGCATCTTCGTCTCCACTTCGACGAGCACCTCGACGGGTTCAAGTTCCAGCACAGTCACGACGACAACGACGACGACAACCAGCCTCAAGCTGACCGACAACTGCGTGCCGGGGCCGGCTTCGGCCCCCAACGGCGCACCTTACTTGGCCTCTTGTGGCGAGCAGTGCGGCTGCTCGGGGGTCTTTACCCATTATTTCGACGTATATGTCAATTCTTTGACTAACTGCGCTGCCATCTGTTGCAGCTGCGTAAGCTGCAACCTGTTCTCCTACAATGTGATATCGGGCAACTGCTATGTTACCGCATGCGCGGTCGTCAGCGAAGATATCTCGGCCAATCCGGACTACGATTTGCGTGCAATCTTAGTAGGGTTACCTGGATCTGACTTTCAGGTGGCAAAGGTCAGCGTTGCAGACGTACAGCTAAAAACCCACCGATATTACTCTAATCGAGAGGCTACATGAGACTATCGGGCGTACTAGCACCAGCGGTGTCTTTCCTGGCAGTCAATGTGCGGCGAAAAGGCCAGAGCCGACCAAAACATCAAGGTAAGATCATCGCCAAATGGTAGATGCCCAGGCAGCGAGACGTTGGGGACTTTCTAGGCCCGACGCTACTTGGTGGGTGGTAAACGTAACGGTAACATTGCTGGCAGCTCAGCTGGCGTTTGGTTCCTGTGGCACTGCCGATCCGCACCACGTTTGGCTCGTCAGCCAGCCCGGATCCTTGGCACCATTCCGAAGCTATCGCCAGCGGGCGGAAAGTTGCAAGCACCGGTAACGGCGCAAGCGAGCAGAGAGGAAAGCGGGGAGGGGTTATGAATTGGTTATAGAGAGATTATATTGTAGTGCGTTTAGCCGGCCTGCTGTGTAGCTTGCTGACCAGCTGAAAGCAGTGTTCCCGGCGACGTGTGGCTGGCTGGACCCTGCAGATCACTGCTCAAACGGGCGCTCCCGCATGGCGAGTGACACTCAAGTCCAGCAGCGAGAAGGGAGCGGGCATGAAAGACAGCAGAATCTCAACTTCCCACGTCAGTGGCATCTCTTCACGCTACTATGGGATAGAAGAAGCAGTTTCGGTCTAGGACCGTCTGAGGTTCAGCTGGAAAATAAAAAGTACGCTACATCAAGTTGCGCTTGTGAGGACTAAGCCTTGCTAAAGTCTATATAAAGACACGGAAATTCCCCCCTCTCTGACACCAGATCACAGAGTTTACCAGTCCACAGAGACACCAGAGCTCTTCTTACCCTCATCCACTCGCAGTTTTCAACTTGCCCAGACAGCAGCAACTAACTCCAAGATGTCGCCTCCACCGATCATCCAAGAGCTCATCAATGCCGCAGGCATGGATGGGCTGAACCAGGCCGTCGCCGCGGCTATCCAAGCTGCGCCCGATTTCATGAAACAGAACGGCTCAGGCGAGCCCTCTATCACCAACGGCCAAGACTTTGTCAACCTCGCAACCAGCCTCCTCCAGTGGGTCCCGACCGAGGACACGAATGCAACAAAAGTCCTAGACACGATCTGCCTCTTCTACTTCGTCCTTGACCAGCAGCCTCTGTTGGGACTGCAGACCCAGATAGGCCCCGGCTCTGTCGGCCAGCCTCTCACCTCGTTTTCGCAGTGGATCGTGAAATACGCCGTCCAGATCGGCAACTTCATGAACGCACCGCCATCCCTGACCCCGGCGTCGTTCCAGACCTTTGCTAAATCCCCAGCGTATCGAGTCAGCGAGTGCATAGATCCCACGGGAGCCTCATTCCACTGCTTCAACGACTTCTTTTCACGCCGGCTCGCCCAGCCACGGACTATCAGCAGCCCAAATAGTAATCTCACGGTCGTTTATCCTGCCGACAGCCGCTTCGACGATGCCTGGACTATCGATGCGCAGGGCAATACCACGCCCACCGATGACCCCCACGAGATCTCGTCCAAGGGCCTCACCTATACCATCGCCGAGCTGCTGGGCAACAGCCAGTTTGCCAGCAGCTTCAATAGCGGCGTCTGGGCGCACTCGTTCCTGGATACTTTCAACTACCACCGCATGCACTCCCCCGTTTCCGGCACCGTCGTCGAGGCCCGCGTCATCCAGGCTGCTGCCTACCTCGACGTCACTGTGAACTCGAAGACGGGCCAGCTCCAGGGGCGCCGCAAGATCGGCAACCCGAACATCACGGATCGCCCCAAAGGCGGCAACCCGACCTTGAGGGACCCGAACGTCACGCCGACAGCCGATGACTACTCCGACTACCAGTTCTTGCAGACCCGTGGTCTCATCGTGATCGACACCAGCACCTCGGGGCAGGGTAACATCGGCTATGTCGCAGGTACGTGCGACAATTTTTCCCCTTCCATCCCCTCTCTCCGTCCTGGCCGCTTTCTACTGCAGCTGGCAGAAAAGAAGCATAAACGGATTAGCTAATCTTTCTTTGTACTCAGTCCTACCCATGGGCATGGCCCAGGTGTCGTCGGTGAATCTCGAAGTATCCGAAGGCCAAGTCATCCAGAAGGGTGATCCCATCGCTTTCTTCTTATTTGGCGGGTCCGACATCATCACCGTCTTTAGTCCCCAGGCGAACGTGTCGCCCACCGACTTCCAGCAGTATGTGAACGATCCGTACAACTTCTACGGCTCGACGTTCGTAGTCTGCCCAACCACGCCGCTTGCCAAGAAGAAGAACTAGCCAATCGGTGGAAAAAGACACCAAGTACGCACACGGCTGCCTCAGGGGCACATCACGGGTATGCTCACGGACGCCAGTAGCAGATTCAGCCAAGCTAGCGCGTCCTTTTTCATGGCAATCTTTCCACGTACTAGCATTAGCTAGAATTGACAGTTTCCAAGTCACTATCTATCCACATTGCCCCTGTTATCTAGTACCACGTCTCTCCATCCTAGGAGTGAACGAGGCATTTCAAGTCTACCAGTAACGGACTGTTGGGATCTCTGCCCATGAGATTTTACCGCGTCCTCCATACCGTCAGCTTGAGTCTAACGGTCGCACTTTGGACTCGATTGAGAAATTAAGTCCTCTCTCCTTTACAAAAATCGGAGAATTACTAAGACGGCCTATAAATCCATAATAATTCAAAAGTAACTTATAAACTAAATAAAAGCATAGATGAGTGACATTACCACTATCGTTGGTGACTCTATCCATACCTATTCTTTTATTATATAGTATAATAATAGCGATTCCACCACTCTAAATCGACGCCACGAATCCCCTTTTCCTTCTTAGAAACTGAGAAGTTACCGCCTTAGGCTGAGCTAGACTAAGCGAGGGGGTTACTGTTTTAGGGCTGCCTTGGCTATAGTTGCTACGGTGTAAAATTGGCCGCGGAGGTGCAAGGACCTAAAACTGGGTCCTCGCATTACTACTATAACTATTACTACTACTATACCTAGAAACGAGATACTAGATTTTGTAGAAATAGATGGGGTTGCGATTACTTAATTATATTGCTCGTGTTCGCACTCTGGCTTTGCTGGAGTGCTTATTCTTATCGCTTGTGAATGGTGGTAAAAGCTACTTGCTTAGTTGTTACTATTGTCTTGATCAAAGGTAGCCTCTTTTGCCCAAAACCTGTGCAAGGCGATTACCCCTTTTTTCCGGCGGGTTATTTGCTTGACTAAGACCCACTATCCCAAATCTAGAAAGGCGCTATCCGACAAAGTCGCAGGCAGCCGACCCCGCCATTGCTTCCTGACAACTGGCTCCGGACGGCGCATTTTCAACATTCAACACAAGTCGCGCCAGCCCGCAACGCTGCCTCAACATGGGCTCATCAGTTTCGAAGCATCCAATCCATTCCCTATTGGGTAGCAGCAAAGCGGAAGACTCACTATGTACTGTATGCCGTGGAATCTTGTCGCGCGGCATTCCGCCCCCCCTCGGGGTACCGGTCGTTCCTTCCCATGGAATTGGAGGGACACTTGTGGACTCTTCACTCGGCACTCAGCGGAAAATATCTTCTCGCGGCTGCCAACTTTGTTCCTCGATCCTTGACTTGGTTGACATCTTCGGGAGCCCCGAGGCGAAAGCTGATGAGCCATTGGAGCTGCGTGCCTTCCCATTCAGCATCTCGTGGCCCATCTACGCCAGCGCGTTTGCACAGCATCAAATTGCGAAAGGACATCTCCCTGACGCCTGCCTCTTTGTTTGTCGCAAAGGAGCCCCGCCAACCAATTACGATATTCGCAAAGCCCTGGAATCGCGAATCGCGGTTGGACGACTTGCGGTGCTCACGAGCTCGCTGACTCCTGGAGAAGCCCCTGCGCCGCTGCGGCCGCAGTCATTCTCCGCCGGCAAAGTAAAGTCCTGGATCCACAAATGCCTGAGCGAACACGGAACGCTTTGTGGCGAAGACGACGTCTTGCCAAAAACTGCAGTTCGGGGGATGAAGGTGATTGATTGTGAAACCCTCGAGATCAAACACGCAACAGCAAAAACCAAATGGGTTGCTCTGAGCTATGTATGGCGTCTTGCTGTCGACGACACGTCGTCCAGCAGTATAATCAGCAAACCGGCGGCTGCTCAAGACCCCACCGGCCTGAGGTTGCCAGCCACCATTCCATCGCTTATCGCGGACGCAATCAAGGTCGTCAGGGAACTTGGATACAACTACCTCTGGATCGACAGATACTGCATCGATCAGAATGACAAGGCCGAGGTCAGGGAGCAAATCGCCCAGATGGATCGCATTTACCGTGGCGCTGAGTTGACCATTATCGCTGCCGGTAATAACAACGGACTTGAGGGAGTACATGTCGGGGACAGTGTCCAGCGGCCCATCTTGAGAGCAGCGAGCTTCGGTCAGACCGCGAGCCTATACGAGACAGATACAAACCCCATCACCGAGATTCGTCGGTCACCATGGTTTTCCCGCGGGTGGACATTCCAGGAAGCCATTCTCTCCCGAAGGCGTCTCTTCTTCACGCCGAGTCAGACCTTGTTCGAGTGCGCGACAAGCACATGTTGCGAAATGGGCGACCTTGGAGGTAATACGCTGAAAACTGCAGCTCACCTCACCTCCTTTTCTCTCGAGGCGCTGGTTTATCCCGAGATTCCTCGACTGACCCAACTTCTCGGATCTGCAGCGAAAACCAACTTACCCCCTGACCTTCAAAGCCCTGTGACGCCACTGGACGAGTATCTGGAAGAGGCCATGGCACTCCTTAAGCTCTACCGGAGTAAGTCGCTTACGGTGGAGAGCGATAGCCTTGACGCGTTTGCAGGTGTTCTCAAGGTCTTGAAGGAGACACCCTACGAACTCTGTCACCTCCAAGGCGTTCCTTATCCTCGACGATATACTGACCAAAGTGTCGATATTATGTCTCTCCAGCAAAGAGTAATTGCTCTGGGACTCACTTGGTACGGGCAAGGTCCTCGTCGCCTAACGTTTCCATCGTGGAGCTGGGCTGGCTGGGAGACATATCGACCCGCTGGGTTGTTACCTGTTGGAAAGCAACTAGGACGCTTTGAGGGGAATTTCAACTCCTTCATACAAGTTCACTCTGTCAGGTGCAAGTGTGGTCAAGTGCGGGCTCCTCTTCACGAGATGGCAACATATGCGGATCATGTCCCGCAGGTTTTGGAGTTGGAAGGGAACACCATTCCCCTTGACATGCTTACCTTGAAGGAGCATGGAAACGGAACAATGTATCTGGAAGCGAGGGGGCCCAAGAATCTTGTGTATGACATGGAAAATCGCTTCACGACCAACATGGATGCTGAAGAGCTGCTGGCTGGGCTCACGGACGGTACGCTATCAGCATTCGCCCTGGGCGAGGAAGGGACGCCAACAACACGGAGTCTCTACGTCCTTGTTATCAGCATCAGAACCCACATGGACGCAGAGATTGTGGGAGAGCGAAAGGAGCTAGTGTTGCTGACGAGGATGAAGGACTTTACTAAGGAAGATCCCTTTTTCGACGAGACACCAGGGCTGCAAGCAACGAAACTTGTTTTATATTAAATCATACAGAGTTACAAGCGACCACTGTTTTTTTTTTTTTTTTACATATCCTCACGAACTAAATCTGAGATACAAGACACAACCGCTCGCACCAAACAGCCGAGTAGTATCTGCGCGATCCATGCCCAGGAAGCTCAGCGACGCCCCGACGTTGGCTCCCCATAGTAACTAGACCCAGGGAGCTCCGCGATATTTCCTCGGTAGTTTGAAGCGGGAAGTTCGACCACATTACCCCGTGCATTCTGTGCTTGAGGCTGTTCACTATGGTCGTAGGAGCACTTTGGACCTTTGGTGCACGCACTTCCTTGAAAGCAGGCTCGCCTGGCCGGATGATACAGTGGACAACTTCCATCGTACCCAAGAGGACACCCGAATTTTCTTGGGGCCAGGCATCACCGCGGCGCCGCCACGCAGTGCTATTATTGCCATTACATGGAACGGCGCAGCTGTGAATGGGAGTTGGGTTTTTTTTTTTGCGCACTCCCAACTCTTGATTTCTATGCCGTCGGCGCCTGGAAGCGGCATGTTGGGGACCGATCAAGTGTTGTTGGATTTAGCTTATCTTATCGGTTTCGGCTGCCCACCTAATGGCGCGCCGACACGCCGACACGCGCCATGATGCGGGGCTCAGGCAATGTCAACCTAACCACGAACTGTGCACACCCAACACCTGATGGAACCTGACATCGTCGCAGCATGGATCTCAGATATCGAGATTATCCACGCGTTGGACGGTCCGTCCCAACAGCTGCAGTCTGAATGCGCTGCGAAAGAGAAGCGGCGAAAATATCGCAGCTCACCAACCACGACATGGAGCAGTAGGTCGCGATGAAACCAACAAAACAACACTCCCACAAACCGATGCTGACATTATCATGTCGCAGCTAGCGCCTCATATCCAAGACCTTCACATAAGCGCGTGCGATCGTCAGAGCCTGAATCAACGCGTCGACTTGTGCTGGGTTCGTTGAATGCAAATGCGAGGTGGGCTACCGCCGAAGGTGCGATGGCCTCAAATGCACCAGAATCCAAGAAAAATGCGCGCGGCAAGGACGGAAGTCGTGCGCCTGGAAAAGCGGATCTGTCAGAAATCCCAGGCATAGCTCGGCGAACTCGGAACATGATGGCCGCCCACCAAAGTTTGGACGACGCGAGTGCCGTCTCGGAGGGGGCTGCAGAGACGACGGACACCTCGAGGCTGTCAGCGTATTCACGCCTGCTTCAAAGCCGCGACGTCCCCTCTCTCCCTCCGCCATCACGCGCATCGCGCGCTCCCTCAACGCACACCACATCGACCAAGCGATCGTCAAGTCCGGTTAAAAGCCCACTCGACCTTCTCACCAGTCTGGGCAAGCCGGTGCAATACGACCTCGTCGAGGAATCCGTCATATTGAAGAAGCTAAAGAAAGATGCCATCGCTCCTGTGTACCGCCGTATCCGAGCGCTCTGTCACGCGCAGTACATTCCCTCGCCGATGCGTGACTCCCTGGAGCAGGGGGATCATGACAGCATGGTTGAGGACGACCAAGACGGCGGGGGCCATGATAATTGTGATGATGCTGGCAAGTCTGACGATGGGCAGGATTCTTCTGGGGTTATTGACCTTTGTCTCCCCGACTCAGACTACGGTCTCCCGCTCGTTGGACCACAGCGCGTGGCGTTGCATCCCGTCCTGGCCGCGGCTCTGCCTCCTCAAGCCGACCGTGTGTTATTTCAACTCAAACAGGAATTCATCATTCTCCAGGAAATCGTCTCGACAACCCGAGAGTACATCCGTATCAATCATAGCGAAGCCGCTTGGAACAGCGCCATCCACTACCCGCTCCTCCGCCTGGCAACGGCGCACATGGACAGTGTCACGGTTCAGGATATCACCCGGGCCAGTATCTCATCCAAATGCAGCCCGGACGGGAAAGAATTCGGTGACAGCAACGGGAGTAAACTCGCGCTCCCTCCTAGTACGAAAATGGTCGACTACGCCCTAACCCTGTCCGCCCCTTCTTCGCTGCCCAAGACATCAGGTCCCAGGGGCCCCGTTCACCCTTGGATGGATTTTGTCGGGCGTCAGAGTGTCATCAACCCGAGCATGCCATCATCCTTCAATCACACGGAATATTCACCTCTGCGATACTCCCCAGCAGGTCTATTTGTTGAGACAAAAGTCGACATGGGGTCACAGATTGAGGGACGCACCCAGCTGGGCGTGTGGGTGGCGGCTTGGTTCAAACGCGTCAACGCCTTTCGACTCTCCAAGCCGGTGCCACCACCGGTATTACCGGTACTGTTAGTCCACAACGAATCTTGGGACTTGTATTTTGCCGTGGACCGTGACTCATGGATCGTACGTTGTTTTCTTTTTTTCCGCTGTCACTTGCGAAGATGGATATGACTAACCGACTGACTGACTGACTGGCTGGACAGGAAATCTTGGGCAAAACCACCATTGGTCAAACCGACTCGTTGCCGGGTATTTACAAGCTGCTTGCCACGCTCCGAGAGCTCGCCGGATGGATGACTGGCCCGTTTCAGGATTGGGTTGATAGGATTGTCAAGGTTGGCTTAGATGTCACTTGATTAGAAGATTCACAGGTAGGTAATTCCCAACGTGGCTATAACTCATGTCTGTCGCAAAAGAATCATCACGTACGCCCGAGTCAGATGCGAGCATACCCCACCACATACAGCCGTGACACTTGTAACATGTGCACAACTAATGCAAGCACTTCTGTGAGACAATAATTGGTACTTGCTCGAACCAAGCTCACCGACCATGCATCGTACCGCCTTAAATCGCCAGGTGGTATATAGGAGGGGACTCGACACAACTCGTGACTGAATTCGAATCATGGATACAAGATTTTATCTAAGTTATAAATATTATCTGACATGATACATGCTTCCGAGTGTTCCACTATTGTCTTCAACAGTAGAGGGTATAACCATCCCAAATGAAAAGATGTTGGAGAAATGAAATGGCAGGCTCTGATAAAAATTGTCTGAGCACCGCAAGAGCAAAATTGATCCCACATCGCTCAACCCCACCCCCCTCCCCTGTAGCGTACCTCAAAGTACCGTTTCTCTTTTTCCTTTCCTTATCTCTATGCAAACCAAGCCCCCATTGCTGTAATGACCCTTGAACCCCTCGTGCTTTTTATGAATCCTTGTTGGTATATATCCCTATCTCCACTGTTATCGTCTGACCCAGTGTGGGGCCGGATGGATGGTTGTCGTGTGGGTATCTCTAAGCTTGACGAAACTGTAAAAAACAACCAAGGAAGGGTCTCGTGTAGGTAAAACACACCGCTCTCCCGGGCGTGGCCTCGAGGCGACCTATAATATACGTAACAACATTAAAAAAAACACAAAAAAAAACACAAAAAAAACTCTCATCGTACAGCTGCACACATGCCCGCAGCAATAATTGTGGATAGGATATCGCTTAAACTCCGGTTTGGATGACAGCATTAGCGACGACGCGGGGACTCAAGTAGTCAATGGCCGCTGAAACCACAAGGAGGGTCGCAGTGAGCGAACACGGGCCCCATGCCGAGACACCATCAAGCGACCCATCTGTGATGGAACCCAGGGGGGTCATCACCAGGAACATGACCGAGCCGACCAAGAATCGCCTTTCAAGCCAGCTTTTGGCCCGATAGAGTTCCAGCATAAGCATGCCTGTAAACGCCACTCCCCAGATTGGGAGTATCCAGTACATGTGTGTAGTTGCGCGGAGAGGAAGGACGGCAACACCTGTGCCAATTGAGAAAAAACCCAGGACATGGACGGCAACCTCTTGAGCATGAGTGTAATCTTGGGCCAGTGCAGTTGGTGTCAAATACGAGATGCATAGGGCCGTGACCAAGCGTTTCTCGCTCCAGGAAAGGTTGCCCAGTTTGCGCAGAACATTATGTAATGCTGAGATGGAAGGGTTTTGAGAAGAGCCCGGATCGTATTGCGAGTCGTGCTTCATTTTGCCGTCAACGGTTCGCCCTACTAATATGTCTTGCTTCTCGGAGTCAGACCTGAGAAGGGATCAGCATTACAAGGCGGAGAAGAGCGAGACACAAAGCGCCACTGACAGTTTTTCAGCACGTTTGATCTTTTCAGCCAGCTTGATCAGTAGAAGCAACAGGTCTGGGGCCATATCCGAGATAGGGGTTGCTGGTCCATGGTGGGAGACGGTCCAGTCATAGATCCACTTGCCAAGGGAGTTCGCATCGAAGACGCTACCCAGCAACATAATGGGCTCCTCGTTAGGGTCCCAGTTCTTGAGCGAGTAGCCGGCGGGAATGCGATGCCGCTTGGCATCGAGCTCGGTGGCAACGCGCTTGGCCTCCTTTTCGGCGGGCTTCTCGTGAACGTACGCGCTGGAGGGGCGGCGGGCGGTCTGGGGGCGTTGCGGGACGTTGGCTGAGTTGCGGCGGGTGTGCGATTCTGGCTTACTGCGCTCGGGCTCAAATCTCGGAGTAGGAGTAGAGAAACCGGCCTGTCCATAGTAGTAGGAATCAGTCTGGTGTCCTCCAGCTTGGATAGTGAAATATTCTCTGCTGTATCGCTTCGACATCGATCGCGCCAGAGGTATGGGGTAGACAACACCATCGATTTCGATGAACTCGTCCTCGTCGGATTCCCCATGGTGGTCAGAGGGCTGCTGGTAGGAACGAGAGTACCGAGGCGAGAACGACGGTTGACGAGGGCTACATGTAGGGTAGTTGTTTTGGAAGCCGGCGGTGCTTTGGCCACGGAAGTGAGCTCGGGTCGCGGGGCGTGCAGGCTTCGAACCCGGGTTGAAGTAGGAGGCGGAAGGCCCTCGGGGCGATGGCGTCGGCGACGGGCTGGGGAACATTTTGGCGCCATAGTCGTAGTAGTCACCGCCACTGTATGGCGAAGAGTTGGCCATCGTCTCAGGCTCCTGCGAATAGCGACGAGACATCCTTAGTAGATTATTCCATCGGTCACTCTCGGCGCTAGTTCCTGCTTCTCGCTCCTTTCCTCCTGCAGATTGATCCCAGCGGAATCTTGCGGCTCTTCGGTACTCAATGGGCTATGCGCTGGGTAGAATAGGGGGTTCGTATGGGTAAGCCCAATTGGCAATGGTCGAGATAAGCCGCCACCTCCCGCGGGGCCGGAGCCGGTCTTGCCAATCGATCGCCGAGGACGCGTCGTGACGAGCCGCCGCAATGGGTTAGGGGCAGGGCGGGCACCTCGGTTTGGATGGGAAGGGGGGAAGATCTCGGCTTTTCAGGTTCCGCTTGCCGGTGTCGAGTTCGGCTCGTGGAAGACGGCTAGTGGAAGACGGCTAGTGGAAGACGGCTAGTTGGCGAGGGGTCGTCGCTGTGTTTACGATAGGTTGTTGTTGCTGGGATGAAGTTGAGAGTTTGAGGTTGCTGGTGGTGGGAACGACCGACAAGGCTCTCCTACCCCGTCCTGACCGCCTTTCACCCCGGAGCGGGATTTTCCGGCTACACATTCACCGAGCTGAAGACATCTCATGGTGGGAGCGGGGTAGACTTTGCTTTTCTGCCATCGGCATCTCGAGTAAACGACGCCGCTTTCCTCCTAACCACGACACCACGACGCACTCCCCGACGTCCAACCGAACTGCAAGTAGTACCGCACGGAAAGGAACCCAACACTGCATCGGCACCCCATAACCAATCTGCACCGCACTCGTGCGGGAGCCGGCGGCTGGCCTTCGACGGCGCAAGATGGAGTCATCAAACATGCCATCACCGACGGCGCCCCCGATCGTTGCGAACCCCAACCCACAAATATGCGAAAAACAATGGAGCATACCATATCCTCACTGCCACCCACCGACGAAAGAGGCATGGCAAAGAGCTGATGAGCCATGCACAATGAGCCCAGGGTCCAGGGGCTGGTTTTGTCAGGGCGACGACTATCTGGGACTCTGCTTGATCGCCATGGCTATCTTAAGCTCTGCAGCGACGGCCAGTATCTGGGAGGCAATGAAAGAGATGGATTCTAGAGACTACCACCAGCCTGAAAGCATCGTCCCTGAGGTAAGTCCAGATGGACGCGAGACAGCAAAGCAGGGCTGATATCAAAACCTAGGTTCCGTCTTGCACCTCCGAGCTGTTGAGAAACGTACTTTCGTCGCCCACAGCACTGCTCATCGCAATAGTAATGACTAGCGCGTCGCTGACAACATATCGCTATCTCCATCGAAGCGAGAAACACCAAGGCCCCATCCTGATGGCCTTTCTTTTATCTGGCGTCATAATAGGGAAGCTTTTGGGGTTGGATGGGATTGGAATTCTCCTACAAGTGTCGCCATCGTTTGCTATATTCGGATTTATGGCAAGTACATGTTTCGCCACAAGGTAAACATCAAGCATATACATAAAACGACGTACTTGGAGGAAGTGGCAAGTCATGAGAAAAAGGGGAAAACGAAGCTCACTCACATCGACAGGTGGTGTAGTCAGTCGTCTTCAGTTATTGTACTATCAGGTGGATGAAAAGACAGACTCGGGGTTCGTTTTGATGTGTCTTGTCTGGGCGAGGCTATGTTTTGAGTATGGGGGTTGATGATGGTTATGGGATGGTGGACAGCAAGAAGATTCCCTAACGTTTTAATACCCTTAGGAAGTAGCAACAAAAGCAGGTCGTAGATCCAGAGGTCCCGGACGGATAGATCCCCTTGTATCGACAGACCTAGGACAGGAAAGAAACACATTACGGAAGGGGCCGTGGAATAATTGAAAGTTGAAAGTCTTGGCGTTCGACCAGCTGACCGCCTGGTCCTTGTTTCGCTTTCTCGCTATGGAGGAAAACCTGTTCAATCCCAACAGCATCTACTAAACAGTTCTAGCCTTTACTATACCCGCCGCCTATCGCTTATATATCGTGGTTACTGTTATGTCATGTGGCGTATATTGACTGGAAACGCTTATATGTACGGGACGGAAGGAAGCTTACACAGGGCCCCCCTTTTATTCTTTTTTACACCACTTAAATCCCCAGTCCGGTTAGCATCTTTACGGCCATGATTTAGAAGCTTGCAAAATCTAAGCGACTGATCCATCATCGCACCACCTCTCTATTGCACCCAACCGCGCCCACAGCCCCAACATACACTAGAGTATGGGCGACAGTCATATTTGATGGTACCTACCGCTATATCTCGAAGCTTTAAACTACAGCACCATCAGGACTTTCGCAAACTGGCATACTCCACCATTGAGACGGCATCATTAACCATCGGCCAGGTTTCAAAAGGCGAGGCGCAATCAGCCCATCGAGCAGGGTAAGCTTTATATCAGTTATGTGGGATAGAGAAGCTAACATTGAATGTATACGTATGTAGATAATCTAAACTGAGGACTTTGGGATGTCGTTTTGGTCCTGCATATCCTCCCGGCGCAATCAAGCTTGGCCTAATCATGATACCTGTTCACCTATATAGCCCAACTTCCCACTCATAGCTGAGAGATACGCGTCACATGTCACCATTCCCTTGCCCTGGACAGATTCTCCACTTCATTATAGTCACAATCAGATGGCGCTAGATAACACGGTTGAAGTAGGGTTTCATATTGACAAGTCCCAAGAAGGCTTCAACTTCAACATGCGTCACAGATTCGAGTACCAATCCCCCCGCCCCCCTCTCCTCCCTTAGGTATGTATTTCTTTCTCCTTATATCATTACAAAAAGAGAGCCGCGGCAAGCAAGCCCACAACCGAAACAAACCCCGGTTCCCCCCCCAAAGAACCCGCCGCATTGGTCTTCTGCGGCGTTGTGCCGCTCGTAGCCGTACCCGCACCACCCGTTCCGGACGGTTTCGAACCACTACCCGTCGCCGGAGTCACCCCTGGGAGCAAGGCTTCCCGGCACAGCTCAGGGAGCCCCCCGGCAAACACAGCCTGTTCTGCTGTCGGGCAGGCCTTCACGCACGTCAACATTCTGGTGGCGCCCCGGAAGGTGGCGCATTCGCATCGGTCGAGGGCCGCGCCCGTCTCGTTGCCGTCACATTGGGAGCTGACGAGGTTTTTGCTAACACAGTCTTTGATGCAAGGAGGGTTGCTGCTGTTCTGCGCCAGGACCTGATAGGTCCCCAAGAGACTAAAGAGGATGGCAGTGGGGAAGAGACGCATCGTCGAGTTGAAGAGCTGGGAGAGGTGAAGAAGGTTGTCGAATGAGGCTGAGAGGTTGGAAGTTTGTTAGTTTGGTTGAGTTTGGGACGAGAGAGAGAGACTTCTTATCAATTCCGAAGGGAGAGAGTTAAAACACCCCCTCCTCTTTGTAATGCCATCCAGGACAGTATGCATCTCCACGTCTGAGTGAGCCGGGGCGGTGTCCGCTGGTCCTTGGCGCTATGTCGATCCCCCCCAGGTTTGTTGTATGAAAGGTTTTAGTCAGCCAATGGCAATCCCCACAGACAAACAACTGTGCTGAGCTATTTTTCAGCCGCACCACGGGCTTTGGACAAGCCGATGGGAACTCAGAGTGCACTAATAAAAGCATGTGGTGGCAGACTTTATGATAGGACTACGGGTTCAAGCCACAGAACTGGGCGCTACATCTGAATGTTCGATGCCGAGGTTCAGAAAGCCAATCGGCGCTCGTGAAGGCACCTCTCGGAGCTGGTGCTCCGGGGGGGGGGGGGGGGGGGGGGGGGGGGGATGTCGCGGGTTTGTCAGCGGCGGCAAGGTGCCAAGGGAGGTAAATCCAGAACCTGAGCTTCATACCTAATAAGCAAGAGTCACTCTCCGAATCACCCGGCATGTTTGACGGGAGTATACGGAACAGATATCAAATGCCCTCTAATACGGCCAAATGAGGAAACTCGTGATAGAACCAGTCGAGCTGTTCTAGAGGCAACTACCACCTCAATCTGACTCATGCTGTCTTACATGTATGTTGTCGTGCCATTTCAGCTGCATACTCGCATACTATTTCGCATTCACGAAACGAACGCAATTGCCGTGTAACGTGGGGATATATTACTAATGTGCATTTTCCTTGGTATTTTTGTCTGCCGACTCCCGAGTTTTGCAGCAGAGAGAAAAGTTGGGGGAGTTGCCGCAGCGGTGCTCGCTCGCTCCTACCACGCCCTCCCTTCCCTGCTGGATACGCCCTATGCGTGACAAGATAAACCACAAAAAGTTGCTCGAACGACTTGGGGGAAAACTACCTATTAATGCTGGTCGGTCGCCACCAATAAGCTCGCCATCTTCATGGGCACCCCGGTGTCTTAGGTCGTATTTTTATTTTATTTTTTGGCCTCATGTTTACGAGTGCTCTGTATCCATAAGGTAGGGATGCATCATCAAAGGAAAGAGAAAGGAAAAAAGTTACAGTGCCAAGCCATCCGTTTTCCCAATGCAGGGAACGGGGACCCCGGGAAGATGGGAATGCGACCCTTGATTACCTATCTTAGGTTACCTCCCCTTGACGCAACATAGGCACGCAGGCTGGAAATTAACGCCGAGCCGGCAGACCTCAGTGGGGAAACGAGAAAAAAAAGGACAATGCATGGCGTAGCGCGATGCGAATTCAGTGGTACTGATACAGGAGACTGGATACCAGATGCCACGTGCCAGATAGGTTCATGTTTGGTACATCGGAAGGCGTAGGCAGCACACCCGACATCGACTGGGTTATCTAGTTGCGCGAAAACAAAAAACAAAAAAAAGTGGTTCACAGGGCCCTGCGGTGCCAGATGTCCATGTCCATGTCCATGTCCTGTCCAGTTCAGCCCCCATTTGTCATTGCAGGTCCCATGGAGGGGGGACCCCTGAAACGGCATTGTTATGTCGACAGGCGGCGGAGACATTGGGTTACAAAGCGTTAATTACTCCGACAAGACATCAAAATGGCAAAAGTGCATTGCATTTTGCATTGCATCTTGCATATGGGGCCTCAATTCCCGCCGCATCGGCGAATATATCAGGTGGCGTTTGTCGAAACAAAAAAAAAAGTCTTTTGCAAGTCCCCCCGAGGCTGACTGGACCGGCTGGGGTCAGCAGCTGACCTGCTACATACCTACCTACCTTACCCACCTAGGTACATGTACATATACATGTAGGCAGGGTAGGGAACCTGTTCCTTCTTGGTCTTCTCGTCGTCTTCGAGGCCCAGTCGTGTGTCTATATGTAAATCGGGCGTCCCCCCTCCCCCTTCCTCTTCCACCTAACCGCGTCGTGTGCGTTTCCTTGTCTTTCCTTGCAGTCAACCTTATAGTCGCCCACACGTGCGCCGCCTCACAGGTACCCAACACTATGGCGGAAAAGAGAGGCTTTCGAGTGGTGATTGCTGGCGGTGGTGTTGCCGGACTGGCACTCGCCAATGCTCTCGAGGTATGCGCTCGACCCAACCTACCACAGACGTATCGGCAACGACTTTGTATCTAACCCATGATCACAGAGAGGTGGAATCGATTACATCCTGCTCGAGAGACGGGGAGTGCTCACCCCACAAGTTGGCGCTTCGATAGGGATGCTACCAAATGGAATGCGCGTTAGTCTCAACTCCCTTCGCCATGTCCGTCTGTCTCTGCTCATTACTGACATTTGACTAATCAGATCCTCGATCAATTCGGTCTCTACGATACCCTCATGGAACAGATTGTTTGTCTCATTTCTTCTCACTCTGCACTCTGTCATCTCTCTAACGACCATATCTTGTAGGAGCCCATAGTCTTGGCCAGGGACCGAGATCGCAGCGGCCGCCCATTCGCGCCCCCATCGGATTTCAACCAGCTGACAGGCGCGAGAACGGGGTATCGAGTCTCGTTTGGTGAACGACAGGTCCTTCTCCAAGTCCTGCTGGGCGGCATTAAAGACCAGAGCAAGCTGTTGGTGAACAAGCAGATTGTCGACATTGTCCACAAGCCCGACTCGGTGACGGTCAAGTGTGCCGACGGGACAAGCTATGATGGCGATATTCTGGCGGGCGCCGATGGGGTCCGGAGTCAGACTCGCAATGCTCTCTGGAGACTCGCCGAGGCTTATAACCCGGAGCTTGTGCGAAAAGATAAAGAAGGTGAGAACCCTGACAGGCTTTGAAATATGATTACGCAACCGACGTGGGCACTGTACTAATAATCTGCTGACTTACAGCAATGACGGCCGAGTACCAATGTCTCTTTGGCATCTGCAACCAAGTCAAGGACATGCCCATCGGCGACCTTGACTACACGTACGACCAGGACCAAAGTTCCCTGGTGATTGTGAGCAAGGATGGCAAGACATTTTATTTCATCTTTGAAAAGCTCGATCGCATCTACCACGACCACGAGATTCCCCACTACACCAAACAAGACGCCGAGGCCTTTGCGCGGAAGCACGCCAACCATAAAATCCGCGAGCATATCCCCTTTTCGGACCTCTGGGAGAACACCATCTCATGCAATCTCGTGGCCCTCGAAGAAGCCGCCTTTGAGGTTTGGACGTCTGGTCGCATTGCTTGTCTCGGTGACAGCATCCACAAGATGACGCCCAACGCGGGATACGGCGGCAACTCGGCGATTGAAAGCGCCGCCGTCTTGGCCAACTCCATCAAGGACCTCGTTGACAACATGGACAATAACAACAACAGACCATCCCTTGCCAATGTAGAAACCGCCCTCCAAGCTTACGTCCACTCCCGCCTCGATCGCGCCAAAACCATGATCAAAGTTTCCAGAGAAGTCACCCGCCTCCAGGCCATGGCCTCCGCCAAAGATCGCTTCTTTGTAAAATACTGCATCCCGCGCCTCGGGGATTTTGGAGCAAACATGGTTGCGGAAATGGTTATTGGGTCGACGGCTCTCAGGTTTTTACCTTTGCCGGAGAGATCCTATCGAGGGACTACCATGCCTTTTAACCCGCATCAGGGAGACGGTCAACAGGAATGGAAGCTCAAAAGAGCGGTATGGGCGATTCCGTTTTTGGTAATGTTTTATCTGGCGAAGCGGTTCTTGCTACTCGATACCCTGGGTCCATCGGTTGGGCAGATTTTGGAAAGTGGAAAGTTGCCGTCGTCGTGGGGTGGAGAGGGGGTTCCAGTGGTGACGGAATTTTATGGCCTAAAGTGGCTTGATGATATGTTATCGCCGATTGTCGTGTTTTTCACCCCGAGCCTGATGGGCGTTGAGGCTGTTTCGCGACATGCCTGGGTTTTTCTGCTCGAGTATGGCGTGATGTTGGCGATATGGATGATTGAATCCGCACGTCGCGCCAACATCCTGACGCCGATGCAACTGTAAGTCTTTTTCTCCCCTCCCGTCCAGGTATGCTTCAACAGACAGTCCATACTGACGGATAAACCTAGTCCCCTCCTCCTCACCCTCCCAGCTCAATTATTTAGTATTGGCCTCACCTCGTCTCTCTACTTTTTCCTGCACTTTATCTACTCCCCGCTCGAAAACTTCAAGGCCACCGACATGCGGCTCACCCACCTCGCTTATACGCGAGCCGTCCTCCCTGCTCTGCTATTAAGCTACTACCTCCCTCTCTTTACGAGTTTTTTCGCGCCTACTATATATCAACGCATTTCAGCAAACTATCTCTGGCAACTTTTTCCCCTCTTGCTTTCTCTCTCGTCGGCTGTCCTCTCACGATTTTACTTTCCCAACACCACGCCACAGGATCGTCTGACGCACCCGACGCGCGATCTCTCTACTATACGGACAACCGTAGGAATCACAGTTTTGTTTTCTGCAAGCGCATGGCTCCATCTCCTTTCGACCTTGGGATTCTCACCCCGTGCGATCTGGGAAGAATATCTCCCCACTTCGGTAATGACGCCACCTCACAATTCTGAAGAGCTACTTTCTTTAGCGGGAAAAATCCTGCGATTCGACTCGCTTTTCTTGTGGGCAAATACCTTTTTGTGGATTGCGTATCTGTTTGGAGATATGCGTCGGGCGGGCATGTTATCACCTTCATCACTAGTTAAAATGTTGGGGTTGGTAGGGGTGGGGATGGTACTGGTTGGACCAGGAGCCACGGCTGGGTTGGCTTGGTTGTGGAGAGAAGAGATCTTGATTAGCAAGAGACATTGGGGTGCTTTGACGGAGGAGACGGTGAAAATCAGAGATGCGCGGTTGCATGTAGGTGGAAAGGGGGTGAATGGGAAAGCGAGGGAAGCGAATGGAAAGGCAAGAGAGGGGAATGGAAAAGCAAGAGAAGGAAACGGGAAGGCGCATTAGGAGAAGAGACAAAGTGCCGGTGGTTTATCTGTCTCGACAGTCTGGTTTCTTTAGCTCAACAGTGTGATGGATAGGTATATACGCTGATAGACGAGATCTGATAGATTGCGTGTCTTGAAAAGATGGGTGTTGCGCAGAGTACAAAATCTCCCCTTTCCATTTATAATTTTTTTCTTTTTCTTTGGCGACAAGACGAAACAAGATGAAGCAAGCTATCGTAACTCTCCCTATTTTATATCAGTGTGTCAATTTTCCTCCAACTGGGTTTATAATAGTTCTTGCATGCACCCGGGGAACACTTTGATGTCGCAAAGCAGAGATGAGAAATGACCAAAGAGTCTCCGTTCTAGATATCAGTCACCCCGGCAGCAGAGGTCGACAACACACATCACAGTTTGTGTTTTTCCTGTTCAACAAACTGCTTCACAAATTTAGAGTGTGTGGTTTGTGACTGTATCAGCCTGTCGCCGATGAAGAGCTTTGCAACTCCCGATGCGATCTCAGTCCACGATCGAGACATCTGGCGTTGACTGACGCATTTCGAATGCAACAGAGCGAAAATGATTGCGCACTGCTAAATCCATATAAGAGCCACGAGAATCTCCGAGTTTGCGGTCTTGATTGAGAACAACAAGGCCGGTCTTTGAACCGAACTGACACTGACAAAAACCCTGCAACAGCTTCAACGCTAACCTCGACAAACACTGCGAATGAGTTCCAACAGCGCCTCGTCGAGCAGTGGTGGGTCCACCAGCAGTGCTTCGATTTTCTCCAGATCATCTACGCGTAGGTTGGGTTTACCAGGCAGACTGACTCAGTAACATAAAAACTCGCAGTAAGCACAAACACATCCACGTCTGCTCTTAGCACAGCAAGCACGCTAGCCGGAAGCACCCTGTCGGGATCGACACTTTTTGGAAGCAGTCCACAGGCATCGAACTGTAGGTTATGTCCTTTTTCCGCTCTCTTTGCCGATGATGGAAAAAAAGGCAAATAACTGACGCGATCTCAAGTACGGGAGGCTTTGGCACGTCTGGCTTGCTGGGGCGATCTGTGGAGTTCTCACCGAGCCCTTTGTCTTCGAGCACGACGAGCCCTTTGTCTTCGAGCACGACGAGCCCTTTGTCTTCGAGCACGACGAGCCCTTCGTCGTCGAGCACGAGAGCACGAGCACGACAGGCGCAGCCTCACACAGCAGCCTAAACTCGGCGCTAAGCAACAAGGGTGGGAGGGCTTGAGGAGATGGCCGACTTTAGGAGCCCCCGCAGACATTGTTTTTTAGAGTGTGTGGGCAAAAGGAGAATGGGTCACTAACATGCATTTGGACACAATGAGTTGAGTTGCGGCAGGATTGCCAAGTACCTAGGGCCAGATATTGGCTCTGTACTCCCGTATGGTGAGCGAGATACTTGGTAACTCTGAGATCTTCGTAGAACTTGAAAATGATAGCGATGTTTAGACCGTGATGTTGATGAGGAAGAAACCTGGAGCGCACGTGTAGTTGTGCAGGCAGAAAATGGCCTTCTTGACGTCTTCCAATCCAACCTGCTCATCTTCCATCCTTGCAGCTGACAAAGGGCTGTCGTGTGATGGTGATGGTCACCTTCGTGTGAGTGAGGCCAGCAAGTCAGAGAGGCCGCCAAGTCTCAGCTAAGAAAACTATTAGCTTGGCGCATAGTCGGCCGAAAAGTTTGGGTCTACTGTCGACCGCACTGAGAGCCAACTAGAGGTGGAGACTTTTTCGCTTTTTCTCTCGCGAAAGAGGGATTTCTCGTCTTGATTCTCTAGAAATTTTGGAGCCAAACTCGCTGATGAGAATTCCTCAGCTCAATCTCTAGTGTGCGGGTGTAATTCTGAACGACTGCCTGAAAATATGACAGGAAGTCAATAGGTATGTTCAAGAGCAGAGTTGTTGGAGAGGTGAATCATCCATAGAATAATCCCAGCCATCAACCCGGAAAAGACAAGCCACATGCAAACAACGCACCAAGACCCTCCATGTCAAGCTGGACCAAGCTTTGCCCTGCCGACAAAGAAAAAAGCTTGGGGGCTGGGAGAGAATGCCGGAGAAGGAATTTACATTACGCCTCCGGCAAATGCCGCTGCAGGGTCCAAGCAAGGTTGGCTCGGACGGGGAAGGAAGAAAAACAGGGGTGTATGTCACTCCTGATCGAACAGTCGTGCTGGAGTGGCTTGGCGATGACACCGCTTCCCCAAAGCGACGGCGAGTCTAGCCTTCCACGATCCGGAAGGAGTTGGGCCGCGAGGGTGGCGAACCATTTGGTTCGACCCCGTCGATGCACTGTTTGTTTTTTTTGACGGTGGACCTGACGGGCGGTAATGCAACCTGCCGGCCGCCTTGCTTGACATGGTCGACAGCGACTGGTCTGGACCGTCAGAGTGGAGCAGCGAGACCAGAGTGGCGGGAGAGACTATCGAATTCCGGTGGGTGCACTGGTCCCAAACAGGTTCAGGGAGTAGTCTCAAAGGGGATACCCGTCATTGCTGTACCTACGTCACACGGCCCCTCGACGCCTTCTGTTCAGATTCCCCCCAACCACCAAACTCGGTCAGGAATGGGCTGATGCGAATGGCCTAGGTCTGAGCGGGCCACGCCGCTTTCAGCTGTGCTTGGGGGAATACGAGAGAGTCGATGTGACGTGTCTGGTCTGGTCTCTCCGGGGCATGGAAAGCCGTCGGGAGGGAATTTCTACATGCCAGTGGCTGGGGGTCAGCTGAGGGACTGACTTCACTAACTACCTAATGCAGCGAGGTTGTCAAGGTAACTAGCCTACGTATCTACTAGTATAAGAGAGGACTCTTGGCCCTCCTTCAGTGGAAGAAAATCCGCATCACACTTGTCGTCCATCTTAGTCCCAAGACCCGAGAAAAGCGACTCACCACCATGCACGCTCTTGCCGCTCTCACGCTTCTTGGCTCCTTGGCCAGCGGCGTCCTCGCTACTTGCGACGCATCGTGCTCTCCCAACACGATCCCGACATGCTCCAAGGACGGTGATACCTGTCTGGCGCCTTCGGTGCCGGTCAAGGCCCGACGTGCCTTCTTCCCTCAGCTCCTCCGACGCGACTGCTCGACCTGCACGCCAACCGAGTGCCCGGCCGACCGCAAGAAGTGCACCCCGGGCGGCACCAAGCCCCCCCAGATCCCCGAGACCAAGGTCTTTTTCGCCTGCGGCCAGAAGCAGACGGCCAACTACGTCACCGTCACCTATGTCAACTGCCCTGGTGATGCGGCCAACAAGTGTCTCGTCCTCACCCTGACGGGCGCCGGCCTCGAGGCCCCAAAGCTGGAAATCTCGTCCAAGCCCCTGACCAGCTCCACCTCGGGACTGTTTTCCTATTACAAGCCGGTCAACTACTGCACCGACACGCAGTGCATCGTGCCCATTGCGGAGATCCTCAAGCGCGAGGGCAAGACGACGGCCGATCTGTGCACACTGAAGCTGTGGATCGCCATCCACTCTGGCCTTGGGACGGACACGTGCTGGGCCATGGGATCCGAGATCAACGACGGCAACGGCAACTGGGCCGAGGAATTCAACATTGCCTTCTCGTGTCCCACCTACCCCGAGACCTGCTGCTGCTGCCCGGCGCCGCCCGTCGTCCAGCCGCCCAAGAAGTGCGGCTCGGAGACGGCCTACGCCAAGGGACCCAACACGTTCGATCTCTCGGCGCTGGGATGCACCAACGCCTGGGGCTACTACCAAGCCATCCCGGCTGCGAGTGTTGATGCCGTAGCCGTCGGAGGCACCGTCTACACGGCCAACCTCCTGGCCGGCAAGACCAACAATGTCGGCACTGTCGCCGTGACCAAGAAGAGCGACACTTGCTTCTCTCTCACCTTTGATGCCGCCAACGGCTTCGGCGTCGGCAAGGTCCATGTCGACATTGCCTGCAAGGACCCCAATGCCAACCTCGGCAAGTTCTGTCGCAGCCCCGGCCAGTACGAGTTCCAGACGTGCGTCGGCACCGACCCGTATACCACCAACACGGACGTTTGCGCCGAGGCCAAGTGCTCTGGCCAGTACTACTTCATCATCCACGCCGAGACGTACAGCGTCGTAACGTATGATGCTGCGAACCCGGGGCCGTACAACAACTGCGTGGCCTACACCTGTTAGGGGACATGTAGTCACCACTCAAGGTTGACGACGATGGTGATTTGATGGGTTAATGGGATTAATGACGTTCAATGCCAACGCGGCAATGTTTTGACGCAATGATATGGATATGGATATTTGGAATTTGGATGCGCAGGGAAATTGAAAAGTTTAGGTAGTTTTGATAGTGCTTAATGTTTATGACTGATGCACACAAGATTTGCGCCCCTCATTGTATTTGTTCGTGCTCGATGGGGAGTACATACCTAGCTGGCAGGAACCTGGAAATTACCAGGTAAACTGAATGAGGACTCCAACGATGATGCTGAACATTGTCGAGATCAAACCCCTGGTCTCCCAAACCCGGACTGGGGATTTCCTCCTGAACGGGATTGGGATTGGGGGTGGTAACACAAACCCATTCCTGGGGGGTATTACCGGAGTGGCTCTGCGGCACAGATCAGCAGCGTGCCAATCACGCGTGCCACCAAAATTACTTGATTGGTCGCCCTATCGTTACGAACAGGCCCTGCGCCGCATCCCCTGTGAACCCTCTGTGCATATTCATTTTCTGTCGGTGGCTGCCTGATGCAACAGCTGGGCGCGCTTCCCTGGAGCACTTCAAAATCTCAGACATGAGCGTGCACAGTGCACAACATTATTAAAGTGGCAGACTCGTCAATTTGCCCTTTGCAAATGAAATGTTTGCTACGTCCGTAGATTGTTGGCCAGGTTCAAAATGCAGAGCCCTCCGCGCTGTTGCGAAACCATGTCAGCCAACCATCAGAAACAATGGAGCCTTCTCTGCAATTTCTCTGCACGAATATGCAGTCTGACCACACACCGAACCAACACAGCCGCCAAGGCCCCCAGTGTTTGCCCCAACTCGCGACGATGATTGGCTCGATTCCGGACACCTCGACAGGCCCGGTATCACCGGCGACCCATGCTGACACTCGGCGCCGGATTTTTCCTCGATTGGGATTTTACTGCGGACAGCTGAACCCAAACCTCAATCGCCTGCTCCGTTGCTCCGTATTTATGACATACCCATCCCCACCCACTGCCTCCACTGCCTTCACTGTCGTGGGAACACCGACTATCATTTAAACACTCTTTTCTCTCTCAACAGTAGCAGAAGCAAAAGATCGGCAGAGACAGACAGACCATGGGTTCAGAAGAGCACATGCAGCATCCCCCGCAAATTGTCGCCATCGCACCCAACAACAGCAAGATGAACCGAGCTCAAACCCTTTCCACGAACACCAAGGACTTTGCGCACCAGTACGAGAGAAAAGCTTCGGTCGCACCATTGGTTACCGAAACGCCCAAAAAGCACAAGACCCCGCGCAGCCTGGTGCTGTGCTTTGACGGGACAGGTAATGGCTACATTGGCGACGGGACCGAGACGAATGTGTGGAAGATTTTTCAGATGCTAGACAAGCATGATGAGAACCAATGTGAGTTTTTTTTTCATTTCATCCGTCATCAGTCGGAAGTTAGGTGCTGACAGAATTGACAATTGAACAGACCACTACTATCAACGTAAGATACTTTACCGTGCTCCCTGTCTTCACTCGCTTTATCTTGGAGTAAAACTGACACTAGGTTAGCCGGCCTCGGCACGTATGTCGCCCGTGAAACCCTCGACAAATGGGATATTGGTGAGCGCATCGAAGCTGCGGCGCGCAAAGTGATGGATCTCGCCGTGGGCACCTCGTTGAGCGAGCACGTTCTCGGCGGCTACAAATTCCTCATGCGCTACTACAGCGGCCCCGCCGACAAGATTTACATCTTTGGCTTCTCCCGGGGCGCGTATACGGCGCGCTTTCTCGCTGAAATGCTCGACGATGTCGGCCTTTTACCTGCTGGCAATGAAGAAATGGTCAACTTTGCTTGGAAGCTCTTTTCTAAATGGCAAACCCGCGGTGCCTACGAAGCGCCTCCCAAGGGCAAGAAGCCGTCCAAGGCCTACGAGCGCGCGCAAGTTCTCGCCCGCACCATGGCCGGGTTCAAAGAAGCGTTTTCCCGACCCATGGGACCGGTGCGATTCCTCGGTCTCTTCGACACGGTCAACAGCGTTCCGGAGTTTGAAATCCCGTGGATGGCACGTCGTCGTTTCCCATACAGTGCCCGGAGCGGCGCTACGGAAATCTGGCATGCCGTTTCCATTGATGAACGCCGTGTTAAATTCCGTCCGGACTTGATTTACCAAACCAACGTCCATTCTTCCCATGGTAACGATACATGTACCAAATCGCCGCCTCTCCGCACAGCCACCATGTCTCCCATCTCGCCTGAAACATTGGATCAACACAACCACGCCAACCCCAACCAACGCGTGCACGAAGTGTGGTTTGCCGGAAACCACGGCGATGTCGGGGGTGGGTGGGCACCGCCTGCGTCGGGGGGGATTCCCCTAAGCCATATTCCGCTAATGTGGATGATTCGCGCGGCGATTTCTGCGGGATTACAATTTGACATGCGAAAACTTATCGAAGCAGAAATTTCGCTGCATGATCTCGCGGACGGGACTTTTGCCTCGTTATCACCGACGGAAAAACGCGAGACTACGGCGACAAAAATCCAACATGCGCTCGCTCAACAACATCACGATATGCTTTCGCGAGGCGATCAGGTTTCGCGCAGAACCGCAGCGCGGTGGTCGCTGATGGAGTGGATCCCGTTTCGTCGCATGGATTTACGCGCAGCAGATGGGAAATGGGTTCCGAAACGATGGCCCCCCTCGCGCGGCGAGATGCGTGATATCCCTGCGGAAGCACAAGTTCACGGGAGTGTGATTTTGCGAATGCAGCTGAATGAAAAGTATAGACCGCATAATTTGATTTTGGGAGGAGGCAGGGAGCCGGGTTCTCGGAAAGGAAAAGGAATCCTCAGAGTAAAAGGACAGGTGGTGGATTTTAAAATGGCCGACTGGGAAGTCTTGCCAGATTTTAGCGATCTCGACATGTTGGAGCGCGTCTATGTGCGGAGGAAGATGATGAAGGGGATGACGATTTAGGGGATATCACCTAGGTACCTGTGTGGGGGAAATTGGGTATCGTTGTGCTGGGCTGGACAAAAGTAATAAGGCAGTTTTTTAATATTTGTTTTTTTCTTTGGAAAGGGACACACTACTGGGCTGGGCACTAGGACAGATAAACACGAGTAATTCAAGTTGAGGAGGTTCTCGCGTATACGCTAGATAAAGAATGAACAACGCCAAGCGCTCCCTATTCCTCCTTCTCCTCCCGTTGTGTATCCCTCAAATGTAACTACCTTTCAATGGAAACTGCACACAACCAAGGACATTCCTGCGCTTAAAATGAAAACGATGCGCTACGAAAACCCAAAAAAATATCGAAAAACCAAAAACGAAAAAGTACAAAACAAGCTGGAATTCAGGAGAGACGGGGGTCTAAGAGCAAATGCAAGTTCCCGTCCCCTGGTTGGTAATGAAACAATAGTTGCCAGTCCGTCGGCACTGTTTTAAATTACTCAGCAAGGTAAGCATCAAAACCTTTCTCAGATTAACATACCGGAGAAGTGCTGGAACAGTGGCAGTACGATGAGCAGATCCAGTTGCCGGTTCGCCAGCTATACGGGCAGAGCTGGTTCGGTTGGTCGCAATGCTTTTTTGATGAGAAGCGAAAGTGTCAGCCAAAAAATACGGGAGAGGACTAGATATGCAGTGAGGTATGTAGGATAGGGAAGGTAAGAAGGTAGGTGAGTATAAAAAAAAAAAAAGACTTACCCCATCCCACTGACGCTTCTGAATCACTGAACGAGTGGTAATATTACCGCTCTCGTCCTCAAACTGGACATCCTCAACATCAAGCTCGTCGCCACCGACATCCCGCTTGACATTCTTGCAGTCGGCCCGACCAAAGATGGCAGGAGTGCCAGCGGCAGCAGCTTGGACGCCAGTGACGGCCGAGAGGGCCATGACCACAAGAGAGATGAGAGCCTGGGACTTCATGGTTGAAAGTGATGAGAGTGTTTCTGAAAGATGCTAGGTAGGTAGGTAGGTAGGTAGGTAGGTGATTGTAAGCAATGAAAAATGTCTGTGTTCTACTTGCAAGCGAGTCAACAATCTTGGAAAGAATCAAGTCAATATATACAGCAAAGACCATACTGGATGCATACTGTGAAACTAAATGCATAGCTATGCATATGAGCAGCCTCACATTGTCGTGTCTCGATCCTCCTGTCGGTTTCGTAGGCGTATTTTCTGAATCACAAGTGAGCACGGAGAGTTATGGAATCCGATTTTTCCGAGCTACAAAGGTACCTGCCGAGGTCAAAAAAGTAGCTCCAAGCTCTAGAATTGATAGGATAACGAGCGTACTGGTTACTGGTAGGTAGGTTGATATTTAGGCAACAGGTGCGACGACCAAATCCTCTGTCCTGCGCCGCAATATACCCGCAATGGAAGTACATGTAATGCCGTTATCAGAGAAAAAAAAACAAGCGCGTATCCTTTGACGTACTTCTTACTGTGGGTCTTGGCGGGGAACGAGGCTATGCAATGGCCGCGCCGCTTGACCAGACAAACCAGATGACGTCCCGTCTTTCAGCCTTCAACAACCGTACTTTGTTCTACATGTCAATCTTGTCGATCATGCCACTTACAGACTCGGCTGGATATCTTGACCGAGGGCCCTGGAGGATTCAGTCGAATGTTTTTGGGGTGTTGGGAACACCAATCCCTCTTGCGGCACGGAATTTCATGTGTCGAATACGCATCGGCCCGGGGCGTTCTTTGAATAACACACAAAACCTCCGGCGATACAGTCGGAGCAGTTTGTCCGGGTATTTTCAAACCGTTGGGTGACCATGATCCTGTCCTAGTGCCGCCGATCTGCGGATCCCACATCCTACGTGGGTCTCAACTGACCTCCGTTGGATTGTCTTGTTGATTTTTGGATAGTTTACAATAAAGTCACGGATATAGCGGAATCAGGCCTTTCTTGGCCAGTCTCGGGCAGCGTGTTAGTCTCTGCGGCATTGTATCTCTAGAACTGTAGATCCCCTCTTTTTTTGGTGAAACCAAGACATTCAGCCGAGCCGAAGCCGAATACGCTTCAACACAGTGTAATGTCAGACTCACGAAATTGGAAGGTTACTCAATCATCATGAGAATATACCGTCGATAACAATTCTCTCCACCTACTTCGCACTCTGAAAATAGAATAGCACAATACGCTCGCTCAAGTCTGGATGAACGGAGAGGCACATTCACAAAGGTTCGGACTGTCCACCGCAGTGCCCTTTGAGAATCCGGGTTAGCCAATGACCCCACCGACTCCATATGGGCGTATTCAGGTTATGCATTAGGTTGAGTATCACAAGAATCTGCTTCATAAAACAGGTACCACTTGACATCATGCGTACACAAGGCATCATGCATGTCTCATTCAAAAGTCCACATTTAGACACAGCCCCCGAGCAGAAACACTGGTTCACCGAGTTGCATTGCTCTAGGCAGAAGCAGATCGATTGTTTCTTGTATCGCCAACTGCCTCGTTGTGGTAGGTATGGCAGTTTAAAGAGGAGCCAAGATACGTAGACATCGGAAGTAAAGTGGTAGCCGGCTGAAAACTGTGCCTTTCTTGTCCGACATAAAAAATATGGTCCAGAGGATTCAAGTTTTGGGGGAGGATGGTGCGAGGGAAATGCGTCAGATGAAATAAAAGCAGAATGCCTCGTCTGGCCTTAATAGGGTTGGGGTTTGGCATAGAGACGGCATAGTGGGATGATATCATCGGCGGGTTTATAGCGTATCCAGGTGGTGGACTCGGATTCTCGGGCACTTGCTCGGCTTGGCAAACAATGCTGGAGAACGAAAGAAGCGGAAGTGACGGATTAGGCTTTGGTAAGACAAAAAACATGAATGCTCCTTGCCACATTCCTTCCCACTCGGGAAGGATGCAAATACCGAGAAAACCACAAAACTCCCGGTAATCAGCGCGGCAAAGAGCAAAAAAAAACATGTCGCGCTTCGCCCCCACGAAAATTAACTCTACCGCCCGCCACCCTACGCCGCAGTGTTTCATGCCTGCATGGAACTCGCCCAACAGCCGAGCGAGAGAGAGATACTAGGACTTTAGTGGCTATGTTGTAATTCCTCCGAATCCATGAGGCGTAATGTTGCAACATTGACTCTACAGACATTCGGCTGCCTCTTTGGGTTAACGAGCAAGGTCTGGTCTGGACAAAGATCCACCGCGGCGACAAGGCGGTCGATTTTGTCTAGGTGAGTAAGAAACGACCTATTCAAGCGGGGGGCAAAGGGCTTCAGCCTGCTAGATCATGACGACTACATACTGGGACCTCATGGGAAAAAAAACTTGTATAAAGGGGGCAGACAATGTCCTCGAAAAAAGCTTCTACTCATCATCATCATCATCAACTCAACAATCTCATCAACAGCCTACTACAATCCAATCCACTCATCCAACAACACTTTCTCTCCTCCAAAACCAATCTTCCAACCTTCAAAATGCTCTTCAACACTGCCTTCTCCGTCATTGTCGCCGTCCTCTCGGCTCACCAGGCTGTTGCTTCGGCCGTCCCCGAGGTAGCCCGCGATATCGACACTCGTGGCATTCTGATTGCCACTGATCCCTGTGAGTGCAACTAGTCCCATGGATATTGAATACGGCTAACGAGAGGACAAAGACTTTGCCTGCAACTGCCCCAACAACTGCAGTCACAAGGAGGGCAGCAGCTGCAAGTACTACACGGGTCCTTCCAACAACTCGCCCGTTGCCAAAGGAAGTGAGTGCCTACCCTACATGTATCCAACCTTGGCTTAGCTATTGGATTCTATCCTTCCTCTCTTAGAGACTTGCTAACAGGAAAATTTCTACAGAGTGCCACAAGCGCGACGGTGCCCTCATGTGCATTGCCCAGTAAGCGAGCAGCATCAATAGCTTGCCTAGGTACGTAGGTGGCTATCTACTGCGCAGCTGCGCAACTACAATTGCATCACGGGCGATGGGTTCATAGGGAGCGAGAGTTAAGATTTCGGTTTTGGTCTTGGTCTGGTCTGGTCTGATGCATTTGTCGCTCCTTTACAACTACCACTGTGTAAGGTACCGCACAGATAGTTGAGTTTGATTGGTATGAAAGTTGTCTTTTTATAACTGGGCTGTTTCTTTTGATGAGTTGTGGGTGCACGGCCTATATGACCTACCCACCTACTTAGCTACCTACCTACCTACATTTACCTAGGTATGGTATGGTATGGTATAGTAGGTAGGGTGTTGTATCAGTGACGGTGAGATGATGCCTACCTCGATGCTAGGCTAGCCCCAGGCTTCACTGTTTCACCGTTTCACCCACGTGCAACCAACTACCCTGCATGTACGTAGGAAGGTAAGGTATGCAGACAATTACCCGAGTACGTTCAAGGAAGGGAGGCCCCAATCCGCATTTGTCATTGTAGCTAGCTAGCTACTCCAGCTGTGTGTGTGCGCCACCTTGTTACCTACCGGATAAGTGGGAAGGTAAGGTCGGGACGCACCGTTGAGGCTCAGCCTAGCTTGTGAGACCATTCCATTCTCTGTACTACACACATTTACCCCTCACCTTCCACCCTTTTTCGATACGCCTCTTCCGTGCGACACTTTTGTGATGTTGACACGGGTAGAGGAGGCACGGATCATGGGCCCCATGGCCGCGTAATGTTGCCGTTCTAGTTATTACAGGTACTTGGTTAACTACGCCGCCCAATTCGGGTAGTAGGGTCTACAAAGTACTGGGCCTAGGTACTCATAGGATTAATCATTAAACTTAATAATTGCTAATAGTGATATTTTACCACGACCAAAGGACCGAGAGCTAATCTAGGTATGCAAACTATAACACAATGCTGTCCTGACCAATTGTTATGATGCTGTGTGATGAGACGATGACAAAACCTGGTCAAAGCACCATGGTATCTGTTCTATCATTTATTTATTTCATAACATTTCTAATTGCTCGTATATTAAAAATGCCAATTCCAAGACCCCCCCAACCAAAAAAAAACCCAAAGGGCAATACAGTGTCCAGCACATAACGTCGTTTCCAAATACTGAGGTAAAGCAACATCACCCATTTACACTCATGGCCAGCTGCACCATAAGACCCAGCTGGGTTGAGCCATCCCACGTATGATGCCCTCTTCCTTATCCCTCAGAACCTTGTCGATGTATTTGCCAGCCGCCGAGAGGTGAAGAATGTGGGCGACAGCGTAGTGTATAGCAAGAAGCCGTTTTGACGGAGAGTCGATACTTGGATGTGTAAGCAAGGTCCTTTCCAGAGGAAGAGAGGTCTGGCTACCGAGGGGTGCAAAAAGCTGCCAATGTGGTAGATTGAGCTGGACACATGCTTAAAGTAGATTTTGAATTTCCCAAAAGTTTTTGTGCATCTTTTGGGACAGGGAAATAGCGTTGTACGGGCGGTTGATATCGTAGCCTTCGATAAGATGGACGACCCCTAAGACAAACATGTTGAGGATCTTGATAGCTGCTTCCTTTCCCTCCCCGATGCGGCTGTCGCTATCTTTAACTCTAATCAGACCACACTGGATAATATGCGCCACCTCGAGAAAATCATAAATTTCGCCCTCAGCAAGGGGATTCCCATCATCATCCAGGGCTTGGCCTTGGCCGTCACGCGTAAGCTGGGCTTCGCCTTCGTCCTGGTTAAAAATAGACGTAACGACGCAGCGGTTGCGATCACTCCGAAATGAGACTTAGAATTTGGGAATTTCAGCCTTTGACCGATTTCACAGGTCAAGCGGAAGATATAGGACTAGAAGCATCGTAGACTCAATTCCGTCGCGGCCACGCCCGCAAGGTCGGCGCGAAGGGGGACGGAAGAGCCCTTGGTCGGGAAGCGAGGTATATATATATATTATTGACGGATGGGAACATGGCCTGGAAGGGCTGTCAACCACATCACCTACCCCACCAAACATGGGGGCCGATTGGGTGGACGGAGAGCACGCCCTGGGCCGCCCGCCTGGTAGAGGATCACGTTCCCTGATTTAGCCCCCTGAAGGCGAGCAGAGCAACACGCACGTCGATGGCAACAGTAAATGTCCCTGCCCGACCCTAGAGACTGATGTGATAGATGACTTTCCTGACTAGCTACCTAGGTAGTTGCACTCCACCGCCCTACCCGCTTTTCCTCCCCGACAGTCTGCTCCAAGCATACAGATACACACGTGGGTACGCACGTGTCCGGTTCCGGGCCGATTTCAATCAGATCCTTGCTACCAACTTACACAGGCTTCAAAATCCCAAGCCTCCTCCTTGCCGTCCTTGGTATTCTTGCCACCCTTGCCAGCTTGGCCAGCCTGGCTGGCCTGGCCGGCCTGATCAGCCCGGCGTTTTGGTTTAGCAACTGGCGCATCCAAGGCCGCTGATATTATCAAATATTGTCAGTGACATTTTGATCTGGGAAGTAGGTGCATATGTGAGTGGTCAATCAATACATGTACTCACCTCCATCATGGTTGTGGGTGGTGGTGGGTATGGCTTGCGCTCCAACAAGGAGAGTGAATAGGACAGCAAAGATTTTGGTGGGCTGCATTGTGAAGATTGGTGGGAATTGGTGAATCCGAATATGAAAATTCCTGGATGAGTTTTGGTGATTTCAGATCTGGGACGGGAAGCAGTGTCTGAGGAGAACTGATTTTGTGCAAATGGAAGGAAGCTTGTGGCGAGACATGATTATATATACTCAAATTCCACAGCTATGGCCGGCTGGACTTGCGGTGGTTTCGTCAACGTCAGCCATCTGCTGTTTCTTGTGATGGAACTGCTTGTGGATGCATTGCAAGTGGTTGATGCTCAGTTTGGAAATTGTGCATGACCTTCCACAGCCCCTTTAGGATATTTATTCCCGATAATATCTTCCCGCAGCTTACACATCGTCAAGTAGGTGGGTAGGTACCTACCAGACCTACCTAATCAGGGCGTATGTGCACCCTCAACTACGCACTTGCTTTCAAATCCAATCTAGAGCCTCGTGATTCTGTTCGTTCTACAAGGGCGTGCTATCTAGTCTTCCTGGCACTGGCTGGTTCAGAATAATGAGCTTGGAAAATACCAGGCCCGGCAAATTGCAACAGCAGGCAGGCAGGCAGATCTGTTGACTGCTTGAAAGAAACCTATCAGACGCTAAGAAAGCCTGGAGATGTCATTAACACGGCCGCATGTAGAGCAAGACGCACCTTGAGCAGTGCCGCGACCAACTCTTATCAGAAATATAGTGATGACCGTGGCGTGTATTTCTTGGCCGAACGCCACTTTAACAAGGTTGCCATGATACTTCGCGATAATGCCCGGCTTGCTGCTTGTGGTGTTGAGCTTCAGCTGAGATGGTTTACTAAGAACCGGTCAGTGAGAGAGGTCGTGTTTGTGATTGGGTGGGATTTAGGCTAACCGACTGCAACGCACTATGAGGGCGCTTGTATGCGGTAAAGCAGGGTGACACAAGGATGCGAGGTATCGGAATGTTTACATTGCGCACAATTGTTGCTGAGGCTGAAGACATCACGCGCGTGATCAGCCTCTGTGTTAGTCCTGATTGAACTACAAGTCAATAAGGAGGCGGTTTAAATGCATCCCGATTTGAAAGTGTCAAATGCTTTGTCACCATATCGATGGGGTGAAAGATGAATCTCCATGCCTTGTGTGAGTCACTCGGTTACCAACTTTCTCTTTGGGTGTCGAACTGCGCTGAAATCACCGTGTCTGATCCATGACTCGTATGGCCCAACTGGCGCCGTGAGTCGTGGGTAACAACCAGACCGCGCTTGTCTCTCACTTGTCGATTGGCGAAATCTATAGCGGAAATTGCAATCGTCGCCAGTGGCGAACATCTACATGTCCGCTTCTCTAAGATACCTAGGTGGCGTCTGAAGAGCACTCTATCCGAGCTATTTCCCTCTTTCTTTCACCTTTTAGATAGACCCTAGTCGCTTCTCATGCCCCCCAAGAAAGACTCTCGAAAGAGTGATGCTTAAAAGCGGACCCGGCTCCAACTCTAGCTGAGTCACTTTGCGAAATCGGAAGGTAAAAAAGAAAAAGGGGTGGGGGACGCCTATCGCATGGAGAGAAGGCGATATCCGCACAGTAAAAGGGCTGGGCTCGAGTGCGTGGGGAGCGACCAATGCGGGAGAAGGGAAGGGTGAAGAAAAACAGGAGGCACGAAAGGGTCAACAAAAGAAGAAGAAAAAGATCGATCTTTCAGTGCAGCGTTTTTTGTTAGTGGGGATCAGTTCGTACTCGCCAACACCAAACTGTAACTTCAGCGAGTCTGGACACAGCTAAACCGATCATCATTTCGGGTACCGTTGAGCAGGTAGGTAGCTCGGACCGAGAAGCAACGCTGTCGTCCGCTTAAAATGCACGTCTAGAAACCACCTATGGGCAACTCGGGTCCGGATGAGATCGTGGCCAAGTGAATACCTAAGTAACCGCATCAAAGGGTTTAAATGGCAACGAGTAGCAATTTGCTACATGTAGCCATTTGCTAATCCGGCGCTTGGAGATCCATTGGCCATGCCGAGACGGAAAATTTGCCTCCGGGGGAAGGGAGCAAAATCCCCCAATCGAATTCGAATGGGACCTTGTTGGGGCGGTGCCACGGCGGACGAGGGCCCGAGTCGCCGTTGCCAATCCAACCCGAATTGGTAGTAAAGGTCAAATGCTAAAAGCCTGCTAAAATGAACCGTTCCCCGCACCCATGGGCGAGTTTGGTAGGCCAAGCAGGGACATTTCGTTGCCAAGGCAATTTAGGCAAAAGGACGGGATGGACATCTAAGTTGCAAAAGATGATGACGATCGGTGCCTTAATATACGAGTGCGCGGTAAGGCCCCCGAGGGTTTGGATCTGCTGCTCAAGTCAAGACTGTTCTCGTCAGTCGGACCAACATCATGAGGTGCACTAGCTTGCTTTGGCTCGTGACGGCTAGCCTCGCCGCTGCTGAGGACGGGCTTCATGCCTGGCTGCGGTATGCGCCCATTCCCGAAGCCGCGAAGCTCCGCTGCAAGCTGCCAACGTCCCTGGTCGCCCTCAACACCACTGAGGGGTCTCCGGTGAACACGGCGGCTAAGGAGCTTTCGCAGGGTATTCACGGCATCTATGGCCTGCGTCTGGCCGCCAACAACGAAACGCGACCCAGGAAAGCCATCACGGTCGGAACGGTGCGACAATTCCTCGACGCGTACCCAACAGTGCGCGTTGATCTGCCCGAGCTGATTACCGACGGCTTCCACATCAACGTCGCCGAGGGCAATGTTCGCATTCTCGGCGAGAACGAGCGCGGAGCTCTCTACGGTGCCTTCCACTACCTCTCGCTTCTGGCTCAGGGCAACGTGTCCGACTTTTCGCTGGCATCAAACCCGCAAGCCCCGGTGCGATGGGTCAACCAATGGGACAACATCCAGGAGGGCGGCACTCACGGCAGTGTCGAGCGTGGCTACGGCGGTCCCTCTGTCTTTTTCTGGGACGGCCGTGTTCGCCCGGATCTCACGCGCGCAGCCCAGTATGCTCGTCTCCTGGCA
>Ga0247760_1000359_pt1 | contig 50675 bp, 26 predicted proteins | sample UWRJL171409R4_FD_179936 | JGI IMG/M metagenome (GOLD analysis project Ga0247760, IMG submission 179936) | Plant litter microbial communities from Arlington Agricultural Research Station in Wisconsin, United States - UWRJ-L171-409R-4 | ecosystem: Environmental > Terrestrial > Plant litter >...
GCAACTGCACTCCTCGCCTTCTTCACCCCCGAGACCCTGTCATTCCGTCAACAACATACCCCCCGCACAGACAACCCTCCCCCCTCCCCTCCGCCAACAGCCACCACCAACGGTGCCCCTACAAGGCCCCCATCGACAACTCCCACTCCTCCCCGCCAGGGCATCCCCGCTGCACTGTCCCAAACCCTCAAGTCGGCTCGTTTCCTCTTCTGGGAACACAAACTCGTCGGCCTCCTCCTCCTCTCTCTCACCCTCGAAATCCTCGGCCGCAGCGTCGTCCTCCAACTGATGCAATACGCCTCCCGCCGCTTTGGCATGTCCTACTCTGAAGCCGGCCTTTTATCTTCGGTCATCGCATTGACCTCCCTCCTCCTCCTCCTGGTAGTCCTCCCCGGTCTCAGCTACCTCCTCCTTACCAAGGCGAAGATTACAGGGCGGGAGAAAGACCTCCGTCTCGCACAAGCAAGTGCCGTGCTTGCTGCGCTGGGGACGATACTGCAGGGCCTAGCAGAGACAAAAGCGATGCTAGTAGCGGGGATTGTCGTAGCCGGAATGGGCGGGGGGTATACATTCATGATACGGGGGTTGATGACTGCGCTGGTGGGCGGGCAGGAGATTGGGTTGATGTACACGATTATTGCGTTTGTGGAGGCGCTGGCGGCGCTGGTGTCGGGGCCGGTGTATGCGGGGCTGTTTCGGGTTGGGTTGGGGTGGGGGGAGGAGTGGGTTGGGTTTCCGTTCGTGGTGGCGGGGAGTGTGTTGGTTGCGGCGGCGGTGATGGTGGGGGTTGTGAGCGGGTCGATGGTTGGGGAGGGGGATGGGAAGGATGATGGGGTCGGGGATGGGGATGAGGATGTGGGTTGATGTGAGGCTGGGTATGCTGATGAGGAACGGAGGACTCAGAGTGTTGAAAAGGTGGGGATGTTGATGTGTGACTTGCTTTCAGGTGAGACCCCTGTGTCCTCCCGCCCCAGAGGCTGTGGACCTTTGATAGAAAGATGAAGTAGAGTCGGCGAGGTTGATGATGGAGACCACTTGATGATGTTGAGATAGAATTACGAAAGCAAGTAGATTCAGACTGCGGAGGATAAACAACTGGCACACATTGGGCGCAGAGAAAAAAATGGAAAGTATTTACAAAAAGATATAGGTATTATTAACATGAGCGGCAAAAAGGAGGCGAGCCACATGGACGAAGACGGGAATTGAGCCCGACGTGGGGGTCGAGCCTAAGATTGCAGAGATGCTCTGTAAGAGTCTCAAGCTCTACCGATTGAGCTAGCCGGGCATGTGTCCGGTTTTGTGTTGCCTGTTCCCAGCTCAGCTTCCGCAGCTCATAAGAGGGACTCTGTTTCCATTTGAGGTTGCGAGGGCCAAGCAGGTGTTAGTCGAGCGGCACAGTCCAGCGGCTTACTTGACGGATTCCGATTTCACAAACATGCAGCACCCCGTGCTATGAGTCTCTCAGCCTCCATATTTGTGCGGTGCGCCTGAATGACAGCGAAATGCTTCTGAGCGGCAGGCTTATCGTCTCCACGCGAGCCGTACCCTCTCACCCACTCAGCAACCTCTCCTGGCTGAAACATGCCAGCGTTTTTGGGATTGGCCATTGTCGCGTCGATATCGATTGAGAAGATTCTTACTTCGGGGGCATGTTCGAAGAAGTCTGTCTTCACGGTTATTTCGGCATTCGGCCACTTCGTCTTAATGTCCTTGGCCATGCCTTTTGCTCCGTTCTGGCCGCCTTCCATGTCGCCTTGACGCAGCTTCAGGATCTCGATGTGGCACATATCAAGTCTTTCTATCATTGTCTTTATGTCTCCAATCTTCCCCTTGGATTGCAGCTCGATGCTGGCTGCAAGGTGCGTACACATGCGTTAGCAGCACGACCACAAAATAAGTTGCAATACAAGACTCACCGTCTACCAGTACTGTTCTGACTTTTTCGAGGGTGGAGGGCAGACTCTTGCCCTCGCCTGCAAAGACGTTTGCAAGTTTGAACAGGCCAATCTCCCCGTTGAAGAACAGGGCTCTCGCGGCTTTGTGCGGATCCGGATCGTCGAGGTCTGTTACGCCCTCATCTTTGAAAAAGGCGTCGTCGTAATTTTGTTTATCGAGATAGTTGAGCATCTCCTTGAGATTCGCGCCGCCCGCTTTGTGGCTGCCCCCGAGGGCGGCAAGACCCGGCAAGATCTTCTGCTGGTCGGGACCCCAGGCGGTGACGGCGATGCGGTAGGTTTGGTAGATGGGGCCAATCCGCTCATACGCGCCAGCCGGACCAGTCGCAATGGCCGCAGGCAGAGACGAAAGCGCGGAAAGGAGGCCAAGAAGCCAGGAGAAGAGTCTTCGGGAGAGCATGGCTTGGATAAAAGGACCTGAGAGCCTGTGAGACCGGGCGAATGGACTCGGAAGAGAAGGAAGACACGGAAAAGGATGGTGTCGCGTCAAGGCGTGGACTTGGAGGGAAAGGGCAAACGCCGGCATTTGACCTCAGATGCATCGCACCCAAACATTGTACCTGCGGCTAGATTCGAGTGTGTCTTCATGTTCGATCCTTGCAATATGAGCGCGAAGGATCACCTGTGTTGGATGCTCAGGCGGACAGGTAATTACCGTCGCAGGTGGAAAGCAAGCGGACGCACAGAAGTGTGTAGACTCACAGGTACATGGAGCTGGACCAAAAAGACTTGCCCAGTTAAATTGGACGGCGGCACAGCAGGCGCAGCAGGTGGACAGGTGGGGTCGGTTGTAGTTGGGCTCCTGCGACCTGCATGCGACTCACATCATCGGGCGAACGAATGACCTGGGGCTGCTCGAGCCCTAAAACCACAACCACTACACACCACTGCACAACAAACATCTACCCGAGCATTGACACCCCAATCGTTGCCACACGAAGTTTCTGCTACGCACATCGTGTGGGCTTTCAAAATGGCGGGAAACAGCGCAGATATCCAGCGGCGTCTCAGCCAAAGCGCCTTCAGCGCTGCCGATTGCGAGTGCGCGCTTCGAGGGCAAGACCTCCCGGAAAATTTGGGGCATCGGACCGCGCGGCTCTGTCTGGTCAGCGGCGTCAGACGAAATGTGGACTTCGCACGCTCAGCTGCTGTAGCAGACCTCTGTCGCACCCCGGGCCAGGAGATATTCGCAAGGGCTCGCAACGCGCGGCTCATCATGAGCAACGAGGTGCCCAGCTCGGAGCTGGTGGAGGGCAAGTCGATGTACCCCTACTGCATCTGGTACCCCGACGTGGCCAGTGAAGACACCTACCGGAAGCTCGTCGGCGCCTTTCCCGACATGCGATACCAAGTCGGTCGCGCCTGTGCCGTTGCTGGCTATGTTGACCTCTATTTCGAGCTCGACCTGCTTCCCGACCCCAGCATCGCCGAGGAGGCGCGAGAGGCTGGTCGCGCCAGTGAAGGGTCCCGCCAGATCTTCGAACACATCATGGTCGCACCAGTGCGCTACAGTGTCATGAACGATTACGAGTTGGCCATCAACCAGGACAACCCGCGACCTGGCGCCTTCCTCAATGCTGATACCGCCGTGCGTGAAACGCTCACGGTCCGCAAAAAGTACGTCGACAACTTTTGTTCTCGGGAGTACTTCAACATCACCGAAGACTGGAACATTGCCGAGACGACAGTGGAGCGGACGCCCGCCAAGCTCACCGACGACGAGACTGCCCTTCTCGTGTTGCCGCTGCCAACCGACCTCCCAAGCATGCGCAAGGACCTGTTGATCTTGGTTGCCGCCTACGAAGGAAACCTTGACCGCTACGCCCGCCTTCGTCGCCCCGGCCGTAGCGTAGAGTATGAGCTGCACTGTCTGGTTCCGGGAATCTACCGTAGCACTGCTATGGCACTGTGGCTGGAGCGCAACCCCGATATCATGCGTATCGTCGCGGCCGCTTGGGACGAGGATGAGGTTGTGGCCTTGAGAAGAGCGATCCACGCGCGACACATCATGAACAACGACACTCACCGTCTTCTGGACGCCAACCCGCCTGTGCCTGACGACGAGCTGCCCTACTGGGTATGGTACCCGACGATTCCAGCTGCCGGAACACTGTGCAAACTCGCTGCAGAACGGCCAGCCATGCGACCCCAGTGCGTGCGCGCTTGCATCGCTGGCAACTACCGGGCTGCATACACTGAGATCATGGATATGCATGACACGAACAAATATGAAGACATATACGGCGAGCTTCCGCTGGCGGTGGACCCATACATTGTCATGGAAGCCCAGTCGAGCCCGGATCACGGCTTCTTCGTGGCGGATTTGGAGCGGCGCCGGCAGGATCAGGGGCTCAAGCAATGCCAATTCCAGCAGCGGGACCCATGGAGGAGATGCAAACCCTGGCTTGAGGGAGACATCAGCAGCACCGATATGCTCGCCTTTCTGAGGGACAGTGGCACGTGCGTTGTGCATGAGGGACAAGACTGGGGTATGTGGGAGAGCCTTGGGGCGGAGCTGGGTCGCGTCCGCTTGTATCTCAGCAGTCCAGCCGAGGTCAGAGCAAGGGTGAAGAAGGAATGGGGGTACCTTTCGTAGGCGATCAAAAATCTGCTCAGCGTAGCCCGCGGCTCCAGGCTTCCGTCGTTCGCTTCTCAGAATTCATCACTTTCCTGCTCAATATTGATAATCTCGTCGGTAAGGTTGATCACTGTTTGTTCTCCCTTTGCCCAAGTGATGACCGCCTAACTTTGGCGTCATTTCCGAGGCTGACGAAAGCTTTAGTCAGATGATAGCTCTATCGTCGCAGTTGAGGAAGGCCAGATCCGTACTGCATATCCCGATCGCGTGTGGGCGGCCGACAAAAGCTACCTATGAAAAAGCAATGGGGTAACCAACAAGATATGTCGAACCGGTAGCGAGCTTGTGATCGGATGGTATTGTTGCTTTAAAATTGTGGGTGCTGGATATCAATGTTGAGAGCAAGCTTCCTGTGTCCAATCAGAGGGAACCACCACTCCACGTGCGAGATTGCTTGGCTGTGTGGTTCCCGAATTACGGAGCAACCCCTGTCATTTTGAGCCCCTGAGCTCCATGACCCCTTTTCCATACCACTCACAGAGTAGCTTTAGGTCGAAATCGGCCGCCATCGTCCTGCTTATATGCTGTCAGATTCTTCGCCTCTCGAGCCAATTTACGAATACGCCTCGAGACAGGCTCGCCAGACTGCCCTGGAACGCCTCCAGAATCCAAACATCGCACTTGGTAAATGAAGAATCCTATCACGACACTGCGATGCCGTTTTCTCTTCGTTGCCGGGCTCTTTGTTAGAACCGTGCATGAGAGTCTCCGAGTCTCGTACCTTTCAGGAGAATCCTTTTGGCATGTTGGTGATTCAACCTGGTTGCACAGTCAGGACCGGCTGGTCATGAGTTACGTCTCTCTGGTACAGGAAGGTACGATATCGAACAAGACGAGTACATCGTAAGGCAGCCGTGCCTTCGAAGGATTGGAAATCGTAATTGCAGCTGAAATCTTAGATAAAACTCGCGATGCGACGGCGGTTGGCTGCAGTGGATTCGTCCTCTGCGTGTATATAGCAGAGAAACGACCCTACAAAGCCAAATCTCATTGCATCACGACATTACGGCTTCTCACCAGCGACCTTCTTTGCAACCTTTCTTTCACGATGGCGGGAGCAGCTGCCATCAAGGCTCTCGTAGCATCTTTTGTCTTTGCAGATTCGGCATTTGCACTCATCAGAGGGCGAACACCAGAAGACTCGGTGGTTCTGCACAACGTTCAGCTTCAGTACTGCCCGCTTTCATGCCAATACGCTGGGCCCGACTCTGCAACATGGACTACATACCACGACTTTGACGAACTAGCACTCTGTAACGACACAGTGCTGTTCACACTTAATGTCCAGGCCAACACCGGCCCGTCGGACACGCGTATCAAAGCATGTACTACATCGGGAGGCGGACCTCACATGCAAGTTGGCGCATTTTACGGCCTGTTGAACAACAACATCACGGAGTTACCGACACCCGAACTCATCAATGAGATCGTGGCACCCGTTGATGACAATGCTGTCACTACTGCCAGTAGCACCTCGAAAGGCTCCACGGTGTGTGGTGCTACACCGAAAGAGGCCACTGTTCGAATCGAGACCAGGTGGTCATCCAGTCAGGGAGGCTCTGCAGATAGTCTCTCGGCTGCTGTGTCACATTTGGAGGCCTACTTCCGCGACACCGCACCATGCGGCTCGGGCTTGATGTTCTCCCGCTCTGGTCAGAGCGTGGTGGGCGCCTTTTCCGGAGGTGACCTCGGGAACTCCGCTGCTGCCGACTTGGTGAAAAGTGCTTCCAAAGCTCCAGCTGCGCTCGGCCAGTTTGCAATCCAGGCCGGTTGTGGCGAGCTTGGCGAGGGTCCCTCATCCGACAACAGGTTCGGCCTTTTCGCAGACTCTCGCGGCAATGTCTCCGCTGTGGTGGCCTTCTTGGGCGAATACATCCGCGGCGTGGGCAAATGCATCGACCTCACCAACTTGGACAGCGGGGATGCACCAGCCACCACCAAGGTGACTGTCCTGGGATCGTCGTTCACGTCCAACAGCACCCTCAATAGCACCCTCAACAACGGAACTCTTTCCAAGCGATGGGGCTCGCCACTTCCCGGCGTGCTGAAAGCCCGGGCCTTGTGCCGCGACATCCAGGTCGTCTCCGGCGATGGCTGCGGATCCCTCGCCCAAAAGTGCGGCGTCTCGGGGTTCGACTTTGAAAAGTTCAACAGCAAGACACCTAATCTCTGTTCCACGCTGCAAGCGAAGCAGTGGGTGTGCTGCAGCGCGGGTGATCTACCCGACCACACACCACAGCCCGACGCCCAGGGTAGATGTTTTACCTACACTGCTCAACCCGGGGAAGGGTGTTGGGCTATTGGCCAAGCCTTCGGCATTGATACCCAGCACATCGAGGACAGCAACAAGCTGACGTTCGGCTTCGCTGGCTGTCCCCGACTGCAGAAGGGCCAAGTGATCTGTCTCAGCAAGGGGGACCCTCCCATGCCAGCACAAGACCCAACGACGGTGTGTGGTCCGTGGGTGGTCGGTACTCAGCGTCCCGCCAACTACAGCGATGTCGGCAAGCTGAACCCATGTCCGCTCAACGCCTGCTGTGATGTCTGGGGGCAGTGCGGAACAACGGCCGAGTTTTGTACCAGGAGCGAGGTCGACGGCCATCCTGGCACGGCAGAACCCAATACCAACGGTTGTGTGTCGAACTGCGGCACGGCGGTGGTCAACAACAATGACAAGCCCGCCAAGTTCGCCCGCATCGGCTACTTTGAGGGATTCAACAAGAACCGCGGCTGTCTCCACATGGACATCACGCAGTTCGATCTCAAGACCTACACCCACATCCACTTCGCGTTCGCTACCATTACACGTGACTTTAAGGTCAACCTCACAGGGTCCGTCAAGGAGCAATTCGACAAGATGGTGAAGATGGACACCAAGGGTGTCAAGAAGATCCTGAGTTTTGGCGGGTGGTCCTTCAGCACAGACTACGATACCGCCCCTATCTTCTCCAGCAGTGTCTCGCCCGCCAACCGCCAGCTGTTTGTTAACAACGTCATACAGTTTATGGCTGACAATAATCTCGACGGGCTTGACTTTGACTGGGAGTACCCCGGCGCCACTGACATCCCCGACTCCGTGCCGGGTAGTCCGTCAGACGGGCCGAACTACCTCGACTTCTTGAAGTCGGTGAAGCGTCGAATGCCGTCAGGGAAGACTTTGTCTATCGCCCTGCCAGCAAGCTATTGGTATCTGAAGGGGTTCCCAGTGGCCGACATGGCCAAAGTCGTCGACTACTTTATCTACATGACATACGATCTCCACGGGCAATGGGACTACGACAGCAAGTGGGCAAACCCTGGATGCAAAACCGGTAACTGCCTGCGAAGCCACGTCAACATGACCGAGACGAAAACAGCCATGAGCATGGTGACCAAGGCCGGCGTGAAAGCCAATCAGATCATGGTCGGCGTCGCTAGCTACGGCCGAAGCTTCAAGATGGAGGACCCGTCCTGCACTGGGGGGACCTGCAAGTTCACCGGTAGTCGCACCATCAGCAACGCCGAGAAGGGCGAATGCACCGACACCTCGGGCTACATCGCCGAGGCCGAGCTGCGAGCATTGGTCCAGTATGAGGCGGAGAGCGGTAGCGGCACAGTGAAGACGTGGTTCGATGGCGACAGCTCGTCCGACATCATGACGTGGAACGGCAACTGGGTAGCCTGGATGGACGGTCCGGCCAAGACCAACCGTATCGAGTGGGTGCAGGGACTCAACTTTGGCGGCACGACCGACTGGGCCGTGGATCTGCAGCACTTCCACGACCCCGTGGAGGGTGACACCTCTGGCGGCGAGCTCATTTTCGGGTCCCCGTCCGGATGCGAGCTCACCTTCGAAGACCTTGACCACCTCAGCCGGTGGGCCAGCACAGGCTTGATCCCCCCCCACTGCCGCTCCATCTACCTCCTCAGCGCCATGGAGAAAATGCTCGACAAGGTCATCAGCCAATACAAAGACACGAGCAACAACTACGACGGCAAGTTCGGATATTACGCCGAGTACATCAACGACCTCGTCAACCCATCCCTGGTCAACTGGATGGACAACTGGGGCACCGACCAGACCACCAAGCGCGGCCTCGGCAACCGATTCTTCGACTGCAAGTACAAGCGCTGGGACACCGACAACTACCGCTACCAGGGCCCCTGCCCCGTCCCCAAGAAAATCATGAGCGACGGCACCTGGGACGACCCCGAGAACGGCTACGAGAGCTGGATCATCGAGTACACCCTGCGCGACAAAGAGGGCTTCGACAAGGCCCTCGCCACCGAGCTCGGCATGTCGCCCGACTGGATCAAGTGGGAGAACTGGGACGGCTACTGGGAGTGTCCCGGCCAGCCCGGCGACTGCGTCCAGGTCCACCAATGGCACAACAACTTCCCCCGCAAGGCCGACAACATCGTCGTCCAAGACCCCAAGGCCATCTGGGAGGCCGCCCTGCCGGAGATCGGCAAGCTCAAGGACAAGTTCTCGGCCGCCATCTTCTCCGTCGGCCTCTCCATCTACGACACTGCCGCCAACGTCAGCCAAAACGACGCGGCTCTTGCGCTGGCTGTGCCCGTGCAGATGCTCGCGCAGGCGGTGCAGCACATGGCGGACGTCAAGGAGATCGGGTCCAAGATCGAGGAGCGCAAGAAGAAGGAGTTGATCCTCCTCATTGTCAGTCTGGTGTTTATGATTGTGCCGTTTGTCGGCGAGGTGGGGCTCTCTCTCGCAGGCTTCTCGGCCATGGCGAGGATGGCCTTCATTGGCGGCGAGATTGGCAACGGTGCGCTGGCGATCGCCGAGATTATTGACAACCCTGAGTCGGCGCCGATTGCGATCATGGGCATGGTCATGGGCGCTGCCGGCAGGGGAATGAAGTCGGAGAATGCGTATGCCGAGGCCGCGAAGGCGAGGAGGCTGATGGATGATTTGCATGTGGGGTCGATGGGGAAGACGTATAAGGCGATTGATGATAAGGTGCAGTTGACGCTGAATGCTTGCGGGAGGATGTAGGGTGTAACACGCTAAAGACTTTTATTTGTAACTGATAGGCTTGGAGCGAATTGTTTGGTAATGGGGGATATTTGAATAAGCTTCCTTATCGATGTCGTCCCCCTTCATGTTAATAGTTGTCTTGTTGTAATATCGTTTCTCTGCAAATTCTCTGCCCGTTTCGGCCACCTAAAGGTGTGCGATTAAACAAACTTTAAACCAACACCCCACCCACAGCTTGAAAAAAGGTGGTGGCTAACTGTAGGTTTTAAACCTATTTTTCAAAAATAATCCACTTTAAAAATAGCCGTTAAGTCGCCTGTAAATCGATTTGCTCCTTCCTACGGGAAGAAGACCTTAGGGGGCGTAATATTAGTTATAAACGTAAAAGGGATAACTCTTTAAGTGGCCGTGTTATTAAACGGATAGAGTGTATATGTCCTGTATGTAGCATGTTCCACCGTCTGTTAATATGCTATTATATATTCCCTAAAAAAGCTCCTGAAGGCTTTAAGTAAAGGGATTAAATCCGAGCTAAAGTAAAGAAGGCTCTTGAAGATCCAAAGCTTTGGAAGAAAGTCGAAAGACTTTAAAAGAGCTGAGTACTCCTGAGAATCCATGACTATGGCTTACCAAGATAAAAGGATCTATTACGCCCACAGCCACTGAATGGCTGTACGATGCAAAGAATTTCTGGAAGCCAAAGAAGGTCTGGAAGTGAAAGGAGGTCTGAGGGCTTGAAAACGAAAGGCACAGATCCCACCTACAGGTTCGAATCTGGGGGGTGTGTCAGAAAGTAGGGGTCCCTGGCCATCCAATCAGCGGAGCTGACTGGATGCCTGGCACTGCCAGAACGCCAGTGAGCCTCAGCCACTGTGGTGACGAAGTCTGAATCCTACAGAATGGTCAATAAAGAAGGAGGTTCTGGCTGGAAGCCAGAACCACACAAGCAATACAATCACACAGTTGCAACCCTTTCAAATCCCCCAAATCCAAAGAGTGCAGTGCTTCTGACAGATCCTGGCGCGAGCATCTCTCGGTCTCTCGAGCGGCCCACGAGTGACTAATTATGTACTGCAAGCGAATCCTTCCCTCCGAGGGTAATTCGCCAATCCCATTGGCTACCATCTATTCTGCAGAGGTTTCACATTTTGCAAGCATCTCGGACCCCGAAACATGTTTGTGTGCCATGATGATCATTGACGGGGTTCTGCTATCATGTTCGACTGGTAGGGACGCACAGACAACCTCTAGCAATCGGTCATGATATTGTTTTATAACTCGCTGCGTGGTGATAGATAATGAAAGCTTTTGCATAGCAAAAATGCTCCCACGGACCGATCATATTCACCACAAACTTCAGGCAATCTGCTTGAATGCCCGTTAATTAGCCAAGTGCTTGGAAGCTTTTTGGGGTATTGGTACCCTCCTCGACCGATGCTGCATCACTAGGCCGAACGCTCCATCCTCATCGTGCTGTCACTTATCGCGGCCCCAGTTGAAGTCTGTCTCGTCTTTCCCCGCCGCCGGCTATGGCCGAGATGGAGCATGGCCACTCTAAATTCCGTCTCGTCCTCATCAACATCGCCGTGCCTTGCGGTGAAGTTATCAGGTCGTGCATCCTTGGGCACGCCACGGTCACCTAGAGCATGTACTCTTTGGATGGCTTGATCTACCATGCGGCCAATAGCGGCATGCGCCTGAAGCCGTCTTCGTAGCCGTGGCTATCGTCGAGGTCGAGGATAGAATGGGACACGCAGATGAGTTGTCCACAGCCCCCAACACGTTTTGCACTGGCGTTAGGGCGCCTTCGGAGCGTAGCGAGTCTCCGCTGTGACGATGACGCGCATGCCATCGCAGCCACGGGGGAGCATGACATGGGTTGTTGCCGTGGTCATGGAGGAGGCCCGTTAGTCAAGATAGGCAAGACGGGGGACAGCAGCTACCAGATAGCGTAGGGAACAGGAGATATTGGAACGACTTGCCGTCAGCGTAACAATAGAGTACGGAGATCGCACAGGGGAACTCGCAGTTTGTCGTAGCGTACCAATTGTGCGTAGTCGTGCTTGTGCAGGTCACTTGTGGTCAGATGCTGGGGCTGGTGATGGGGCCGCTGGAGCAGATACTCTTCAGAACATTGGGAGATCCGCTGACCGGGTTTTGTGGATGTTAGCACGCACGTACAATCTAAACACTACTAGGTGCGTGCTCAACTTCCCCCAGGAAGGTCCATAGAGCGGTGGAGAGGACCATGACTGATTTCTTCATCGTGTTTAGATTATCTAGTATCCAGAGTGTTGTTTGTAGAATGAACCGTAATGTGGGTTAATATAACAGCTGTGAGATGCACACTCCAAATTCGATAGTCGCCATGATTTATGTAACTTAACTCTCTTGGCAGTACAGGTGAGGGCTGGTACAGTGCTTCTGACAACCCCTCTCTAGACTGGAACACATTCTTCATCGATCAATACGACATTAAGCTCATCGCCTTTCAGGTTTTGGGATTAGGGCACTAGGTTCCACACATCTGCATACGGGTTGCAGACGATAACGAAGCTCAACTCAGAGGCTTGATTTATGTAGGGTTATTAGGTCATCTGACGATCTTCATTTCCGCTTAGATATCCATCATTTCCCTATGTCGCCTTGACCTTTCCCGCCTTCTTCGCTTCCTTGACCTTTTTTTCCATGAGTCCCATTCCTGACACACTCTTGCTGATGCTATCGAGGGCACCAACGGGCAAGAAACCGGCGAGCCACACCAGGGTGGAGAACTTGCCACGCCAGATCCAATACGGCGGCTTCTTCTTGCTCAGGTCGGCAACGACTTGGTCTGCCCACTGCGTGGGATCACTCCCTCCAGCCACATCTTCACCCGACATGACGCGCTCCGCCTCTTCCTTGGCAATGTTGTAGATAGAGTTTGGCGGTAGTTTGGGCGGCGCCAGGCGGTTGCCCAAGAAATTGGACTTGACCGAGCCTGTGAGGAGATTGACGGTTCGAATTCCAAAAGCCTCGAGTTCGATGCGGAATGTCTCAGCGATGGCTGCAGCAGCGGCCTTAGAGGCGTTGTAGGCGCCAGCGAACGGAAGCATTCCCGCCGGTTGTGAAGAACCTGACGTGTTGATGACGATGAGTGCACCAGGGGCTGCTTTTAGCAGCAACCCAAGGAAAGCGCGTGTTACGGTGATGACGGACCACACGTTAAGATCGAATAGCTCCTTGGCCTTGGCGATTTCCATGTCGGCTAGCGGCATGGTGTAACCCGCCCCCGCATTATTGACGAGACAGTCGAGCGAGCCACCCGCAAGTTCCGCGACGCGCGAGACGCAAGCTGCAATGGATTCGCCAGAAAGAGTGTCGAGTTGCACTGTTTCGATCCCGGCGGCTTCGACCACCTTCAACTTGGACAAATCGCGGGCCGACGCGAAAACGCGCCAACCGGCCCTGTGGAAGGCAAGAGCAAGAAACGAGCCCAAACCACCGTCTGAGCAACCGGTAATAAGTACAGATCGTTTTGTCGACATATTGAAATTTTGTGGATGGAATAATAAGAGGAAATTATCCGATTCCATGGGCAAGATGCGTAAAAAATATATGCTTTGCATGAGGGTCGGAAAGTCGGGACAATTGTTAAGCCCGCCAATCCTTGTATTCTTTGTGTGACACAGCAGACGGCGTGCGAGTCGTCCCGCCCCGGTCTAGGCATCGAGGTTCGGAACCTAAGCATTTATAGCGATCCAGGCGTGTCCCTTTAGTAATTGCGCGCACGCAACTCGCCGTAACGAGGCTTGGCGGTGATCCTCCTCTCATTTCTCTTCGGCCACACCCCACTTTGGAATCCATCATCGCCCTTTATCAGTTGACTCAGGCGTACTCATCTTACATCTCATAACATGTGGAACGTTTTGACTGAGGAACGAGGGGCTCAGGAGCAGCGGAAGTGCAGTTGCAAAGTGACTTGATTTGGTAGAAAAGGGGAGTGCTTCGCACTCCCCAGTTATATACAAATGGAAGCTCCCTGTGTGTGGGGAGAGCACATGATCCAAGGCCCCTGCGCTCCAGCCAAGCCTGGAGCGGTAAGGCGCCTGCGCGCCTGAGCGCCAAGAACTGCCGCTGCAGTTCGACACTTGCTGTTTGCGGTTCCAGACATGTAGAGCCAGGCATTATCAGCCGTGCGAAACACTGAGGCTCAATGACTCCCGAGAGCTCTGGGCACTGCTATTTACTCGTTGGCTCCCTTGGCGCAACCGACTGTGGAGTGGCAGTCTATGTGTCATATTATCCGGGCCGCTTCGGCTAAGAGAACGCCGCAGTTGGTGTCTCGGTTAAGCAAGGTTATGCTACAACATTCCGTCCCTGATGACTATCCAGGTATCAGGATCCCCCGTTTTATCCCGACTCTTCCTACTTCCTAACCCTCCAAGTACTGCACACCACGTATCTGAAAATATTACAACACTTAACAGTAATTATTAAAATGCTACTCTTCCTGATAGAAACGCAGAGGGTTGAACAAACCCCTCCACAGTTCCATCCTTTGGCGAAAACTATGGTAATTATACCTAAGTAACGAGTAACCCAAAAAAGACTACAGTTGGGCACGCTGAGTCAGGTAGACTTACGCTAAACTGCCAACTGCAAAGGCTCAGAACAGAGAGTGGAAACTCTTCATGTTCTTATTTTAAATTGCCATTCCCTCGGCGCCGCCTATAGGTTCCCCAACATCGACTGCCATACCCGGTGACAGCAACTGGCGACGCGCGAGGAAGAATCACGCCAGCGATGTGACAAAGGCGACAAGTCTGAATGTGTCGCTATTCGCAATATGAGTACGGAAATGGGCAAGAGGACGCAAATTCATATACGCGTGGGTTCTGGATACCACCGCTGATATGTCCACATTACCACAAGTGGCCCGAATATACCCTGTCCGCTCGGGCCGGTCAATAAGAGATACCTACTGTGCTATTCCGACATGCTGATTGCGGAGCATAGGATTTGTGTTAAATACACCAAGCCTAGCATGGCCAATAGTTAGCGCACATGGAGAGGGAGGGCTTGGAAAGTGTGCACTCAAACAGGAGCGGAAGTCCTTCAAATTCCAGATGGTCTTCAAGGTCAATACCCAAGAAGAAGTCTGCCAGCGTCAAACAAGAAAAATGGGTATTTCGTAAGTTTAGCGTCAAAGCTATCAAGTGAAGTTGCCTTTTGCCGATTTAACAAAGCCTTAGAGAGGTTTTCTGCCCCACACGACCTTCTGCCGATAATAGGGCTGAAACTTCCCAGACTTCATCTCCCGTCTGAACATGGCGAGATAGGCCATAATCTCCTCTTTTGACCATCCCAGGGTATTCGCGAGAAACAGCATGTACCCCTCAGCATCCTGCTCCAGTGTAAGCTGCGTGAACTGGCCAATCTCCTTCATCTTCGCGTTCTTTGGCCAGCTTCCAAGGGGCTGTTTGATGTCCCGCTCTTGTATATCTACGAATCCGGCGGCTTCCATGGCCTTGCGCTGCAAACCGTCGACAACGACGGTAAAGGTGCGGCCGCCCAGGCGGCCCCCCTCGACAAAAATCTTGCCCCACTGGCCCAGGGCCGTCTTTTCGGTGACGCTGCCATCGTCACTCTCCCAAACGGTTGACATCTCGTAGCTCTCAAGCCAGCCGCCCGGCACGAGGCATTCAAAAGCGCGCGCGAAGAGAGCATCCCAGTCGTCGATGCTCCCGACCAGCCACCGCATGTGGATGTAGTCGAAGTAGTCCGGGGGGAAGGTCCATGATTGGGTGCAGTCTTCGATCTCAAACTTCAAATTTGGCGGAACCCAGACGGATTGCGTGGGTGAGATGTCAGTTCCAACGACTTCAGCGTCGGGGAACTCGTCTGCGAAATCACTGGTGAGGGGTTAGCAAACGTAAGTGATGGATGGCATGCTCCCATGTGCGCCGCCCCCCCAATAAGAGCCGACTGTGAAAGCTGGATATGCGTACATGGCCCAAATACCTGTCCCGGTCCCTACGTCAAGGGCAGCCTATATAAGATTACGGCGATTAATCAGCATTCCGACCTGCACCGCCCACGAGGCGTGACAGGGCCCTACCTTGATCCGGCGCTCCTCAAGTGGGGCCAGGTACAACTTGCCGTCAATAGCAAGAGTGAGGGCGTGGTGACTGGTAGTGCCTGTGAGCAAACGCAGCCCCAATACGCAACAGCCAAATTTTGAGTTCAACTTACTTGATATCTTCGGCGTTGTTTTGTCGCTCGTCGTTGGACCCCCAGTACTGCGCATTGCCCCTCTCACTGTGGAATGTTCGTCCGTGGATGGTTCTGTATCTGAGAATAGACGAAGTCAGGGAGGCGGTCGAGTCGGCATCATCGTCGCCAAGGGCCGAGTCGTTGTCATCGTCGTCCTCGCCATCGTTCTACACAACATGAGTTATATACCCAATGAATTTTGGGGGGGGTGGATGAACTAACACGAGTTGTCCAGTGGCCCGCTGGTAGAATTCCGACTGGTTGAATCACCGCCGGTAGGGCGCTGGATGCCGTTTGTTCCTCTGGTAGAATTCCAACTGGTTCAATCACCGCCGGTAGGGCGCTGGATGCCGTTTGTTCCTCTGATTCCGGGACGTTGTCACTCATTGCTGCTGTGTTGTTTTCTGTGGGTAGGTAGAGAGCAGCAATTTCGAATGCGCCCACAGGTTAAGGTTGCCAAGGGACACTTGGGCGTCGCGATCTGGGCATGAAGCGATATTTAGGTTTATGAAGCGTGGGCTCGATTCGGGGATGAGTGCAGCATCTGAGTCAGTCCTCTAGCATACGCGGGGTTCCCCGGAGGCTGCGTTTGGTCGGGGGGCTGCTGGTGTGCAGATGAATTTGGCTAGACGAACTAAAACAACAGCAGTGCTCCACAAACATGCGCCCCACCCACACCAACTTGCAGCTTGTAGCATTTTATTACACACCGGACCAGCACATGAGTTGTTCGAGCGTTTGAGTGGTGCATCTAGCCCACGGGGAGCCCCTGCCCAGATGCAAGGCCATGCATCGGTGAGAGGCTGCGGAGAAAGCTCGGGCGACCCGATGGCTTTTATCGGCGTTGCGATTAGGCCACCCGGCAGTTGTCTCTCACTAACCTGCTTTGTGTCAACATTGGCACAAGCCAGGCATTGTGGGTCGTTTGGATTTGCGCGAAGCGCCTCGCATAAAATCTCAAGATCTGTGACTGGAAAGATATGAAGTCTAGCGAGTACGGTGGTAGATACCATCGTAAATCGCTAGGGGTGAGAATGGGGGTAATGGAGCTTTCGCGGTTTCGTGTATATATGAATAATGTGAGGCAGACCCCACAGGGCTTGGCGCTGGCCAGCCCACCCACTACATAGCCACCGGTTCGCAGGTTCCTTTTCCTGCAAGCCACAACAATCAACCACCAGTTTTCACCACTTGTTGGTGCGTCACACAAATAATAGATGCCTGTGTGGCTCTAGCTATCCTCTAAACTAAAGCCAAGTGCTCGGCAAACAGCGTCCCAGTCGAGACCGCCTGCATCAACTCTCCTTGCATCATCCCGTAGACAGCTGCTTCGCCAATAAGCACAAAGGACGGCCCGACTCTGCGCAGGAGCATCGGCATCGGACACCCAAAAATCACGGAGACCAAATCACCCCCACGGGCTTCTCGCGGAATCATGGCGAAGTACCCCCCGTCCGTCACGGCAAACTCCCGGCCCCTGCACAGCGACAGCGAAGCCTTGCGAAACAGGTTCAAATTCTGGCTCTGCTCGGCAAGCAGCGGATACCGATCAAAGGGCCAAGGCAGCCGATTCGGCGCTTCAGGCGAGCCCAGAAACGCGTCGAGCGCTTCTTTTCGCATGGCTTCATCGCTTGTATCCGTCGAGTTACGCAGCCAGTACAACGTCTCGGCATCTACATTCTCCATATCCGCCAGCTTTGTGACATCCATGGTAACTTCCGACTCAACATTCGTCGCAACCAACAATTTTGCCCCCGTATCTGCCTCTTGCCGCCGGATCTTGGCCCACACACGGTTCAGCGCCAGCCAGCGCATGTGCGCCATGAACCCCTCGGCGCGCCGGAGGAACCACTCTTGGTGGTCTGGGCCGCGGAACTCGGCGCTTCCGAAACCAAAGCTAGTGTAGTCAGCGATGATGGTTCGGAATGCTGCCTGCCGCCAGGGTACGCCCGCCGGGAAGGGGTCGGAGGCTCGGGATGAGGCCAGTTCCCACCATGCCCAAGGCCAATCTTTGTCGCCCTTGTCGGCTGTCATGGTGCCGAGAACGTCGCAGATCACGCCTCGGACGGTGAGTTGCTTGTTATCTGTGGACAGACTCCATTGTGGAATGCTGCCGCTGTCAGCGCGGTACCCGTCGCCGCCGACGGTGGTAAGGTTCATGGTTGTAGCCTCGATGCTGAAGTCAGGGACCCAGCTTGGAAGGCCAAGGCCAAGGTTCGATCCTGACCTACTGCTTTCGGCTAGCGGGAGAATATCCAGGCTCCCCGATTTGCGTATCTGCTCCACGGCAAAGCGCGTGTAGATGTCCTCGACTGATTTGGTATAGTCTGGTTCAACCGGATACGCCTGCTTCCCCAGCATCCCGTACACCGCAAAGATCTTATCCCTTGGATCCGTTGCCTGCGACGATCTTGTCAGACGGACCAGGTTTAGCACATCCGGCGTGTACGGCTGTCGAGACTCCGCAGCCAGCCGTCTTTGCAAGCGCAACTTGAACACGGTTTGGAGGGAGCCCAGGTTCGCGCTGCTGGCATACGCCATGTTGAGCTGCAGTTGCGTCTCGGGATCGATTAGGTCTTCGACTTTGAGCATACCCAAGCCGTCCCACACGGTCACGGCGAAACGCAGATGGTCAAGGTCCACCTCGTCTCCGCCGCAAAGAATCAGGGCGGTTTCGGCGAGGACGAGCTCCTGGACAATCCACATACGCTTCCAATAGTTCCGCGAGAACAGCGCCTCGGCGGCTTTGAACGCCGGCTCGTCAAACGGCTCGCCGATTTCTTGGAGCACAAGCTTCAAGCTGCCGCGGGAGAAGGTGTGGCTGGGATTCGGGCCGCATCGGATAGCCGACAGGGCGTTCTCGATCGCCGTCCCCCATCGCCGGACGAGGTCTAGCGCACGGCCACTGTCATTGGCGGACGGACCTAGCCATATCAGAACGGATATGGCGCGCGAGTAGATCTGGTCCATGAGCGGGACCTGGTGCTGCTTTTCCACAGGCGATGCCTGGTTGATGCAGAGCGCGTCGATCCAGACGTATCGCACATCGGGTCGGAGCCAGAGTGTTATGAGTGCGTCGTGCAGGTTCCGGGTGACAGCGAGGTTGCAGCCGTTGATCTCAATGTCGATGCTGACCTTGGCGTCTCCCCACATGTACGACAAGGCGTGGTAGGGAGGGGCGCTGGCGAGCGGGACCGTCTTTAGGAATACCCCGTCGTAGTTTGGTTCTTTGGTGGAGATGAGACGAATCTCCCGCGTGGCGGTGTCTAGAGGGGAGTAGAGGTCGGGGGGTGTTGCTGGGGTTGCCATGGTAGTGATGGATTATTGCTGGAGTTGATGTGGTGGATTGGTGGAGATGGACTGTTCGACGGGGCCGCCAAGCGACAAATATGCGGTGACAGTTCAGCACATGATGTGGGTCGCAGGAGCGCCAAGATCACACAACATGACTGCGTCCTCAACAGGATCCAACCCACGTCCACATGCTAAAGCTTGCGCTCCATATAGATGAAGCGAACATGGCTAAAAAATGGGTGTGTAGGTATGCCTTGATAAAGCAATTAATTTCTCCGTTTTTGCTTCTCAAGCTCGAGAATTCTCGCTGAAGACGCACTATGAGACATAAAATTGTCAGCCACACACGAGTGATGCGTGATCGGGGATGAGGACACACGTTGTTGAACGCATCTTCAAATCTCTTACGATCTGTTCTAGTGGTGGGATCGATGTGGAAACATCCTACTATTCGTCGCTTGCACGGATCGACTGAGTTGATCAGGTACTCGTCGATGGGGTTCACCCTCCAGGGCCGTTCGGGGGGGGGGGGGGGGGGGTTTTTTTTCCCCCGGGTGGCGTTTTGTTCTCGCCCAGGGGATCGAAAGGGTCTTGCTCTGGTTGAAAGGCAATAAAATAGTACCCGTTGATGATCAATATTATCAAGAGCGTGGTGCCCAGAAATCCTGTGAGGACCTGGAACAGAAGCTCGGGGTTAGCCTAGTAACGAGGATGATGACAAACTTAACCTATCAAATACGGACAGCAGGGAAGCCAGAACGGTGACAAGGGGCAAACTCACTCATATCCCAGAGATATCAACGTTTGGCTCAGGTAGCACTCTGCCGTCGAAGCAGCTATATGACAAGTTTGGTGAAGTTCGACTTCATTGCCGAGGCCACAGACCCGTGTCCACATTTTCGTTTGTGGGTCTACCGGTCTACCGAAATGCCACAGGAGCGAGAATCCATGTATCAACCTGCAGTGGTAGCCTAACTTCGCGAATATTTTTCTGGGCCGCTCTCTGCTTGACCGACCTGCCGAATTTGCCGCGCAATGGTGGGACAGTGGGACCGATACGCCCACTGGATGCACCCGCGCAGTAAGGAGGCTCCGACTGGCTACACCGCGAACTTCGCCCCCCGTCGATCCACGATCCACGCAATGCACAGGACTTTAATCTGGAGGAAACTGGCCCCGATTCCTCAATTGGCAAGAAGCTTCGCTTTTCCTCGCCGCAGTCTAGCCTTCAAAGACACTGCCGTGTACGCACTCCGCCATTCAGCAACCAGGCCGCTATTCCATGATGTAAAATGGAGTTCACCTCTTCTAGAGCTGATGGCGATCGCCAGCTATCAAACTGGGAAGCGGTTTCTCAAACGAGCAAGACTGTCGCATCGTCGCTTTGGTCTAGAGCGCTCGCTGGTGGGCTGGGTTGGTTTACCAGACCAGGGACAGCCACGGGTGATATCTCTCAGGCTTATCGGCGCCCTTGGCCTTGGCAGAGTCATTTTTGAACTGGATGTAGGGTAGTTTCCAGTGATGCAATTTAATCTCACTCCAGATGGCCCATTCACCCTGGCCCCATGGAAAATCCCACGTCTAATCATGCGCCTTTCACACAATCTTCAATTGACGCGATTCCCACAGACTCACGGGTCACTCATCCAGTGAGCGAAAAGTCACCAAATCCTGGGCCTCAAAAACCACCGCCCTCTTGACCTCGGTGATGCCATCCCCGGCCTCACCGCTCACTTGCAACACTGTCGAACTGCAGCCGCCTCGCTAGGCGCTCAGGCGTGCAGGCGCCCTGCCGAACCAGGCTTGGCTGGAGCGCAGGGGCCTTGGATCATGTGCTCTCCCCACACACAGGGAACTTCCATTTGTATATAACTGGGGAGTGCTTCGTCCCCTTTTCTACCAAATCAGGGTGGGCGAAAATTTTTCAATACCCTTGTCAATCCATATCGATTATCGGCAATATCCGTCAATATTGATCAATATCAATTCAATCTGGCTAGCTCGATAATCAATTATTACGTCATCCATCAAAATTGACCCCTTCCACCACATTTTCAAGATATCCAACCTCTGCAGTAAGACCTGACCTAATCCAGTGCTTCAGGCACTTAAGCATCTCAATCGTGAGCTCTCCTAACTTCATTCTTTCCCACGATATGGTCTTACGAGCCCCAGAAAAGACTCGTTCTGGCTCAGCACTCATCGCTGGAATCGAAAGGATATTAATAGCTAGTTAAAATAGCTTTGGCCAGCGGATCCGTTACTGTAGATGGAGCTACCATAATAAAGCTGACCCTGTAATATGGAGTGGTAGCTCGGATAAATACTCGTCAAATTTATCCTTACTTAAAGGCCTAAGAAAGTTCTGTAAGTTCCAGAGAAGAATATCATAATTATCTTCTTAATCTTCTTAAGCCTTGTGAAGTGGTGTTAGGTCTAAGGGCTCTGGCACGTAAATCTCCTCATGTTATTTAAAGTCAACCTAAAGATTTTTAATTACTTAAAGCGCTGGTTTGATCTATTTCTTCTCCTAGTTAGCTTTAAGGTAATTGCTTTTTCGTGATAGGTGAAGGATAATTACAGCCACGTAATATAAGGAATCCTTAGTTTTAAGATAGTATTTATCAAAGGTTTTCCAGCTGTATTAGATTCTCGTAAAGAGGAAAGGGTCGGATTTAAACACCTTGTAGCTTTTCTTATAATGTTAAATAAGAATATCTATTATAAGGAGAATTTGATCAATTGTTACTCTATCTCCTTTAGTATCTTTCGTTACGCGAAAGAAAGGTTTAAGAAAAGCCTAAATTAACTGAAGAGTTACCTATTCTTATAGTGAGAGAAAGTTAAGTTTAAGGTCTTTAAACCACGTTTTCAAGTAAATATCGATAGCTAAACTTTTCTCAAAAGCAACGTTAACTATCTTGTACCAGCTGTTCCATCTTATGCTGTTATTAAAAGGAATTATCTGGCTAGTAAGCTCCTTAAATTAGGTAATACGAGATAGGGATCTGCGAATGTGAATAATAATATTGTAAAGTTTTCTAAAGGGGCTGAGATTACGGAAAAAGGAGGTCAATTCTTACTCCTTTTTCTCCTCTTCTTCTTTCTCCTTTTAAAAGAGAAAAGCCTGGACTGCTAGGTTGATAATATACCTATTACATCGGATTCGGTTATTAGATACGTTCTACCTAATCTCTTCTTTTTCGAATTTCTCCCTAAGAAGCCGGTAAAGCTTATCATTCGAAGAAGCGTTATCGCTAATAATAGCCCTGAACTTATTTTAGATTCCAAAATCCTTAAGGATCTTAAAAAGGGCCTCGTACTGGACCTTAGCGTGGTAGGAGCGAATAGAAGGTAAAGCGATTAAAGCCTTAATAAGCCGCTCTGTCTTATACTCCATAAACTAAGCGCAAACTCTAAGAAAGAGCTTTTGGTTCGGTAAAGTCCATACATAAAGGCTAAGATAGATTATTAAAATAGCCAATTAAAGCTTCTTCCTCACAATATCCTTATAAATAGCGAAGGATTTTGTGACTTAGAGCTAGAGTGTTAAATGTAATAAGATAAGGTTTGTTACTTCCGGATTAAGGGTCTTGCAAAAGGTGTAAAAAGCGTCGCTTTTAACGAGCCGAAAAGGAAGATTGTGAAGGATAATAAGAGAAAGAAGAGCCGAGTTAATAATACGTTTATCGAGAACCTTCCTTAAGGTATCGATCTCAAGGTCGGTAACCTGGTTAAATGTGAGCTTAAAGCTACGATATAACCTCTCGAGAACAATATTATGTTTTCGAAGAAGGTATTACTGTGTGTTAGTAGTACTTTGGCCAGACTAAAAGCAGTGTAAACAGTAGAAAAGCTTGTTTTTGCCCTTATAACGAGGCTCTGTTGGTGTGGGCTTGCGCACATAGTCGTCAAGAGCAAACAAGGTAGTAGTAGTAATTGTATCTTGAGATACAATTGACCCCCCTTCGTCTGGGTCATTGATAGAGGCCATGATAGTTGAATATGATGGATTTAAGAGTGTTGATAGTGTTAAGAGGGGTCAACGATCACGGAGCGGGGTCGAGCAAGGGGTGGCCTTGGCCTGGATTACTAATCATCAATATTGACCGATATCGGCAATATTGACGCATTGATCAATATCCATATGGATTACTAATATTGATCAATAAAAAATTGATCGCCCACCCTGTACCAAATTAAGTCACTTTGCAACTGTACTTCCGCTGCTCCTGAGCCCCTCGTTCGTGTTTCTGGCCTGGTCCATCACCGCTCGATATTCCTGGCGGATCTGGGAGGCTAGAGCTGTCTTGCTGGGCTCGAGGCGTTGCTGGAGGAAGCGCACGAACGCCTGAATCGTGTATCCGCCGCTCTGGATCATCGTCTGCATGGCCAGCTCCCTGAGGGTGTTGTCGACCGTACGATCGACCCAATTCTGGACGTGTCGGTACGAGCTGGTCGTTTCGGCTGTGGCTGTGACGAGAGCGGCGGCTTCCCTCACAAGGCGCTCGTGTTCCTCCTTAACATCTTTTTGCGTGATTGTGATGAGCACTGGCTTATCTGTAGCCAGCCTCAGAGTTGGGTCCGTTAACTCCCAGTACTCGTAGGCGTAGTCGTACAGTTTGGCCGCTTTCTCCTGTCGCTTGCTGACGAGCTCGTGGATTGTCGGAACGCTCGGCTTGATGTACGGGTTGGCCGCGTCGGGAGCAGTTCGACAGGAGATGAAGAAGTTATGATGGTGCATGTTTGGGTTCAACGAAGGGGACGGTCTAATGAGGACGGGTGAGACAGCGGGTTGATTGGCTTAGAGCGAACTTGGAGCTCGAAAGGACGCGAAGCCTGGATAGTAGTCAGGGCTTAAGAATTGTCCGTGGCGGGGTTAGGAGTCTGGATGATATTTATTCGGTCGATTCACTGCATCGCGTCCCGTCCCTTGTGTGTTTTATTATTAGGTAGCTGGGGGGTCATGCGGCAACTCGAATGGATTTCCGAATGCAGCGCAGCTCTCCAGCGATGATGCACTGGGGAGGGGTCTAGGCGGCCTGTGCGGTGCAGAGGCGGCGGCCGCTTGTAATATCCCTGGTTTGGTTATCACAAAATTACCTTAGTATCCAATCACGAGAGCATACAGGGCACCCTTATCTTCAGTGACGGGTAGGGCCGAAGCGGTGCTGGCCACGCAACTGCAGGCTGCAGGTTCGTATAATGTCGTAATTGTTATGGTCGTGTCCTGTACTCAGCTCGGGTAATTCAAACTCAGGTCTCGGTCTATATGTTCCAAGGCCCTTGATCGGCTGACCTAGCCCTCTATCTACGTACTTCAACGTGCCGGTGATCATGGATCACGAACTAGCTTGGGGGACGTCTTCATCCGTGTATACGTCCAACAGACCACCATAGTACTCGCCAGACTCGCGCTTGTCCTGCTCAGTGACATTTGGGCTCTGAGCCTTCCCTACATCCTCAGACTTCCCTAAGCTCTCAGCCTTCCCTAAATCCTCAGACTTCACTTCGCCAGTGGGTTCCTGACTTCGAATCTGCTTCCCGGCCGCCTCAATATAATCCTGCAGCGCACCCACCACGGCCTTGTATCCTGGGTCATTCTCACTACCAAAGCGGCAGATGTCCCTGTGATTTCCGTAGATGCCGAGACATATCTCCTTGCGTGCATGGCCAACCAAGGCAGACTCATAAGGCACAACCTACAGCAACGTGTCAGCACAATAATCGGTCTCGAAAATAGCAGGCAGCAGCCGTGTAGCACGCACTAATCCGTTCATACCATGGACGCCAACCATTGACTTCGTCTCAAAAAATGAGTGAATCGCAAAGTGCTCGTCCTCAAGCATTTGAAGAAACGCCTTGCGAAGTGTTTCCAGAAGCTCGCTATTTGGCTTCAAGCCTCGCAACATTTTCTCCGATGGACTTTGCAAGGCACATTTGGCAATGTTGCTTGCCAGGAGGCCCCAGTTTGCTGCCTTGGCACCGCCGTGGGGTGTAGCGAGAAAGAGAATGCCCTTGGTTGCATTGTAAATGTTGAGGTATTGGGGCTGATGCTTTGACTGCCGTGAGTTGTTGAGACACTGTTTTCTGCGTCAGTTGTCTGTACCTACGAACCGCGGGGAAAAGAAGATTGGCTCACTATCTTCACGATGATCCCGCCCAAGCTGTGGGCGATGAAGATAAGAGGACGGTCTGGCTGCTTAACGTCAGTATCGTGAACCCATACTTGAAGACTAATCAGTCCCGAGACATACATCGTTCTTCCTTTCCTGCTGTAGGCTAACCATGAGGTTGTTGCCATGCTGGGACATGTTTTGCTGATCACTAGTTCCAAAGAACTCAGTAATGACTCTAGTTTCGTAGCCCCAAGTGAGTATTCTGCAATCTCGAAACTTTGGTTCGCGACTGAGAAAGTCCCATGGCCAAAATATTGGGTTAGGAGGCGCGGCCATCATCAGTGTTTGGCTGGACCTGTTACCAAAGAGCCTATCTTTTATCGATGGGCGAATCCTTGTGGTCTCTGGGGTGTATGACCAAGTCCTCTCCGGGTGGCCTTGAAGGCCGTGGACAAATACTATGCTGTCGCCGAGTTAGCTCCGCGTCAACCGTAGAAACCTGTCTTTTTTTTGGCCACCTACTCAACATTGGCGTTTGGGGGATCTCGAATGAGAGAAAATCCCACGTCGTGGACTGTTGGGCGAAGCCAAAAGTCGGGTAGAGGCTGTTCCACAAATGTCCCATGGCTTGTGGTTGATAGAGTGGGAGACACGATAGATAGTTGCGATGGTGACGGCACCAAAGCTCTAGGGGATTCGGGGGCGAGCTCGCTTGTCACTAGCGGCAGTGGTGGCACTTGGTCCGGCTCAGTCGATGCGGTGTTCGGATTCTCGCTGTTCCTCGGTTCGTACGCAGCTCGTGTCGCTCCTGCTTCAAGAAGCAGGTGCACAACCTCAAATCGGCCGTGTTTCTCAGCGGCCTCTAGAGCGCAGCCATATTTCCCCCCTGGTGCGTCAATGTCGATCTTGGCTCCATTCCTGAGAAGAACCCGCACGACATCGGCATTCCCGGCAAACGCAGCAACCTGCAGAGCGGTGCATTCGCCATCTCCCCTGGTGTGGATATCGGCGCCGGCATTGAGTAGTTTCTGCACAATGATCTCGTCCCCATGCCACGAAGCTGCTTGGAGTGCGTTGCCATACGGGCCTCCGGTGACATGTACGCTGGCGCCCTTCTTGAGCAGGAACTTCACAATAGTTTCCCGGCCTCGCGATGCGGCGGCGCTAAGTGCTGAGCCGTGTCGGGTGCTGCTATCATCAATCTTTGCTTCCTTCTGAAGCAATAGCCGTACGAGAGGAAGGTATCCCTCCAGAGCGGCAACCTGAAGTGGGGAGCTTCCCATCGGGTCCTTTGAGTTGACAGCCGCGCCGCACTTCAGGAGGAGTCGCACAATGTTTTCATGGCCGGCTGCTGTTGCGGCGTGGAGAGCGCTTCCATCAGAACCCGAGTGCCCATGGATGTCAGCACCGTCGTCAAGCAGCTGCTTCACGGATGCCGCGTTATTTGAACGAGCTGACTCGACAAGTAATGTGATAAGTCTCGCCATATCCTTCTCCGTTTTCTTCTTCCCCTCAGCTTGGCTGGGTGATTTCCGACTCAGGATTGTAAAGATGGAAGTCCTTGGTTCATGCCGGCGATAACGCCCCGCTTTGTCTACCCCGGTAGCATAGTGGTGCTTACCACTCCCTAGTGGGAGTAATGGGTTCGAGGCAGCTTGCCTTTGCCGCCTAAGAATTCTGACAATGTCGTAAAACGCTTTTTCGACATTGATACAACTCTTCGCCGAGGCTTCGACAAATCCACAGCCCAGCTCGCGGGCGAGGGCATGTCCTTCCTGGGTAGAGACCTCCCTATCAGAGACGCGGTCGCTTTTATTTCCCACAAGCATTATCGGGACGGGGGCTGACGAGTTGATAGCGGCAATGGGTGAACCAGGATAATATGGCGACGATGCGGTCGACTCCTTAACCCTCTGAATTTGGTGGTGAAACTTTTTGATGCGAGAAAAGCTCGACCGGGACGATACGCTGTAGAGCAAGACGAAACCTTCCCCGTCTCTAATCCACTGGTCTCGAAGTGCTGTGTATTCCTCCTGGCCGGCCGTGTCCAATACCTCCAGCATACATGCCATTTCGTCAATAACGGCCTGCTTTCGGTATGACTCTTCGATTGTCGGGTCATATGTCTCCACAAAGTGCTGAAGACAGAGCTGAAAATGAGTCAGAGTGGGTTGATCGGAGAGGATGGTCTCGTTGACGGGTTATCACTACCTGAATGGTAAATGCGGTTTTTCCCACTCCACCATCACCCAAAACAACAAGCTTATACAAGACCATCTTGCCCGCCATGATTGCTTGCGTCTGTGCTGTTCCCAGGCGGACCTTGGGTCATCTGAGAGTTACTGGGCAAGGTGTGCGGGGGGCTAAAAATGCCGCAACTGAAGCTAATCCTGACAACGGCTGACCGACAAGTACGATGAAGAACAAAAACGAGGGAATTGGCCAATGAAACAAGAGACAAATCGCGATTGTCAGACACAAGAAGAATCCGCTCGTGGCCGCATCGGATCACCATCGCCAAATGGAAGGAAGAAAAAATTATCGTTGGGGTTGTCCGGTGGACTGCCGATAACTGATGCGGCTGAACAGCTATCGGACAATGGCTTTGAAGAAGAAAAGTGGAAAGGAGAAAGTTCGAGATGAGCCAATAGGGAGTGATCAGGCTGCGCCATGGACCAGGGACAAGTCAATATGCAGGTGCGACCTGATGCTGGTTTCATGCTGGCTGGTGGCCTGGCGGTGGCGCAGAGGCGCCTCATTAAACGCCAAATCTGCGATGGCGTTTTGATCGTTTGCGGTGGTGTTTGCCGTCGCGTTGCGAGCCCGCGTGCTTCTTGCGATCAACATTGTGTATCTCTTAATCATCCGCATTGAAACGCTATCGTTCAAGTCGTCCCTCGAAAGCCTCTGTCTGGTATCTCCACCCGTCCAAACTGGCCACAAGCCAAGCCGACGTGCAACAGCTTCTCGACACCTGCGAGAAGACTCTCAAAGACCTCGAAACCCTTTTGAAAACCCAAGACACAGCAGCGCAAGGGAACAGGAAATGGACAAGCACGCTATCCTGGCCGCTGAAGCAAAAGGATGCACGTGCTCTCCTCGACGATGTCATGCGGCACAAGACCAGCATTTCCCTCCTTCTCCTGAGAGCCTCAAGGTCAGACCTGCATGACGTTGCCAACGATATTGCCGACCTATCCGGTATTCTTACCAGCTTCCACAATATGCTGCGCTCCCAATCCGACGCGGACCTGCTGCGATGGATCTGCCCGCTCAACGTCATGTATCGCGACGCGCACGAAGCGGCGCTGGGAAAGCGCTTTGGCACCACCGGCGCGTGGCTGCTGCGGAGCGCCGAGTACACGCGGTGGGTGTCTGTGTCTGACAGCGGCGGGCAGCCGTTTTGCCTGCACGGCATGTCGGGCGCGGGGAAGTCGGTGCTGTGTTCTGTGGTGGTGCAAGACCTGCTGCAGAGGGCGGCGGCGGAGGACGACGAGCAGGTCAAATTCGTGGTGTGCTACTTCCATTTCAGTATGAAGGACGCGACGCGGAACTACCTCGCCGCTATGTACGACACCTTGGTCAGGCAGCTGCTGCAGAGCTGTCGGGTGGGTTTTGCCGACGTCGCGGACCTTGCGGTGAGGTTGAATTTTGGGCATCCTCCGCGGAATGACTACGCAAGCCTGTGCAAGAGGTTGCTGTCGCGTAGGAGGGTGTTTTTGGCGGTGGATGGGGTTGATTCGTTGGAGTGTCGCGAGGTGGAGAAGCTGGAGGCTTTCTTGGATGAGCTGCTCTCGTCCTGCCTGAACTTGAAGTTGTTCTTTACAACTCGGGTTCCTTCGCAGCTGGGAAGGCTACACCGGCAGAATGGCTACGACGTGCGATTGACGAAGGAGCTTGTCGAACATGACATCAGAGCATTCGCCGACGGCCAGATCCGTGGTATGGACGAAGAATCCCGAAATGCCATGGGCGAATCGTTGCAACAGCTTGTCATCGACCGAATTGTGGAGAAGAGTGCCGGATTGTAAGTGATGTCAATATTGACACCGTCACGGACGAATTCGCAACCCCCTTTCTAACCTAGCGCTTCACAGATTCATCCAAGCCGCCATGCACATCAAGCACATCACAGGCCTCTGTACTGTGGAAGAGGTGGAGGAAGCGTCCGCCACCATCTCCAGTGACCTCCACGGGACGTACCGAGCCATGATACAGCTCGTTCACGACCCTAAAATCGACACTATGAATTTCCCTTTCCTTCTTCGGAACTGAGCGTCTGCCGCCTTGGCCTGAGCTAGACTGAGCTAGACTGAGTGAGGGGGTTACAGTTCTGGGCTGCCTCGGCTACAGTTGCTACGGGTCTAAAATGGCGGTGGAGATACGAGGACCCAGTTTTAGGACCTCTACCACCACCACCTAGCCGCGCTTTCCTTCACTCCAACTAAAGGAGAAGAGAAAACCTGCAATTTTAACGCATCGATAAATCATGTATAGTACTCCACCTTTTCCAGCGTCTCTAAAGCGGTTACGCCCAGGTCGAGCAGTCAATTTTTCTAAATAGCTTATCATTGTAGACACTTGATTCACTAAGCGTAATAATGACCAGGTATTACAGTTATTCCTTTAGAATTAGAGGATTAAGAGAGTTAATTAGCCCTATTAGTTAACTACTCACCTGGCAATATATAACCTTGTAGATATGTAATTGTATTAAACTGTTGTGGTGTGGCACCATATGGTAAGGGCGTAACGACAAGGAACTAACCCTACAGAAAGACCTAACGACGGTCAGATAGCTGTTGGTGGACTTACTCTCCCTTTGATTGGAGGGATATAAAAGAAACTGGTGTAGGAAAACAGTGACGTACCTGGTAGGAGGTGAAAACCTAGTAGAGGACGGAGCCTAGTATGGAACAAACCAGCACAGCTGCGGGCTGTCTTGAAGGCCGGCCCGTGCGATTGCTCCGAAACCTGGAATCCTCCTGCACAATAAACAGGCTGACGCTGACCAATGCCAAGGGGGGCCCGCTTTGAATACCCCGCTCGACAACAACGTAACTCGTCACAATGAGAAATACAGAAAGTTGAAGCGTTTTATCATTTTGGTTCTAGCAGTGTAGCCAAACTGGGGGACCGAATCTCAGTGTCGCGGAACCGGGTCTTGGCGGTAGCTTCATTGCAGCAGTCATCCACACCAGCGATTGGTCTGGACCTGAGATTCAGCCCAGATCTCCACGCGGATTCATTCCAGGACCTGAGGTTACCTAGCAAAAGGACACTTCGCGCCTTTCAGCGCGGTAATAAAGGCCATCGCTGGCAATTCTCGAGTTCTAAGTCTGAAGAACAGAACATCTTTGTGGGGTTTCTGTGTCTCTAGTGTTGTAAAATTCTTATTATGTTGGCAGGGATACCGCCATCGCTGGGTTACGACATCCTTACGTCGCCAGGAGAGAGCAGCGCCAACGGCATGCTAAAGACCAAGAGCTCCATCGCATCATCCCCGTCAGCACAAGCCCTTTTTATTGAATTTAAACCTTTGAAGGCTGTAAAAGGGGTAAATTTTATCAGATCTAAAAGTTCAGACATTGCTTTCCACACCTAGCTTACTGCGCTGGCTTTCAATCTGGTGGTTACGCCCTGTCATCGCATGCCTATCCCTCATATGTGCAACCCACCCGCACAATTACTGTAGGTCGCTAGGCAGCCTATCCTTGGCAGAGAAACCGCTAACGTAATCGCACCTTGCACTCTTTCCGTCACCAAATCCAACCATGTGACGGCCCCAGGCCGGCATATGGGCCGGAGCGGCCCGACTCATCTCCCACACCCGGAAGAGTGCGCACTGTGTCGCTGGCACATGGCCAGGGGTGCAAAGACCAGAAGTTCCCGGCGAACAATCAAGATATACTCAGCGGATCCAGCGTGCTCAGCACTGAGTAAGAGTTAGGTACTCAGCAGGGGAATGCTCAGTGTGGCTGAGCAGTGTCCATCAAGCGGAAACTACTGAGCAAGGTATAAGTCAAGTCATGTATTCGGTACCTAATCATGTCCATCGTGGCCACAATGGAGTGAGGGCCCTCTTAGTTCCTCACACTAGTAATTAATTGTTCAGTTGAGGTCTATTGTTTTTAACCTTTAGATCTACGTTTCGCTTGACAGTGAACTCCCCCATGAGAGTTATGCTAGCCTTCATTCAGTCATCTTGCACCCTGCAGTCCTTAGCAGTCCTTCCTTACATTCTGTCTTTGTCTGCGTCACTCGGGTGTACCAGACGCAGGTAATATAATCGCTATATAAATATAACTGTACTATGTCAGGGTGTATTTTACTTTAGATTCTCCTCCCTTTATTACTTACTGACGTTAAATGCTCCTTGCCGTCAGATATCAACGATAATGGCGCTGTGATTAAATCTACTTATAGCAAGTAACAGTCGCCTTATGTAAATTTATCTACAAGTAAAAGAGATGTCTGAAGACGTTAGGCGTATGTATGCCCCGCGTGGGACTGCTACCGGAGATGTTGATATTGTGATCTGTTAGTTGTTAATCGGGGTTTTGTGTTTTTTTCCCGTTGCAACGCTGCGCTGTTCGAAGAGCAACACTTCGTCAATCCGGAGTCTAATTTTGATGTAGTATTGTCGCTCGAAATATTTCGTGATAGTGGATTGACCAAGATGCAGCAGGCCCTGAACCAATCAGCACCAGCGCGTCATTACTACACCAGCAACGCTGCACCGCCAACTACAACCCGAGGCTCGACCCGGAGAATAAAAAGGGCTCATTTCTGGGCGGCGCCCGGTGGGATAGAGGACAGAAAACTTGAGAAGAAATCGGACCTTAACCGATGAGGTAGAATTCGGCTGCGTGTTAGTCCTCACAGACCAGCACATCGACCAGTGTTGGGGCCGTTCTGTTCCTCTCTGGGTAATTGGCCATGTCACAGGACACCTGTGACTATCCCAATGTAGACTAGCGCCATGTCATGTGACCTGGAGGGGTCGCTCGCCCAGTTTATCTGGGGCCTCGCGATCCCCTCCATCCTTGACCTCGTTGTAGAACCACAAATAATCAACTCCATACCTAAGGTCCGATTGGTGACCGTGATAGGCCAGTGCTGTGGTCGCTGCACGCGCGGTTCCATGTCGCGACGGAATACGGAGCTAAGCCATTCGTATATTGTGATGAAGGGGTTTCTCGCTCTCTCTTGAGCGGCTCGCACTTGAAAGCTCCTTAAGGTGATATCGGCAGGGCTCGGTGCTGCAAACCGATAATTTAAATAGTACCTTACATGATGATAGGGTGGTGTGAGCGTTCGCGTTGCCATACTTTAGCTGGGTCGCAGCAGGACCCCGCTTATTAGACGGCGTGGTAGGTTGATGTAGTAATATTGGCCATAATGGGAAGCTTAGTGAGGGAAAGTAAGCATACGCAGCTTTCAAAACTTTGGGATCGGAAATTGCCACAACGGGGCACGGCCGATGGCCTCGACAGGGGAGCTGCTGACTGCGTCTCGAACAAGACCAGCTGGCAGCTGTGCAACAATTTGCCGTCAGATAAAAAGGGCTTTGCGTCCCACCAAGTGTATTTGCTCAGGCTCATATGCATCATCGGATCGCTTCAGACAGAGGGTCAAAATGGTGTCAAGACTGTCTCTTCCGGTGCCGTTGCTGTCTCTACTGTCCTTGGTGTCCTGCGCCGGCGGCGCGGCAACGATCGACCCGAGCTCCTTCGCCTCCAGCGCCATCCTCTCCAGAGATGTCGCCATCATTGGCGGTGGTTCTAGCGGCACCTTTGCGGCCGTGAACCTCAAGCGCGCCGGCCACTCGGTGGTTCTGATTGAGAAAAACTCCCGGTTGGGCGGCCATGTCGACACGTTTCGCGACCCGGCGTCGGGGGCCACGTTCGACTACGGCGTTGTCGCCCTGCTCAACACCAGCGTCGTGCGCGACTACTTTTCCTTCCTTCAGGAGCCGCTGATGGATCTGCCCAGCAACGCGGGTGGTGACGTGCGCGCCTTCGCCAACCTCAGGACGGACGCGAAGAACGTCACTCTGCCTCCGACCATCCCCTGGGCAGACCCGGCCGCCGTCTTCGCGGCCATACAGGGCTACGAAGCCCAGATCTCGCAGTACCCCTTCCTTGTCGGCGGATACAACCTGCCAGACCCCGTCCCGGCCGACCTCCTTCTTCCGTTTGGCGACTTCCTCGCCAAGCACAACCTCACGGCCATTGCCAACATGGCCTTTAGCTTCGTGCAGGGCATGGGTAACGTCCTGGCCACGACAACGCTGTACGTGTTCAAGTACCTTCCCAAGACGACGGTCGACGCCTTTGTCGGGCTCGCCCCGCCCCCGGTCGCGAGCGCGAACCTCAACTTCCAGGGCTTCTACGACAAGGCCCTCGCCTACCTCGGCAGCGGCACCAACGCGTTCGTGAGCTCGCGCGTCCTCGCCATCGACCGCAGCGGGCCCCGCGTCCTGGTTGCCGTCGCGACGCCCTCGGGCCCCAAGCTCATCTCGGCCAAGAAACTCCTCGTCGCCATCCAACCAAAGGCCCAGAGCCTCCAGGGCCTCGGCCTCGACCTTTCGGCCGAGGAGAAGAGCGTTTTCGGCCAGTTCAACAACAGCTACTACTGGGATATCGTCATCAAGAACTCGGGCGTCCCCCCAGGCGTCCGCGTCACCAACGTTGATCTTGATGCGCCCCTGGGCATCGCCCCCATGCCAGGGCTCTACGGCATTTCTCCAGCGCCGCTCCCGGGATACAGCACGGCGTACTACGGCAGCTCCAGCCTCCGCACCGACGAGCAGGTCAAGGCCGACACTTTGGCGGCCGTAGCCAAGTACGCAGCGGCAAACGGCCTGCCCGCCGCATCGCCCGAGATTGTGGGATTCAACAACCACGCGCCCTTTTGGCTGACGGTGCCGCCGTCTAAGATCGCGTCGGGCTTTTACTCGCAGCTCAACGCGCTTCAAGGGAAGCGCAATACTTGGTGGACAGGCGCAGCCTGGGTCGCCCACGACAGCACCGCCATCTGGGGCTGGTCCAACAGCACATTGCTGCCGGCGCTCGAGGGCAGTTTGTGACGGTGCCAGATTTTTCCGGATTTATAGCTGAATATAAGCATTTTCATTAACCAGCCTTTTCCATCCATACGAGAACCAGTAATTGGGGACAGACTTACTGCAGCTCCATGATACGTCGTCACCACCCCTGTCGCTATCGGTGGCGACTGCCAAGTGAGCTTTGCCGGAGCCGGCGCCGTCCCGTGGAACACGACCAACAGACCTGGCCAGCGTGCTCATGAGCAACGTGCTGAGGTCGGACGGGCTCTTTCAGTTAAGAAGCAACACTTGAAGATGGCGCGCAGCACGACGGTTTACGCGGGGAACGCGGCGACGAATAGCTTGCAGGGCTACTTGAGCTATCCCATTACGTGTCGGGCGCAGCAGAAAAATGGGCTGCATTTTGCCAAGGGTGCTTGTTATCGCTTTGGGTTTTTTAGTTGGGAGGGGGCATATACATTAAGAGGATGTCTATTTGCACTATAAGAAAATGACCATTTGCACTGTAAAATCCAAACCCCCATACATAACCCTAACCCTGAGCACGCGCAACCCCACCACAAAGCGCAACGTCAATTGAACGCGCATCTCTTGCAGGCGACTTCTCTTGCACACCACCACGTCAATTGACGCCGTCTCGCGAAATTCATCGTCGCCAAGGTACGTAAAGGCTACGCGCACGTTTCCCCGGGCTAATCTAGTGCGAAGATGGCTGAAAACGCCCCCGCGTGTAATGTGTAAGCCCTCCACAACCCCCCCAGCGATACAGGCCCTAAGGCTGCCATCTACGTAATTAATACTAAATAAAATAACGATAATAAGTCGGATCTGATTAAAGTTAACCTTCAAGCGAACCCTAAACCTCTCTTTAACCCTTTAGCCCTCCACCCTCTTTTTAATAAGTATTATAACTCTTTTAAAGCTATTAAGCACGATCTCTTTAAGTATAACGCTACTGTTAGCTTCTGTATAGTTAAAACCAGGAGCGGTAACCCTTTTAAAGGCTTTAACTATATATAAATCGATTACACCTATTAAAGAGGTAAGATTCACACCTTTACATCTTATTCTTATAAGCCTAATATTATAAAGTTAGGCTATCTTTAACAGGCCTTAGTTAAGGCGCTTTATTATAATAGCTGTAAGTGGACTTTTAAGCTGAAGAAAGGATATAAGGGCCATAAGAATCACTTTAACAATAGCTTTAACTTTAAACCTTTCCTTAGCCCTAAGTTAAAGGCTTATACCGTTACGTTTCTTAACTAGCCTGGTATTTCTAACTATAAGCTTATTATTAACCTCTGTGTGTAATTCCCTAAGGTTATCTAGACCATGCGTTAACTTTAAAACTATTAATTTAAATTTTAAAAAGATGCCTTAACTGGCTATACCCTATTCTAGGCTATTATAAAGCTACTTAACGATAAGGGCGTTTCCTACTATATTAAGTGGGTAAAACGCTTACCTTCTAGCCTTAATAGTAAGTTAAGGAAACTAAAAGGCCTGTTTTAATTATATAAATAAAGTAAAAAGCAGTAATTATAAAGTCCTTAAATGTAACTTTATAATAACACTTATAAAACTAATAATAAGGGCTTTACTTTTTTCTAAATTATAAAGTTTAACTACTTTAATATAGCTTACTCTTACAGCTTTAACCTTATTAATAATAAGCGCTAAAAAGGTTTAACTAGTTAATTATTACAACCTGCACCCGACACAGGCCTTGAGAGGACTGGTGTAGGTTAAGACAGAACGTATGGCAGGACGCTAACAGGTAAGGGGCGTTCTGAAGACAGCTTATTAAGCTAGCACTCTTAGACAGGGGGTTTAATGTTACTGTAGGTCGCTGTCACTATAATGTACAGAGGTAAGTCTGAATAGTAGGATATAAATGAATAATTAAATACTAGCGTGAGGAACTAGAGTCCTTTATAGTGGTTGTAGGTATAACCATAGCTATTTATACTAACTACCTAAAAGGTACTTTATACCTTGTTTATAGTGTCGTAAGTGCTTATTATGCGAGCACTTTGCATTACGTGAGCGTTCTGCTTATAAGGTTTCTCCTACTTATAATATAAGTATTTAATATGCTGTAAGTAACACCTTATTAGTTATAGGGGTTTTAGGTCTTTACACCCCTGGCTTAGTGTGCCTGGACGGTGTACACTGTCTTCCTATACTGTTCCTTTTACGGGGGATTTGTCAGGCTGCCCCGGCCTAAGTAACAGCCTGTAAGGTTGTTATACGATTCCCCCTCTTTAACGTTCTTTTCTTATAAAGAACTTAAAAGGTAAGCTTCTCCTTTCACCATTTCACTATATAATAAGTGTCTAGCTCCTGGGTTTTAAAACGGGAATAGGGTAAAAGCACTAACTACTGTTTAAACCTTACAGCTTACACTTACACGTTTAGTAGCGAAATGTCCCCTTATTCTTTTTATAAGTCTGCCCACCTTCCACTTATTTACTAGGTTTTAAACTAATCTGACAGTTACAACTACTGTTTAAAGAGGCACCGGCCTTCCCAGTGTAACGCTTTTAATATTAGTAAAGTGAAGTTAAAAGCCCTTTTTATTAAAAAGTAGGACCTTAACTTATAAGTTAAGTCTGCTGTTTAGCAGCTTTATAAGGCCACTGTTAAGCTTTAAGAGGTATTAACGCGTTTAGCACGCCTTTATAAGTAGCGGTCCCACCTTAAGGACTGGGTTGTGAAAGCGTTTAGTTGTGAAGTGGAGTTATTAGAGTTTTAGGAAAGTGAGGAGGTTAGGTTAGACGCTCCTTTTAAAGACGTAGAGTCTTTTAACTAGGGGAACTTTTTAATAGGGTCTTTATAATAAGTGGTTGTTTTATAACTGGGTTTATAACTTCCTTTAATAAGGGCCTGTAGGTATAAGTCTTATAGGGGTCTTCTGTTATTCTTATTTTTTCTTCTACTGACTTCTTTCTTTAACAGCACTTATTTTCGTGTGGAGCTTATTAGGAGCTTTAAAGGCCTTACCTCCTTTATTAGGTTTAAGGTCCTTATAACCCTAGTTAAAGGTTCTGATAAACGTCCTTTTGTACCTATTAAGGAGTTTCCTGCCGCTTTTTAGGTTTTAAGTCCTATGGTGGTCTTACTTTTTAATATGGTAGTTTAAATATTAGGTTTTATTTTATTTTTTCTGTTTTCAGAGTAAACTGGTTAATTTACCTCCTTAAGGTTACACTAACTGGTTTAACCTTCACTTTGCGTTTTTTACAGGTGGTTTTAATTAGTCTAGATTCTTTTAGTAGAACTTTATAATTAGGTTTAGGTATTTAAGATTTTTAACTAACTTTTATAAGTTGCCTTTAGGGCTGTAGTCTAACCACTTAATAAGATACTTAAATGTGTTCTTTCCCTTTTATAAATTTATAACTTCCTTAACGTTATATTTATCCTTATTAGTGTTAACCTTAACTTTCTTTTCCAGGGGAACTCCCTTTAGGGTGGGTTTTAGAAATGAGATGTGAAAAACCTTAATCCGCACCTTTACGTTAACAGGTAAGTTTAGTTTGTAATTAAAGGTGGTGACCTTTTTCTTAACTTAGAACAGTCTGTACCGTTTAAAGTTAAGCTTCTTATTAGGTCGTTTTAAATGTAGGTTTTATAAGAAAAGGTAAATGTGGTCCCCCTTTTAAAGAGTTAGTCCTTTAATTTGTTTATTATTATAGTAAAGTCCTTTTTTAAATATTAATTACTTAGTTTAATATTTATTAGTAAACTTCTTTATTTATTTATATATAAACTTAAGTTCAGCTTACAGATGGTTATATAGTTCTTATATCTAGTCTGTGTAGACTGTAACTTAGGGAGTGCCGGTAAGTGGGCCTTAACGGAGTTTAGGCTTTTTATTATAGTTAGTGAAGAACGGTGACATACCTGTTAATTTAACTAGCGTTATGTTATAGGTTATCTGTGTTATTAATAATAGTTTAAGTTAATTATTTTGTTTAAAGTTAACGTAAGTTTATAAATACGTTATAAGTATTTAGTTAACTTACTTTATTTAACTATCTGTTTATAGGTGGAATGCTGTTAAAAGTTTACTTTTCACACCTATTCTTTATATTAATCTTTACTAAAACTTTAATATAATTAACTTATCTTAATCTGTAACGATATTATCTAGCTAAAGGTGTTATAAAACCACCTTTTTCTTAAAGATATAAGTAAGTTACTCCACTATTATATCCTTTAAGATTAATAGAAAGTAAGCCTACTTTATTAATCTGTTAACTATTATAAGGATTTAATTATACGTGACTTTTATAACAGGGTCTTTAGACTTTAAGATCCTAGTGACGAAGTTAAGTAAGATTAAACTTTATAGTGCTTATAGTATAGGGAGTGGTTTAAAAAGCCTGTAAGGCTTATATCGCCGATTTTACTTTTAGTAGCAGATATTATAATTATTAACTACCTCCTTAATTAGCTTTTTTATTCTTAGGAAGGCGTACGCTTACTAGGCTTATGTAAAAGTTTTAGCTTAGCTTATATGTCCTTTAAGTTAAGATTTATAGACCTGTTAGATATACTCCTTTTATTTATCTAGGTTATAAATATATAGTTTCTCTTAATACCAGAGCCTTACTCTTAATTTAAGCGCGCCGTTTACACCTTTTAACAGTTATTCTAGCTAATAACTAGTTTTATTATAATTTAGATGTTTTAGGCACTCCTTATTACAGTCTTACACGTACCCTAAGGAGTCTCCTAATAGGCACTTATACTTATAAGTGCCTTCTATTAGCCTTTTTACTTAAAAGTCCTGTTATTATTAATAGATATTATACTCTGTTTATAAGTTTATATAGATATTAATAGTTTATTCTAGCGTTTAGTTATTTAACACTTACAGCGTATACTTTAGTGTGCTGTTCTTAGTTTTGTTAAATATGGTAACGGGGATTAGGACTGGATTAGTATCCTTATAGTCCTGTCTCCGATTAAAAGTATTAGCTTACTTATTATCTTTTCTTTTAATATGGTGAATCTGGAAGTGGAACGGGGTTATTAACTCTACCTACTGTGCTTATTATAAGTTAAGTTCCTTTATTAGGAAGTACTGGAGGTTATTATGGTTTAAAATGACCTAGACTAATTCTTCTATACCGCTTAGATATAATGCCTACTTAGTAAAGTACTAAATAATCGCTATTAATTCCTTATTATAGATTAAGTATTATAGGGTTAAGCCGTGGATTCCTTTTAATAAGAAGGTAATTAGGTGGCGTTTCTTATTATCCTGGACTTAGTTAAGTTCTCCACTAATTATAAACTCTAAGAAGTCTGTCTTAACTTAGAAAGGCTTTAAAAAATCAGGGAGGGTTAGGACTAATGCTGTAATAAAGGTGTGTTTAAGGTCTTTAAATACCTTTTACTATCTATCAGTCTACTTAAACGGCTTTCCCTTGCCTATAAGTTCGTAAAGTAATCTTACGATTTTCGTAAAATACTTAATAAAGTAATAATAGAAGTTTATAAAGCTAATAAAGGCTTGTAACTCTTTCTAGTTTTTTAAAGTGGGCTAATCCCTAATTACTTTTATCTTCTCCAGTTACATTTCAAGCTTTCTAAAAGTTACCCTAAACCTTAAATAATTTAGCTCCTGAACGTGGAAGTGGCTTTTCTCTAAGTTTACTATTAGTTTTACCTTTTTAAAAGCTGTTAAAACCTGTCGTATATATTTTCAGTGTTCTTTTAAAGTTTTAAAATAAATTAGAATGTTATTTAAATATATAAAGATAAACTTATTAAGGAAGGGATGGAAAACATTATTAATAAGGTTTTAAAAGGTTATAGGGGCGTTTATTAATCTTATTAGTATAACATAATACTGGTAATGCCTGTTATAAGTCTGAAAAGCCGTTTTATACTTATCCTCTTCCTTCACTTTAATGTAATTAAACCCTATAGGGAAATTAAGGTTAGAGAATTAATTTACTTTAATAATCCACTTTTATATTTCTGTAATAAGTAGTAATAGGTAATAATTCTTAATTATATCCTCGTTTAACATTTAATAATTAATAATTATATATAACTTACTATCTCTCTTTCTTAGGATAAACAGCATTAAGTACCTTATTAAAGACTGGTATTTTATAATAAACCCGTTCTTTAGGTTTTTATTAACATACTCCTTTAAGGTCTTAACCTGTTAGGGGTTTAGGTGGTAGGGCTGGAAGCTGTGGAGTTTTACTCTTAGTTTTAGTTTAATTTTATAGTTTTATAGTTTATAATCTGGTAGTTATAATATCTTTTTTTAAAATAGGGTAAACTTTTTATATTCTACTAGTACCTTAAATAAGTCGACTTCTTCACTTATTTATAAATTAGCTTTTAACTTCTTTTTACCTTTTAAATCGTTATTTAAGTAATGTGGTAAACTTTCTAATCCTTTAACCGTTTTAATAAACCTGACTTAAACTATATTTAATTTTAAAGGTTTAGTGTGCTTTTAAGTGCTTTATATATCTTTAAAACGGTTTAATACCTTCTTAACTTTCTTTAAATAGTAATTATAATTAAGGGACTTATTAAAGGTAAAGTGGCTACTCCTCTAGTTAATTATAAGGTTATACTTTTCCAGCTAGGGTAAACTTAGGATTATATTATACCCTGCTATTAATGTAACGTTAAAATCCATTTATTATTTATCCCCGTCCACTTTAATTAAGAGTGGTAAATAATAAGTGACTTTACTATTATTATACTAATATAAGCCTCCTTCTCTATTTTAAATAAGAATAGCCTTTTTATACTTTTAGTTAAGGAGTTTCCTTTAATTAACTAATAAGGGGTGCATTAGGTTAAAAGCACTCTTATTATTAATTACTACTCTTACCTTAAACGGCCTCCCTCTTCCATCTGTTAAGTTAACACTAACGGAATAATACTTATACTCCTTTAACATCTAAGTTATAATAACTATCTGTCTTTAAAGTCTTATCTAACTTAACCTCTAAATGCCTCTCCTTCTTCTTAAGGTTTTTATTAACTAGTAAATTACTAGTTTCCAGCCCTTTTAAAGGGCCTGTAGCCTTTTCCTAATTCCTTTTAGAAAAACAGGCAGCTTTAATAAACCTAGTAATTAATCTTTTTTAGGTTTTCACACTTTAATATCTAATTAACTTTAAACGGTATAATATTTTTAAAGTCTTTAATAAGTTAATAATATATTTTATAAAATTAGGTTACAGTAATATCTTTTTATTTTTAAATCCGCTAATAGTCTTCTTACTTTTACTATTCTCTGGCTTTTCCATTAAGGTGTAATAAGCACGTTATAACTAGGCAGTTATTAAGTACCCCTCCTTACTAATATATAGTGGGGGCTTAATTAACTACAGTAACCTTCCACTTATTACCAGATTCTCTTATTAGAGAGTAGGAGACTTAGTAATAGGCTGGTTCTAACTCTACCCTTATAATAGTGTAATCTTATCTTTATATGTTAAGGAAGTGGTTATAAAGGGCCTTAAGTTTATAATATTAATTAAGAGTATAATTATCGTATATGTAATTAATTTACAGTATATCTTTATAATTAAGGTAATTGATATTAACTGTTAGTGTTATGGTTATAAAGTATAGAATAGGGGTAATAACACCTTATTCTTTTTCCTCTTCCACTTACCTTTATATACGTTATTTCTCTTAAACCTCTTCTTAAAACTTAAGTAATAATAACCCAGCTTATTCTTTTATAAAGTGGCCTTCCTTAATAAGTTAGTACTTAAGTTAATTAGTAAAGTAAACTCTGTTATAAAATTATAACCTAATTTCCACTACTCTATCCTTAAACGTTACAGTAAGGCCCTTTACTTATAAGTCCTCCACTTCGTTTACTAGCTTTTAATGTTTTTCCTTTAACTCTTAAACCCTCTATTAGTATACTTACTTTATACCTTCTTAAGGGACCCTTAAGGTACCAGTTTAAGACACGCCAGCTTTAATATAGGGTAGCCATCTAAGCTGTCCTTCTTCTAAGAAAGTAAAGGTACTAATCCACTTAACGTGCTTAAAGTGTTTAAAAGTCTTAAGGGGTATTATTAAAAAGAACTTCCATTTCTCTAACTTAATTCTCTCAGCTTATTCTCTTTCACCTTCTAAAGCTTACTTTACTATTTAAGTGGCCTAAAGGGCTAATTCTTCAACTCCCTCCACTATTTTAGTGATTTTTAAGTTAAGGTCCTTTTTAAACTTCTTTAATTCCTAAGCTTACAAGGTAAGGTTTTTAAAACCTGTAACAGCTAACCGGAACATCTCTTCTTAAAGTCGGTCTTTTATAACCTACACCTTTATAACTAACTTTTTTAAGGCACTTTTAAGGACTGGATATATTATATCCTAGGGTTCTTTTTCTCCTTCCTTATCTCCCAGATTATACTTATCTATTTAAATATAGTCTTTTTCGTTACTTACCATCCTAATATAAACGTCTTTAAAGTTAAACCTAACGTGCCTTCCTCCTTTTAAAACGGGTTTCTAATTAACTTACTTTAGCGACGGGCATTATTATACTATATGGCCTTTCTTATCGTAATTAAAGTATTAGACCTAGGATAGGTCCTTAAACTGCTTCTGCTGCTGTTATTATTAAGGCTTATTACGGTTAGGTTAGTTTTAACAGTTTACTATGCTAATATCCATTAGCCTAGGGTGATAACCTATTATGGTTAACTAATTCCCCTTTTTAAGTTTACTTAACTAGTAAAGGGTCCGTTCCTTTTAGTAATTCTTTTAATAGTAATGATTATAATATTAATTATTAACTTTAATAGCTATCTTAACTAACTCTTAAAGGCAGTCTGGTCAGTCTTCTTAGTAAAGGTCTCCAGTGACGTGCTCCTTTAAACCGCTCTAGAATAGCATTATTAAGGCCTTTTAACTGAGTTTAGTCTTTACTACTTCTAGTTTAAAGTGTGTGGAGAACTTAAGGATTAAAGACGTCTGTTTTAAGGCTATAAAGCGTTATTTAGCCCACTTAAGAGCGTTTAGTTCTTTAAACTTAGTTTAAAGTTAATTAATAAAAACGTCAAAATCGTCAAATAGGGCCTAAGTCTTAAGGGCTTCCTTTTATACTTTATTTATAAAAAAGTCGTTAATTATCTTTATATAAGGTTTATATTAGTAAGTGGTTATTTTATCCAGTAGGGCTTTAGTGAACCTAACCTTTCCTTCTTCTTTAAAGAACTGTTTATTATAATAGGTGATATAGCTTTAAAGCTAAGTTATTTAAGACTCTAATTATGTAAAGTCTCCCTTAAAGTGTAACAGTAGGGGGAGCTTCACTCGTTTCTTTTATAAGCCCTTAAGGTTATTATTTTCCAGCTTAACAGTGTTAAGTTAGGCTTAGAGTTTTTTAATAAGACTGATATGGTTTTTAATATCTCTAGGGAAGGTTTTATTAAATTCCTTAACCAGTCCCTACTAATTAAGGTTTAAGTCTTTAAGGTATATAACTAACTTATTAATAATGGGGAGTTAAGGCTGGGTTTACACCTCCTTAATCTCCTTACCTTTTCTAAAGGTTAACATATTAGTGGGGGATAGGTGGTGTCTGGGAATTTAATAAACAGCGTTTAGAACTGAGACGTTAATATTATATTATAACCTATACCTAATACAGGCCTTAAAAGGACTGGTATAGGTTAAGATAGAACGTATAACAGGACGTTAACAGGTAAGGGGCGTTTTAAAGACGGCTTATTAAACTAACACTTTTAGACAGGGGGTTTAATGTCATTATAGGTCGCTGTCACTATAATGTATAGAGGTAAGTTTAAATAATAGGATATAAATGAATAATTAAATACTAGTGTGAGGAACTAGAGTCCCTCACGGTGGTTATAGGCATAACCATGGCTATCTATACTAACTACTTAAAAGGTACTTTATACCTTACTTATAATGTTTTAAGTGCTTGTTATGTAAGCACTTTACACTACGTAAGTGTTCTGCTTATAAGGTTTCTCCTGCTCGCGATGCAAGCACTTAGCATGCCGCGAGCAGCACCTTATTAGTCGTAGGGGCTTCGGGTCTTTGCACCCCTGGCCCAGTGTGCCTGGACGGTGTACACCGTCTTCCCGCACTGTTCCTTCTGCGGGGGATTCGTCGGGCCGCCCCGGCCCAAGTGACGGCCTGCAGGGTCGTCACATTAATAAAAACTGTAAACGCCATTAAAGACGAAATTAAGGCTAAGCTGCTTACTGTAACTATTACAGATTATAATAAGGTAATAAAAGTGGCCGTTATAAAGGTTTACCCCCTTATTAAGCCCTAGATCTGTATATTCCACCTTTAAAAGAACGTTACTTTTTATATTAAGCGTAAGTGGAATAAAGCTACTACTAAGTGAGTTACACACTTTATAGGCCAGCCTTTTCCTCCACATTAATAAGAAGAAGAGGAGGATCTTTTAAAGGTGAAGGACCAGTTTATTATTAATCGTTAAACTAAACCTTTAAATAGCCAGCCTAACAGCCCCCTTAATATAATAAAGTATTTTATAAAGGGCCTGTATTCTCTTTAACAGGCAGTTCTTTACACGTATATTATAAAGGAGTTTAATACTACGTGGGACCGGTTAAAAGCCTTCTTCTCATATTAGATTAATATTTTTCAGTATTTAAAGGAGACCTAGATATTATTTAAGCACGAATAAGCTACTTATTACACTAATAAGCTACTTAACTTTAGTTAACAAACCACCTTATTAGTTAAGTCTGTAAATCACTACCTTAAAAGCTTTATTATTAATAGTAATAATACAGTCTTAACGGTTATACGCCAGTTATATAGAATAATTAAGGTAATAAAGCAGCGGATTGATAAAGCGCTCTTTAAAGAGCGTAACACCTTAAAACGCGACTTTATAAGGCGTATTTAGCTAGGGAAAACGCCCTTTTACATCTCTAAAAAGGGCCCAGAGCTCGTTGTCAAGTAATAGAGGATTACTATTATAACTTTACCGACATTAAATAACCCTACCCCCTTACCTTTTAAGCCCTGTACTGGCCAGTTTATTACGTAATATAATATACTTTACAGCTACACTTTATTTAACCGTAACGCCGTTAAGGTGCTCCCTCTCGTTTAAAAGGACTTCCACTTATATTAATAACTGGTTAGAAACATTAAAGATAAAGACTAATACTTATAATACCAGGAGTTTAACTGTGTTACAGCTTTATAAGGAAGACTGTAAGGTTTTACAGCGTTTACTAACTAACGTAACGTGCCTATACTTACTTAACCGCCTTTAACGGCCACTTTAGCACCTACTGCACCTTAATAAGCTATTTTACCGCTTTTAAAGTTAAGTCCGGAGGTTAAGAAGGTTATTCTAACTACCTAGCCACCTCCCTAGTTAGTGAGAGGTAAAGGCCGTGGCTGTAAAGGGGTAACAGTTTAGGGTCTAGCGCGTGGACGAGGCGGTAGGGCTTACAGTAGCATTATAAGGGCCTTAATCTAACAGAATAAGTCTTAATGGGAGGGGGTTAAGCTTAACAGGTTATAGACGACAGTTATAAGTAGTGGAGGCACTATAATCGTGTCCAGCAGTGCCCTTACGGCTGGCTGAGGGGCCCGTAAAGGCCGTGGGTAAGGGGGCGCGCCACGTGGAGGACCTGTGCCAGCGTTTAGAAGCCGGCCACCCTCTTTGACTGCAGGTATTATAAGGCCTTAGAGAGCTTCACGTGCCAGAGGCGCTGGCCAGACTTAGGGTTAATTGACGCTGTCGGAGCCGTTCTGGCTAATTAGAGGGTGTGGTGGAGGGTTAGTCAGCGAGTAATTACGTAGAATCAATTGAGTTTTGACTGCAGAAACGTGAGAATTAAGCTCCATTACGTTATTTAAGCCTGGTTCAATTAAACAAGTTGGTTGCGATCGATACGACCGAGGCTGACCGGTGCCGAATGCGTGGGGTTGCACGTGCTCAGGGTTAGGGTTATGTATGGGGGTTTGGATTTACAGTGCAAATGGTCATTTTCTTATAGTGCAAATAGACATCCTCTACATTAAACGAAACACACCGTCACCACCAAGTAAACGAATATTATCAGTCTGTCCTATTTGAAGCCCCCTTACTAACACAAATTGTTCCTGCTTGTATTCTCACATCTGGACAGATTCCGAAATATTCACATAACTCAGCTCCCTTATTAAGCTACCATCCTAGGAAAGTTAAAAACGACTGAAGAACTGGAAACAACGTCGCCCACACAACATATACCTCTCCCTTCTCCTCCTCTATCCACCACTTCCCCCAAGGGGAGCCAAAAATCTTCCCTAGCGACACAAACGACGCCCCAGTCCAGAAGAAGAGGAAGACATAAGCAAAACAAGCAATGCTGTACTTCAAAACACGCTTCCCGGTTTTGTCGTCCGCCGTAGCACAGTAGTACCCGATCCCCCAGATGACCAGAATTGCCGTTATCAGTATCGCCGGGATCTCAGCTACCATAGTCGCACCCAAATAAACCGCATCCAGCCAACGAAAGAAGTACGCATTCCCCGACTGGATGACTCCGCCGGCCTGGAAGACAGCCACGTTGAAGACGAAGCCCGGGGGAAGATTGACGCTCCACGCGACGCCGTATACGAGCAAGGCGCAAATGTTGAGTCCCAGAGCCGTATCATCCGAGAAGCAGGGCATCGATGCGAACAACGAGAACAGCGAGGCGAGCTGCGTGAGAGACGACCAGACTATGGCTAGGATGTTGGAAGCGCCGATGAGGCCCAGGCGCGAGGAGCAGTCCCGAACGGTCCGGCATGACTGGATCAGGAGGAAGAGCGTGAAGGTGAAGGTGAGAAGGCTGCGGAGAGCGCCGAAACGGCCTCGGTCGTTATTTGGTGAGTGGCCAGGCATTTCGGGCATTTCGTTGGTGCGCGTTTTCTTGTTGAGCTTGTGGATAGTGCGAATTGTCCAAGCCATCATGAGAACCGACATAACGTGCTCGGCGAGGTAGAGATAATACCCCAGAACGCCGAGAGGAACTTTCATGCAGGCGATGGGTTCAGCGAGTTTGCCGTAGAGCTCGGTGTAGTTGAGCTCGCTCTTGCCGACCCATTCTGACTCCGAGAGGGGAGGGGGCAGTGGATATCTGGTAGGAATTGTCGACATCTCCGAGAAAATGTTTTGGCAAACTACGTGAAGTAAAAGCAGCAAGGATGATAGAATACAGTCTGTCCTCATGCGTTGAATCCCTTTTCCAGACAAGTTGGTTACTCGCCACTACCCATTTCCTTGTCATGCCTAATATACCCCCAACAGTACTCTTGGGCCCAAAATGAGGCTTGGTTCATCACCCCACATACTTGGCTGCTTCGCCTCGGAATGCTAAATGCAGAATATTTTCGTCGAATTGGCTTCCAGAAAAGTTGGAAAGTGGTCGAACTCGTCAGCTCAACACATCTAGGCGTCTAAGATGTCGCCAGGTGGCGTTTGCGCCCTGAGCCCACGCATTGCCAAATCTCCTGACATTAAATTCACGCATGCATCGCACCACAACACTGCGCTTATTAAGAAATTTGAGAGATGAAGTTGTTGATTTCGCTACGTAGTAATTTCTCAACGCCCTTGGTACCAGGGCTGGAATTAGAATTTAGTATAAAAACACCAAAACCCCCCCCCAAAAACAAAGGGTTCTGCTGTTGTCTGGTTTGCTCCGAATCAATTTGCTCCGCTGGTTTCAGAGGCCCATGGATGCCTGTCACGAAGTCTGGTCTTAGGAAGAGTTATCTGGCGTAGCGGGGACACGAATGTCTTGGTTTCTCGAGGTTAGAGGAGAGGTTGGAAGAGTGGTGAAATTGGTGGTGTGATCCGAAAATGGGGTGTTGTAAAATCGATAGGCGTTATTAGCGCAAGCCACATCACACTATTAACCTTACTAGTCGAGTCCAGTTTTTTAGGCTGAATACGGTTTACAGCCATAGCCGAACGTCTTGCTGCCCGAAGCGATCCCATTGCAAGAACTCGCATCCACTAAATTCAGTTTCTGCACATAGGTAGAGGCGACCAACTTGCGGTCACAATTTCCATTTGGCTAAGAGAAGGCTCATCTTATACAAAGATATGGAAATTTATGCGTGCTGGAGTTGGCGGTCTTCGCTTCGGCTGAGTGTGTCTCGTACAGTGGCCACAGGAAGTCGTCAACGCAAGTACGGAGCACGACACCTTCGATACATATATGCTTATTATCCCAGCATTTTCATACCAAAGAATGTTGCCGTCTGAGGCGGATGCCCAACATTGGAACCGTGTCGAAGAGGGGAACTTTGAGGCGCCGAAGAGAGTCACTCAGGTCTTCACATAGGAAGAAATAGGAGGTCGCCAATAAAATTTCGGAACTTGGAAATGCTTAGACGCGGGCAAATAGGTATTTTGCAAAACTCGTATCCATAGAGGCCGCTTGTCCGAGCTTGGTGCTGAGTCACCACACCCAGTGCTTCCCGCAAGATAACTGCAAGCCGTTCTAAAAAAAAACATTGTGCTTCCCCTCTCCTATTAGCGGGTTCTTTGCGGTAAATTGACCTAAAGTAAGATGATACACCGCTGAAAGCGAACCCGCTCTCTCATCAGCGCCAGAGAGCTCCGCAGCCTCTATCACCCCGGTGCTTTGGCAGCTGCCGTGAATATCCTGTTCAAGTTCTCGTTGCGAGCTTGGCATGCTCTTCGTCTCGTTCCCCGCTCCCCATCCGCTAAGCAGCTCCCCAGAGGCCGCCCGTCGAGGTGGTGCGCGATACCAAGAATCTCTTCCAACACGGCGAGGCAATCCTCTTGTCGCGTTGTAGCAATCCTCCATCGAGGCCCTCCATCATTACGAGTTGCTTGCTGTTGACTATCTGAAGTCGTGCCGTTGACACGATCAAGGCCCAAACGCCTAGCAATGCCGTCCCTTAGTGTCAGCTTATATAAGCAATTGGAGCCATTCGCGGATGTAGCCGGCTTGGCAATAGGGGACCCTGCAGGCCAGAGATTCTCTTCCACAGAACAACAATACACAACCATCACCACAATTGGCCATGAGTGCTAGATTCTGACACTTAGCGCTTTTGAACTCCCTTGCACACCCGGGCTTGCAGTGATACCCAAGAAATCGGCCACTGCGTGCGCGCACCAGAGCAGCGGTGCTTCTAGGTTCGAGATGGCGATGGTGATGGTAGGGACTCTAAGAAGAGTCTACAAGACGAAGAAAGACCTTCCACAGCTGGATTAGGGCGATGAATCACCGTAACCTATGGTGACAAGGCCCACAAACGCAACGTGAAGTCCTTCAAAATACGACCAGCCCTGGTTTTCCTGCCCGCACTTCTCGAACACTGCTGCGCCGCCAAACAGCAGAACGATGTCCATCTCCATTTGCGAGACGCCCGGGGCTGGTTGGCTCTGGCTTCGGCGAAGGCTTCCTTGATGAGCGAGGGGTTATGTATCTGGAATGCTGTTCATTTCTCGGTTAGCAAGGTCGGAAGAGAGTATTAAGTATAGCTTAGATGGGACTAAGGGCACGTTTTTTTGCCCAGATGAATGGCCCAGATGGTGGTCTGGAGCTTTCTTTTCTCGATTGGCGCTCTGCAAACCTTCGGATAGCTTAGAGGATGTCTGAAGGCGTTTTTCACTTAAATGGGCTTAAACAGGCTTAGATAGAAATATTCCTTATTATAAATAATCTAGCTAATTAGAGGTATATAATCTGGCTAATGAGCTTGGAAAGTAAAGAGATAAAATAGCGGCTGGTTTAAGGCTTAAATTACCTTTTAAAGTAGTTTATAATAGTTAATACCCATATTACAGTAATTTGAACCTCTAAAGAAGATCTTTGATTACTTATTTAGATTAGAATTCATATTCAGATTAAAGGCAGGGATTTAGATATTATTGGCTGATAAGGGTGTGATCTATTATTGTTATTATTAATCTTACTACCGAGTGAGCCAGTGTGGCTCCACCCTTAATGGGCAAGCAGTCCATCTACTGTTCTGTCTACAAAGAAAGTTGTCCTGCAGGCGTAGTGTTGTCACCTCGCCTGCGGCCCTCCAGTGCATCTTCCTCATCCAAGAAAACTGGTCTCGACCACCAGGCTCGGTGACAGGGCCAGAGGCCGTTTCTCGGCCTTCCCAGGCGTGTGTCACTTGTTCCATTAGGGCGTAATCGGTACGTGCCCGCTGCTCTTGCACCCCTGGCTGACGATGTGGCTTGTGGCTTGGTGAGTCTGGCTCCATCGTCCGATCTAAGAGAGTAGGGGTCTTGTGACCTCTCCTCCCGGCCCCGAGGCAGTCATTCGGGGCGGTTGGCCGGGGTCCTTTGGTTGACTCCTAGGGTCCACCTGCC
>Ga0247760_1000360_pt1 | contig 50571 bp, 61 predicted proteins | sample UWRJL171409R4_FD_179936 | JGI IMG/M metagenome (GOLD analysis project Ga0247760, IMG submission 179936) | Plant litter microbial communities from Arlington Agricultural Research Station in Wisconsin, United States - UWRJ-L171-409R-4 | ecosystem: Environmental > Terrestrial > Plant litter >...
GTCAAACTCTGATTCTATTCCGAATGGGGCGGTTGGAGGGGGTGAGGGGGATCTGTCAAAACTGGGGGAGTGGCCGGTGCTCAGGCTTGCATCGTTGCGCCGTTATAGATCGACCGATGGTGACAGTAGCGGAAACATACATTATGGGGACCAGAAAGATAAGTAGAGGCGTTGAAACTTCCCTTTACCGAGGTGGGATTTGGTACTGTGAGACTACCGCATATTAGCAATCGACGTACCCACCACACGTCGCAATGTACACGGTCAACCTAGGTGATAGACAGAGCTTACTCCCCACGTATCGCTCGAAAGCAAACCCTCGGAAGGTTAAGCCACACCCAACAATTTACACCAATTCTAAGTCATAATAAAACCCAGTACCCCCCAACTGTCCTGTTCAGCTGGGCCCTTCTATGCTCCGTTTCTCGTTGCATCCCACAACCTCCTTCGCAAAGACGCTCCAAATGGCTTATCGAGCCACACTCTTTTTCTACCTGGCCATCCTGGGCGCGCTGCTCATGCCCCAGGCCAAAGCCATCCAAATCCCCAAGCCTGCCGTCTTTCACCCAGACCCATTCGGCGAACTCGCCGAGATCCCTGGGAGGGTCCTCGAGACCCCCGGGCAGATCCGCCAGATCCCTGACAAGATCCATCGGATCCCGGAAAAGATTGGTCGGATCCCCGGGAAGATCAGCCACGTCGCCCAGAAGATCAACCCCTTCCACGGCCTCGAACCCCTCTGGTGGCCCAAAGTCGGCAAGGAGGAAGACCCGGCTGTCGTCCACGGCGGGGATCGCTTCGCTACCAACGACCCGAAACCGACGAGGCCAAAACTCCCGGTTTTTACCCCCCCGAGCATGTACGAGTACTTCCCGACGCTGAAGGGGTTGCCTCAGCGCAAGGTGCCTCAACAACGTCGTGCCGTCATTGAGACTCGCGCTTCTGCTGCTGTCGCGGCTGTCGAGAACGCTCAGCGACGGCTCGGCGGTGATTTCCTGGATGGCGGTTTCTGGGAGGGCGGCGGTTTCTTGGACGGGGACAGCGATTACGAAGTGCTGGCGGTTTCGCCACTCCCGGTGCCGACGACGCTTGTCAAGATGGTTAGAGAGAGTGCGGCTGCGGGCGAGGAGCCGCAGGTCACGGAGGCGGCTGTTTTGTCTTAGGGAGGTAGGCCTCGGCTTCGGCTTCTAGTATGAGAGGAGGCAGTAGGAGGGAGGACTCATGTTGGGACTCGGTCGTCTACGGAACTGTGGTGGATCATTGCTTTGCTTTTATTTGTTGGGAGTCGGTGGCAATGGGCTTTGCATGTAGTTTGAGGGTCAGGAGTGAGCATTCAGGGGGTTGGGAAATGAGGGAAGTGAGGAAGGATGGAAGCGTTTGTTCACGACTGTGCCTGTCATAGCGCTGATACCTATGTTTCATATTCAAACACTTCTTTGGGTCAAGTCTTTCTTGTACTTTGAAGGATTGAACAAGGTGCTTGCCTTCGTGGAGCAGGATGTCAGGTTTTTTTCATGCGGTAGCGTCGTATGGTACTTTCTCGACGAGGATGGGTCAGTCACTAGCATTGACGGGAGAGGCACTGGTGATGCGAGCTTAGTATCATGATCGTCCACCTTCTCCAATCGTCTATTCAAGTTCGCTGCAATCAACCCCTGGCACCGTATGATCTGATCTCCCAGCTCTTGGTGAGGTTTTCGAGCTCCGCATCGTACTTTTCCTGGTTCTCGCCGTTCCACGCCATAGCTTGTTGCGACCTTTTCATGATCGGGTCTGTGTATCTCGGTGTCGGCCTCTCGTTTACATATGAGAACAGCGAGGGTAGCGGGGGCCTCGGGGGCTTCGGTCCCGACTGTTGTACTTGGGATTTAGCGGCCCCGTTGGGTTCGGCCACGACAATGTTGTTGTCTCCCGTTTTGGATTGGTCTGGGGTTTTCGGGACGGTCATCCCGGAATTTGCAGCAAGGTTTCTTCGGGTGAAAACAAGGCCTTTTGAGATGTGAACAAGATACCTCGGTATGTGGTGTGGTCGGAGGCCAGGCGTTGCTAGTACTGTGACCCAAGACTGTCAGGGGCTCTCTCACACTTTTTCGCCCAGAGCAGAGAAACCCGGGCATTTCGCGTGGCCAGAGGCTTCGTAGCTTCCCGCGTAGCCGATACCTAGGCAAGAGCAAAACCCTACGAACCCCCACCGGTAAATCGAGGACACTTGCCCTCCTTCTTGGCTGGGTCCGTGGCGTTTCAAACGGTGGGCCGCCCCGATTCCCGGGCAAGAAATGGCGATATCAGTAGGTACTAACGTTCTCACATCAGAGTTCTCAACCGGGATGGCGACAACTCATTTAGAAGGGCGCACGTTGAGATGGGCCGATATTTGCAAATTCATTATCAATCACAATCACGAGCTTTCCCGGGCTGTTCGGAGGGAATGCGACTAGAGGAAATGCTAATTGAACCTGATTTACTTGACGTAATCTACCATCTAAGCCTCCAAAGTCCTGTGGGCGGGCGGTGTGCAATGGAGCTTTGTTTGGGTGGGGTGAAGTTGATCTAGTCTTGGAAGGAGCAAGATTACTGCTGTCGGGTGGAGGAAAGGACCGCGGATGGATGGAGCAACACTGTCCGCCTGGCTCGGTTGAATAAGACCAAGTGAAATAGGGACCTTGTGGGTGAGAGAAGCGCATTTCAGCAACGTTGATTAGATATTACTGGCTACCTAAATAATTAGGTGTAGGTACTAGGTAGGGAAGCACTAAGGAAGACTTGACTAATGCTGCTTGAGCTTCTCGGACGACTTGAAAATTCAGACAGACTTCAAAGCAGGATTCGTAGATTCATCTAAATTGAATCAACAACAGCCCCCAATCCCCTCGAATTTATAGGTATCCATAACTTCCGAAGCTGACTACTCTTCTTGAGGAAGCATGCGCGCATCAATCCAGTATCCGCGCATGCTCCAGTGATCCGGGCCGTAGTTTTCCCGATCTACCTCAATGCCACTGCAAACGTCATTGTTCGGGCAAACCACGCTGCGAACGATGCTGGAGAACCCCAAGGACTCCAGATCGTCGACGTTGGCGAACACCCTTTGGTTGAGGAACATAGGAACCTGCGGCCAGTCTCCGAATGGCTCCTTGGGACACGGCGAACTTCAAGAGGTGGAGGTGTGTCAGTCATCATCTCCAAGGTGAATCTTCAAGGTAAATACTCATGCAACGTACCGGTAGAGAACACAGCATTTCGATCCGTTCAGCTTGATGGACTTGGCCTTGACGGAGGCCGGGATGTCGACTACATCCCCTGGTCAGCAAATGCCCAAGTAAAAAGAGCCTGGAGAGTGCTTACAACAAGCTTCGGTCTTCAGATCTACATCTTGAATCTCGCAGCGGCTCCCCTTGAACTCAGGTTCAGAAAACAATGTTAGCCCGACTTTGCTTGCCGTGGCTCTGGCGGAAGCCTCGAGGCAGAAGATGCCCAGGCTCAAGATTCCAAGCTTCATCAGGCTTGAAGCGCGTCCGCAAAGCATGGTATCGAGAAGACCTGAGAGTCAATGTGAGGGGATCGTGAAAAGGAGAGGGAAGGGGAAAACCGGGAAGGCGAGGGAATTAAAGCCCAAAGTCCCATATTGGCAACGGGCGCAACGGATTGAGAACACTCAATGTTTCTGGTTACCGAGCTTGCGCTCGCGTTGTGCATCTATGGTTCTTGTCCCAGCCGGCCCGGCTGAGAAACATGGATTGGGTGGATCTCCCCCCTTGGAAAGAATAAGCTCGACGGGTTGGACTGACACATGGTCAAGTTGACAACGTCGTTGTTCTAGGTTTTTTAGCTGGGGCTGCCGTTGGGCTATCAACCCGAACCCATCACGAGCCCATGTAGTGAAGTTAAGTTAGAAATGCACCTGCCTGACCTCAAAGTTAGTCGCGAAGCTGGGGTTGACGGAAACCAGGAGCCCATCGAGAAAAGCAAGTACTCGAACAACAATGCCCCGCCTATCCGGTATCGCATTGATCGTATTTTGCGCCATACGAAGCTTCACTTGCATTGTGATGTCGCTCCACAAGATGCCGCGGGAAAAGCAACACAGGCTTTAGGCCGAGTAGCTATGCCCCTGCCCTTTCCGTGAAACTCATGTACGGCCATTCTTGATTGCAGGATGAGCAGCTACGCACCTTCCGCTCCAGGCTTGGGGGCATCCAATTCTGCGGGGCCTTCAAAGAGTGGATGCATGCCAATGCCTCGCTCGCCCGTCGAAGAGACATGATGGGTACCTGGTATTCAGACTTGAAGGAACACAAACACATTTTCCCATTAGCCAAAGAAGCACAACAATCTGATATTGGTTTCTAAGCACCATCTTGGGGTATGGATTACTTTTATTACATGCACCCAACGCTAGAGTAGGCAGGGAACTCCCTTGATATATCGCATTTTCCCAACCACTTCTCCCTCAGCCCCCTCAGTCATCATCATCCCCCCTCATGTGCTCCTTTACTTCTTGGGGCGGAGTTTGATCTTGTTTGACCTGGTTGCAATGGAAAAGTGAGACTCCCCGCTCATTCCCCCTAGGGCAAGCAGTGTTAGTATGGGAGGCTGGGGAGGGAGAGAAGGGGAGGGAGGCTGACTTGTCCGCATCGGTCCGGCAATGAGCTCTGATGCAGGTCCTTACCTCCCAGGAGAGGTGGTTGCCCAGTCTACAAACGGTGGTCAGCACTCCCAATGTGCGCGTGACGAGTCGGGCTGGTGTGGTGGTTTACCGGCAGAGACAGTCCCAATCATCAGCACGCCCACAGCCTGCCTCGGAGTAGTGGTCCTCGAGACAGCGCGACAAGCACTGGTTGATGTGTACTTTCGGCTCGATAGGCTGCACGGGATCCGTGGGAGGCTTCGGTATTTTTACCGCAGCTGCTGTCGTGGCGACTGCGGCCAGACAGAACAAGACAGAAAACGACTTCATGATATTCGGGGCAAGGAGCAAGGAGCAAACTTGGCGCGGCAGAGCTGAACCAGGAAAGAACAGAGTCTGGATCTTTTATGCGGAGCGAGAGAGAGAGACAAAGAGAGTCGGGGGACTATTAAGCCCGGATTTCTATACCGCTCCCGTTCGTTCACTTTTTTTGCTTCCGCACGGGGTTGAAAAACCCTGTCCTTTTCTTTTGGACTCACTGAGTCTAACGAGCCTACCTAGGTAACGGCCACGAGTTTGCCTCCATCGGCTATGCACCATGCTCTAGACTTCGGCGCTCACCTTGCCATCTGTCTCGCCAACCGCTGCCCATGCCGCCCGGAGCTTGAAACCTACACCACCGCACAAACAGCAGAACTTTGCTTTTCGCTGATATTTGCAGGCCCCACCCGCTCACCTTGTTGATACGTATACGTATGTGCTGCCCAAGATAAAGGGGGGGTTCGCAAGGAACCCGTTCGTCGGGCTGGCGTTCGTTCTTTTCTTCCTGTCCCCCTTTCCTCCCCTTCGGCACCTCAAGCAAGTCATCACCCCTCCCCTTTTTTCTATCAGCATATACCCACCGCTCGCCAACATGCGGTTGTGGCGTGCACTCCCCCTCATAGCCACTCTGGGTACGGCTTCTGCCCAGGGTGACAAAATACAGAAAGTGGACATTCCAGAAGCTGGCTCGATCGCCCACGACGGGCTCAGAAGTACTTCAGGTCGCATCGTAGAGGCGGGACTGACAGCCATTCCCCTGATATTCACGGATGCGGCGATGAAATGGGGCAGGAGGGTTGGCCTTCTCGGCAGCGGAAACGAGTGGCCCGCCTTCACGGCCACGGGCACGTACGACCCGCGCCCCAACGCGACCGAGATCAACTGGGTCGGCCACTGTCTGGCGCAGTGGTGCGACACCGAAGAGTTCCTCAACGAAAACTACGGCAGGATCGCCTGCCGCACCAGCAGCGAGCGGCCGGGCGGAGGCTCGGTGGGCTTCATCTGCAACAAGAAGGGCAAGGCCCGGTGCTCGCGCGTCCAAATCGCCAAGACCCTGCACACGCTGCACCGCGAGACCGGCTCTGCAACGGGGTACATCAACCTCCAGACGGGGCCGGAGCTCGAGATGACCATCGGCTTCGACAGCTTCTGCGAGGGCGGGCCCTGCGGCGATTCCCGCAACCCCATCTGGTCCGCCTGCGAGAATCCCCAGGACCGACACCGGGAGGCCTTGCAATGGGACCGGGAGATTGACGAGTCGGACATGTACCGCATTGTCGGCGAGGACTACCTCGGCGTCCAGTGGGAAGGCGAGCAGCCCGCTGCGCCAGCGCCCAAGGCAGGAAGGATCGACTTTCCAAAGGTCAAGGAGGTGTCGGAAGACAAGGAGCCCACGCGGTAGAGGAACGGCTTTTTTGTTCAGCTTTCTGCTGCCTCAGCTGCAGGCTTGTTTGGGGGAGGGTTGGCGAGGGTTGGGAGTCGCCTTGTGGTTCATGAATGTGGTGGTAGAAAGCAGAAAACTTCTGCTGGGAACTTGCGTGCCGGAGTCGTTGCCTTACCTTTGGAAGGGTACCTTAGGTACCTACCTACGTTAATAATACCCGCGGGGCAGCAAACAACAGATATTTCCAAGTTTTCGTCCATAGAATGTCGAGAAGGGTGATCGGAGTTCAAGATGGGTTGCTTCTATAATGCCCGGCGTTGAGACCAGCGGCCCCTAAAATATCCGGTGTCACGGTTGGGCGCTGTCAGCTGGCTAGCTGCACTGCCTTCATTTGTACCTTTCCCGCCAAACATAACTTGACCTTCCCCATTCCCCCCTTTTCCTTTCCCTTGTCCCCTTTCCCCGAAACTTGGCCTACTGCACTTGAACCACAACAGACCATACCACAGATCGCCATCACCTAACGCATCCTTTCGAACATCCCCAACATCAGGAACCCCATCACATATATCACATACCTCACACCCCAACCCAATCTCCCATACAAGGCAGCCCCAACCGCCCACCATGCCTCCGCCCCTAATCACCCTAGAAGAGCACTTCCTCTCCTCCGCCGCGCCCCCCTCCCTCACAGCCCTCTACTCCGAGCAACTCAAGCACATCCCCTCCGTGCACACCAAGCTCCTCTCCCTCTCCACGACCCGCCTCACCGACATGGCCGCCGGCGGCATCGCCCTTCAAGTCGTCAGCCACGTTCCCGGCCTCACATCCCCCTCCGCCTGCCGCGCCGCCAACGACCAGCTGTCAGAGGCTATTCGCTCCCAGGACCACCCCCAGAACGAAGAAAATACAAAGGAAAACGAAGACGGAACCGCCAACACCAACGCCAACGGAAAAGAAAAGGTGTCTGCAAGTGGGAACGGAAACAGAAAACTAGCCGCCTTCGCCGTGACACCCATGTCCGACCCTCCCTCAGCAGCATCCGAGCTCCGCCGCGCCGTGACACAGCTCGGCTTCGTCGGCGCCCTCGTAGACAACACCACCGCCTCCGGATCCTTCTTCGACTCCTCCGCCTACGATCCCTTCTGGGCCACCGCTGAAGACCTTAACGTGCCCATCTATCTGCACCCGACGTGGGCTTCTGGCGCACAGTTGGAGCGGTACCGCGGGAATTTCAGCGAGGCCGCGGCGCAGAGCATGGCGTCGAGCGGGATGGGGTGGCATTCCGAGACAGGGCTGCATGTGCTGAGGTTGTTTGCGTCGGGGTTGTTTGACAAGCGACCGGGGCTCAAGATTATTATTGGGCATATGGGGGAGATGATCCCGTTCATGTTGGATCGGATTCAGGTGCTTAGCAAGAGATGGGGGGAGTACCGGCGGGATTTCAAGACGGTGTATCGGGAGAATATCTGGATCACAACCAGCGGAGTGTGGAGTATTGATCCGATGCGGTGTATTCTGGCGAATACGGCGATCGACCATATCCTGTACAGCGTGGACTACCCATTCCAGAAGAACGAGGTAGGGCTGGAGTGGATGCGGGAGCTGGGGGAAAGTGGCCTGGTAAACCAAGAGCAGCTCAAGGCTATTGCGTATGGCAACGCCGAGAAGCTGCTGGGGATCACTGCACCCAAGAAGGGATCGTCATAATAAGCTCCAATCAGCTATCCAAACTCATCTAACTAAGTGCTCATCGGCGAGAAGCCGACAATGCGTAGAACTGAAATCTCTGTCTTCATCACCCACCCGACTTGCCGGAACATGCTGCACATTTCCAACCCTACCAGGATCTCATTACCCAGTCGCGTATATACTTTAAGACTAGAATATCGGCCGTATGTCTCGTCTTTTATCCTCATCAAATGTCGTGCCCATGGGGTCACCCAAATAGCATTGCGCCTGTCCATGCTCGACGACATGTGCAACTATCTTCCGGAATGTCCAGTCGCGTCCCCTCCGAATTTTCAACGTCGTAAGGCACCAGCTCATGAGCCGGCAATGCCAAGCCCAACTCGACTCTGCATCCCCGGCCCTGATGCACTGGCTCCCGCGCCGGCCGGATTACTACCGGTCGCGTTCGTCCCTGTCCGTTCTCGCATCCGCCGGCCCTCCATGAGGCCCCTCAGGCCTCTCTTTTGTAAGCCAATGACGCTGCTCAGATCGCCAGACCATACCTCACGTCCTGCGCCGCGTTCGCTGTCGCCACGTTCTGAGCTCCATTCGCTCCCGCTCACACTCGTTGTGGCGCTCAGCTCCTCACTTGGCGGCCGGCCTCCCTGCTGAACCACCGTGTTGATTCTCAAAGCCGAGGCTCGCCCTGCAAGACTGCTTCCTCCCGTGCCCGCGCTGGCCTCGCTCCCGAGAGCACTGCCATTTGTGTGCGAGTCGGTTGGGCTAGACAAGCCTTCGAGGCCTGCCGAGAGTGGGAAAAAGTTCGGATTGAGAGAGCCATCGATGCCACGACCACCTCCGGCAGCCATGGCAGTTGCGTTGAAAACCGCTGCGGCATTGCGGCTGTCGAGCAAGTTGTGTAGTCGCTCAACGACGGACTCGAGTAGGCCATCAATCCTATAGGGTCTCGCTATCTGGAGAAGGCTGCAGAGAATCTGCGGAGTGCAGAGTGGCGATGAAGGTTGTGGGAGGCTCGAGGTATAAAGGAAGTGGAGGAGCGCTTGTATGGTGAGGTAGGTGTGAGGCAGGTAGAGGCATCTAGGTCGGCTATTCGGGGGGAGTGTCCGCGGCGTAGGTGCCGTGTTGATGGCGGCCGGATCCACAGGTGGTGACATCGCGCCACCGGAGATCGAGGTTGCTGCGGTACTGGGAGTCTTGCCCGCGGAGCTTCCAGTCGAGTAGAGCGTACTATTCATCGACATTTGACTCTCCATTGTGTTCCTATTCCCTTGTGTGATGGTGATGTTGGAGCTGCGGACGGTGTTCCCGGGGGCGGAAATCGAGTTTGATCTCAGTGTAATCGAATCGCTTCCATCGTGAGTCGCCGTCCCTTCCCGGAGGAGTTGTACGAAGTATGGGCCCCATCTCCTTGCCACAATCCTCGAGTTGATCGGTATCCGCTCGCCACCGATACAGAGAATGTCCATGTCCGCGAGTTCCCGCATCGCGAGAGCTTTCTCGCCCAATTCTTCGGCAGCGCGGCTATGATACCTACCACCGGCGGTGAAGCCTGCCTTCCGAGCAAGACTTAGACCTGGCCCAGTGTAAGGACTGCTAGCACTAACAAAGCCGCTCATCGGGGCTGTCTTCCTCGGGTTGTCGAAGAAGCCAAATGCCTCCAGCTCAACCATGCAGACATTGCTGAAATTGATCCGCCGGTGGTTGTAATCGTCCACAAGACTCCTCTTCCTGTTTCCTAGTACGACAAACGTGTTTCGCCTATTCCACAGGACTCCGCGGTTCCAACTTCCCTGGCTGAAAACTGCGCCGCCCGCGTCGATACGACTCCAAGTGAGGGAGCGCAAATCCAGGGCCCACAATGCATACTCTTGCTTCGAGGATGTAAGGTAAGTGCCGCTGACCACGAAATACGTGTCGATGATCCCACCGTTCGGAAAGCGAAGGCCTGGGGGGCTGTTCGTGCCACTCATCGGTCGCTCACTAAGGGAACCATCGGTTGCCCGTATTTGGAGCTCCAACTTGACATCCAGAAAGTTGTAGTTGCTGTAGATCAACATGCTTGACCCGAGCTCTTTCGCCTCTTGGCTGATACCTCCGGCATCTTGGCGAGCCCCGTTCTGATACGCCTTCCCAATTCTCGCTGTGACGGAGGGTGGTAACGGAGCTACGACACTACGGTAGGCTCCGCAACTCTTGCCCAGCGGCTCTGTTGAGACCCACTTCAAGCTTCGCAGGTTGAAAACGCTGATCTGCTCAATGTAGTGGTTGGCGCCGTCTTGCCCTCCTACCACAATCATCTGTGCTCCACCAGTTCCGTCGATATTAATGCCAATCCTACCCTCGTTGGGGTTACCGGTCGAAGGGTTGTGTTGTAGGGCTGACAGTGGTGCTCTGTGTGATACAAATGCTGCAGAAGAAGGAAGAATACAGGCGCAATGTGCGTAGCGACCCTGCGGAGCGTCCTGAGTAGGAATAAATGACCATTTTCTCGTCGGCACATCATAAATATATATGTCAGACATGACGGTGACCTCGGGTTGTTGGTCCTGCGTCGCGGCGTTCATCTTTTGGTTCGGTGTTGGCGACATACCACCATAACAAACCATCTTCGTATCGCCCAAAGCACACATTGAATGGAAATACCGAGGCGGCGGGATGTCTCCTGTTGTGTCTAGCTTTGTCCAATGGCGGCGGATTAGATCGAGTTCGTACAAGTCTGCCGTCAATGGGGCGGGCCTGCTCCTCGAGAGTATCCTGCCACCGAAAACATACAACTTGTCGCCCAAAATCGTCGTCGTCGCTCCGACAAGGGGATGAGGTTCTCTTCCTGTTGTACGATGCACATTGCACATCAGACCCGAAAGGTGTGCAGACGAGGACGATGTCCCAGCTGTTCCAACAGCAGGTCCCGCACCCGGTGTCCTCGCCTGGCCAATGCTGGGCGAGGCTCCAGCCGAGAGGGGCCCGTTGCTTCTCGGAGTAAGGTTGTCGGTCCGCTCTTCGCCTCCATCTTGCTTCGCCGCACCTGCTTGAGCACTCTGGCTGGTGTTTATGTTTGCATCCTGGCCCGGGTCCTCCTGTGGCCTCATGTATAGCCCACCGCCCACTTCCGCCGACGACGCGGAATCCATGGTACTTGTCCGACTGTCCATCTCTACGTCTTCGGCATCCAAAATCGTGGCCAAGCTACTTTGGTGAATCGGATGAGCTAATGGCGTTGGCGGGCCCAACGGAGAGAGCTGCGGCGGGGGTGGCTCAGGCAAGGGCTTCGCAAGACTATCCTGCAGGCTCAGACTCCGAGCATGGTGCGACGGTTTAGAGGACTGTGTAGGAAGGGGTGCGGATGCCGCTGGCCGCTCGAACGTTGGGGTGAAGGGTTCTGACGGTCGGCGCAAGGTGAGATGGTTGGGCTGTCGCGCAAGCTTTGCGAAGTCGTCCCGGCCAGGAGTGATCTTTTTGATGCCACGAAAGGCGGAAGACAATAGCTCAGACGGCGATCTCGAGGAAGGTGAGCGTTCCGCGTGGTCTTCGGACTCGGAGTCAGAGAATCGGCTGAAGTCGCTGAAACCTAAGTGCTGCTGCTCTGGATTGCTGAACGTCAGTCCCGACCCCGACATATCGGCCGCGATGCCGTGTCACACGGACGCGAGGTTCCAAATCAAGAGAAAGAGGTGCGAGAGGGCAGGAGCGGAGCGGAGCAAGCTCAGCAAGCCCCTCGGCTGATGGGCTATATGTAAAGGGGCGCGAAAGATGAGAGGGATGGAGAAAATATCATGTGTAGGAGAGCGGCGTAAGCAAGGAGGCGCCAAGGGAATGGAAGATAGCTAGCAGGGAAGGGAAAACGCGAGGAAGCCTGAGAAGACCCGCCACGGAGGCACAGACGGCGGACGGAGCTCAGCATCGGCCAACCGAGGAGCGGTGCCACACCAGGACCAACGGGGAAGGGGGCTGCCAGGGGGCGAGGCGTTGCTAGGGCTTCTCAAGCTGCTCCCTTTTTGCAACTCCCAGGATGATGCCCAGAGCTGCCCGGTACGTCACGACTCCAGCGACGATCCCCAATTCCCAACACAGGGGAGAGACAACGGTGAGGAAGATCGCGACGCAAGGCGAGGCCGTGTCAGCTAAGCGAGCGGTGGCGGGGCGGTCGGGGTAAGCGCCAACACCGCAGGAGCGCATCCGGGCTGAGGAACCACGAACCACGCGCACAAAGACGGGCACGGGAATCCTGGGGAGGGACGGGGCGGATGACGAGGAGAGAGTCACGGACTGCCGTACCTGATCAGGTTGATGCATCCGCCAGCGACGAAGCTGACGTTGCAGTCTTAATTTCCGGGGCGATCTTTGGGAGGCAATGGAGGAGCGATGTGCGGTGCGGACGGCGCTCGGGTCGGTGGCTATTCCGTGAGCAGAGAAGGATAGGAGAAGTGCGACTGTGCACGCCAATTCCACTTCACTCTGCGCCGCACAGACGGTCTTTTTGGGATGCGAAGGCCAGGGAAAGCGTGGCTCTGTGGGAGGAACGGTCCTCTCGGGATGGCGGAGACGCAAAAGAGTGGGCGGGTGAAAAGCCCACTGCCCACTTCTGGCGGCAGGGATGCAGGTGGACGGCCTGATGCGACTTGCGAGGGGTAAACGGGGGACTGAAAGCAGATCGCTGCCCGGCGCCCGGTGAGAAAGCGGATGCGTACGGCGCGGTCGCTACGTACGAATGAGCGCACGACAGACGAGGACCTGCAGGAGCGCGAGCTAAGCGCAACGATTGACGTTGAGTTGAGGCGATGTGAAGTTCAAAGGCGACCTGCCTGGATGTGGAGTAGTTCGTCGCAGGTGCGGTAGCGACACCACATGGCAGGGCACGAGCCAGATTGCGGCCTTGCGGCCGAGGCCCGACAAATGGGCGTCAAAAGGGGTGGATTTGGGGGTCTGCGTTGCGGGACGGCCAGACAAAGCTCATTCATCGAATTGATCAATCAGGAAAGAGACGGCAAAAGTGCATCTCCCAGCCGCCTCTCGATATGCAGCGATACAGCAAAGGGCTGCTCTAGATGCACCATTAGCAAACACTTTGACCCCTTCAGAAGGTCAGGTTTTTCGGTGCCCAACGGAACTTATTGCTGGTTTGTGTTCCGTCCCACCGAAGCCACCAGCAGTGATGCGACAGGTTTTGTCCCACGGATCCCGCCCTGGCCGGTAACAATGGCCTGACTGCATGTCCCTTGAAATGGGCCTGGCACTGACTGTTCGTTCGCAGCTGGTTTCCTGCCCAGCATAATGACTACCCAGCTACTCAGTGGCCGTACAAAATGCACGGGGACAAAGAACGTCGTACTGACGACACCCTATCGACGGACTCGACCTGTCCAGCCGCGATTGCTACTGTGATAGCACTGTCCCATCCACGGGGCGATGGTGGGCTGAGAACATCATACTTGTCCTTGCAAAGCCTATGCCAAGGCCCTCAGCGCTGAGCTGTCTCCGCCACCGCTTTGCCCTTGGTTTTGGCTCGGATGTCGGGGGCGAGGTGTGTCTGCCCGTGCAGCTGTCAAAGACACCCTGGTCTGACCACTGCATAGCTTCTTCAGCCCTGCTGCTGGCTCAACACGCGGTTAGCATGGCCTCGCCCCCCTCCCAGGAGAATATTGACAGGATGTTCATCTGAAGGCCGAGGTGTGCCACGCAAGGTGTGTGCCCAGAAACAAGTGCCGACAGCTTGTGTTTTACGGATCGGGATGTGTGCTGGGTCCGAGAGGCCTGTTCTGTGCATCGAAGACCATCCATCCAGAGATCTGCTGACCTGTTCGCTTTGACCCTCTCTTGCAGGTCTCAAACAACGAACAGACTGGTTTATGGGTACCGTCATGCCCTTGCCCAATCTACACACAGTGGGCCATCGACATGTACTGCAATATCCGGCTCCAACCTTGTTAAATATGGTCCGATAGATTGATTGCGTACCAACCACGCAGAAGTTCTTGAAACTTTTGCCACCAGAGCTATCATAGCAGAGCAAAGAAGTAGGCCAGCATTCCCAATCTCTAAATGTGAATCACGAGCCAAGTTCAACGAGGGAAACGGCGCAACAGACACCAGCAGAGCACAGAGAACCACTCAACCGATAAATGCTAATAATAGCCACCGCGCGATCTGATGGTCAACAAAGAAGTTCATGGCGCAAGAGAGAGTATCAATCTGTCTGCAATAATTTTTTGGTACAACGACACGGTAGATGTCCACCCGCAGGGTCATTAATCTCCCAGCTTTGCCCAACGATTCCCAACGCCTTGCGCTAGACAGATCATAACCTAGGCTTTGTGCCCAAATGATACCCACGCCGCGATCAACAGCGCGAGCCAATATCTTCGTCTCGATCCGGGTCATCCGCCCCAAAGACAAAGCCAACTCATCTCACCAGCAAGTGTCTTGACTTAAGCACTGGGCAGGGAGGTGAAGCGGAGGTAGGGCTTGACAGCGCGCAGGTTGGGGAAGAGCCTTGTGGCCTCCTCGCCCTTGACGGCGGGGTGGACGATGACGTCGTCACCGGGCACCCAGTTGACGGGGGTGGTGATCTTGTTCTTGTCGCCAGTCTGGAGGGAGTCGACGATGCGGAGAACCTCGGCGCTGTTGCGGCCGGTGGAGGCAGGGTAGGAGAGGATGGTTCGGATAACCTTCTTGGGGTCGACGATGAAGACAGAGCGGATGGTAAAGGCGATGCCCTTCTCATCCACGTTGGTGGTGTCTTGGTAGTCGATCCTAGGGGTTTGTGTGAGCTTTTGGCCATGGGCAGTCCACAGACGCTGCGTTTCAAAAAACACTTACATGTCGTAGAGGTAGGCGATCTTGCGCTCCTTGTCGGCGACAATGGGGAACTGGACCTGGGAGCCGGTCACATCCTTGATGTCCTTGATCCAACCCTCGTGGCTGCCAAGAGTGTTGGCAGAGAGGCCAAGGAGTTTGACGCCACGCTTGGTGAACTCGGGCTCGAGACGAGCAAACTCGCCGAGCTCGGTGGTGCACACGGGGGTGTAATCCTCGGGGTGCGAGAAGAAGACGAGCCACTGGTCGCCAATGTACTCGTGCAGATCAATGGGGCCGTTGGTGGTATCGGCCTTGAAGTTGGGGGCAATGGAGCCCAGACGAAGGCTACAGGTGCTCAATGATCAGTCCATCAACCTGAAGCGGCCTCCCGGAGCTGTTAGACTTACGGAGCGGGTCTGTCGGAGGTGGCCATTTTGTGTGATATTGTGGCGTGTGCTGCGTGTGGTAGTTGTGACGAGAGTGACGGAGGACGGAGAAGGTGGGGAGTCAGCTCAGACAGATCAGTTGGGAAGAAATGAGGACAGGGAACGGAGGCACGACTGGACTGAGGGGGTGGGTTGGTATTTAAAACCTCGTTCGACTGCTTTCGATCGCGTCTCCACGAGTTGGCAAAGCTTAGCAATTGCGTTTCCAGCGCAATAAAGCGGCTCACGCCTCGCCCCTAGCCACTTTTGCTCATGCTACGTACAAAGATTGGTCAGGCGCCGACCTTCGGCTTCTCCTCCTGGTCTTTCAGGCCTGTGGGCTTCCGAGACCAGCCCTCAGTGATGCCGTTCTGAGCGCAACCGCAGGCTCCGCGAGCTTTTGTTCACCTGTCCTCGCCCGTTTACGCGGGGCAACTTGCCCCTCCATGAGCTTGACGTGGGGATATGAGTGCCCCTCACCGGCCCAATCCGGACTGGCGCGGCATTGCGCAATCGCCGCAGCATGGGATTGGCTGGTGACCTGGGCCGACGGATTATGTCATTTCGTGGAAGCTGTCGCAACGACTTTGATGCCAATGTGGGGGTGTACTTTATACACGCAAGTGCAAGTGCAAGCTTATGATACGCAGGCATGGTCCCGCTTCCCTTCGCAATGGGCCAGAAGGATCATCGAGACAGAGAGATCCCTGAGCCGCTACTCTCAGCCATAAACCAGAGGTCCGACTGCGTCCCCAAAAAGAGCATGAGAAAGAACTTGTGGACTGCGGCATATGTCTCGGGAGGGGGTTATTCTCCAGAGATCATATCATCAGACGACGCAGAAAAAATATCAACTGTGGGGAACCGCCTACTAAGAAGATCTTCTTCTTTCTGGCCGCCAGTTGGCGTTCTTAGGTTGCCACAAACGGCGGAATGGCTGCATGGGGCCACCAGACCTCAACCCCGACTGTTCGCCGATGCAATCCCGCAAAGTCAGTGATGTTTCTACTGCCAGGGGTGTCGAAACCTCTCGTTATCGCCTTGAAAAACTTCAGTATTCCGCGCGCACTCAAATATTCAATGCTGACAACCTGTTGTCTACTTTGAAGGGAATGAGCGCAGAATAGCTTGATGTCGTCAATTCCGTTTGTCTCCGGCCCTTGCTTTGAAGATTCCGAGTCAACGACACAGGTCCCTTGCCGGCAGGGGTTCCCCCGCCGGCTCCCTTGCAGCAATGCCGACACCATATCAAGACGTCAGCGTCAATACAAATCACTGATCAAAAAATAAAAATAAAAATAAATGCATGATTACATCGAAGAATTTGGGCTGAAAATGCAGAAATGGCCTATCTAACTAGGCGGTGAAATGCCGAATATTACAGAGAGTTCTAACAAGCGCGATCCAGCCCCTATTCAGACAACAATGGGTATCCAAAAACCTCCTATGCTTACACCTCTGACGGACTTGTGCGTCCACATCGTCAGAGTTTGACTCCTTCTATTTCTAGCCTCTTCCACTCCTTGGTCGAGAAGGACTCATACGTGCTCCCTCTCAGCCAGAAGAGGACATCACCGGCGGTCTTTGCAGGATCTACCCCTTGGGTGCGGAGGGTTTGCTTCTGCTGCTTGTTTGTTCCAGTCGCCTGCAGACTCTCAGCCTTTACAACCCGAATGAACAATGGCAGAGCAAACTTGGGAAGATTAGCCCGGACGTGCTCAGCTAGGCTCCCGAGTGTCTCAGCAGTCGGTCCTCCGTCTAGGCCAAGTGGCACGGACGACTTCAAAATGACGGCAGCACATCCGGCGCGCCCTTCGTGGTGTGGCAGCTCAATGCCATACACGTTGGCCTCCGCAATAGCAGGGTGCAGCCCGACAGCCTGTGCGACCTCGGCCGTCGAGACATTTTCGCTCTTCCAGCGGAACGTATCGCCAATTCGATCGGTAAAAAAGAGGCGGTTTTCGTGGTCGCTGCGAACAACGTCTCCGGTGCGGAACCACGCGTCTCCCTTGCTGAACACCGAGTTAATGATCTTCTTGGAGCTGGAATCCTTGTCTCCATAGTATCCTTGGAAGCGAGCCTGGACGTTCTTGGCCGGAAGTTTGAACATCAGCTCCCCTGGTTCTCCGTGCTTGGCACGGCAGCAGTATCCAGTCCGAGGATCGCGCCACGGGAGCTCAGTCTCGTGATCAACACTGATGATGGCGATGCCGCCTCCAAGAAGCAAGTTGTATAAAGCGCCGTTTCGGCCCACGGCGCCCATACTAAAATCGTTTCTGCTGAGATTCCAAGTTGCAAAGCTTCCCTCTGTTGCGCCGTAGAATTCCGAAATGGTCTCGATGCCGAAACGCTCCTTAAATCGGTTCCAAACATCCGGGCGTAGCCCATTTCCAAATGCAATCCTCACATTGTGCTTGCGATCGAGATTCTCGCTAGTGGCTGGGTCGATCGCAGGCTGCGCCGACAACAGGTATCTGCACGTCTCACCAACGTATTGAATAATATTAGCGTCATGCCTCCGAACCTCTTCCCAGAAATGAGAAGTTGAGAATTTGCGACTGATCGCAAACGTTGCGCCGGCCGTCAACGTATTGGAGAGACCCATTAGCATTGCTGTGCTGTGATAGAGGGGCATGGCCTAGGCAAAGTTAGCGAGCTCCGGCACAACTGAAGGGTAACGAGCCCCTGAAAATGAACAAAAAAGACTCACCGTGTAGTACACATCGCTCGTCCTGGTTCTTATCCATCTCGCGGTAAACCCACCGACGATGGCAATCTTTGCCCACGACACGATGGCAGCTTTGGGCAACCCGGTTGTACCGCTGGTGAAGATGAGTAGGCCCATGTCATCGCCGTGGGCGTTACTTCGCAGCTCGTCCGCCGGACGCACGGCTTCCACCCCCAGCATCTGGAATTCCAGCTCAGGCGTCACTACCTCGAAGCTGACATCACTTAATTCCGAACGCACGTCATCTCCGATGTTCCCGGCAACCCGGGGATCAACCAACACCAACCGGGATGCCGCCCGCTTCACACAGTGGGCGAGGGCTGTCCCGCTCAAATTGTAGTTAATCAAGGCAGGGATTGCTCCTAGGGACCAGACGGCGAAGAGCAGAAAGATGAGGGTGTCCGTGTTCTGGAAGTCTAACGCCACAAGCTCGCCGGTCTTGACGCCCCGGTGCTGCTTGAGCCAATTCGCATAGCGCAGAACCGTGTCGTACGCTTGCCCATACGTGTACTGCTTGTCCTCGAAGCGGAGGAAGATACGGTTCTCAGAAGACTTGGACGTTGCCAGGGCTTCCAGTCGGTAGAAGGTGTTTATACGCCCGCGATTTCCCCACCACGCCGCGCTCACGACGGTAGGGAGAATAGAGCCGAGCATATCAAGATCATAGGAAACCTGATACCGCGCATTGACATAGGCAGCAGTCGCCGCCAGTGCAGGGGCGGCGAGGGCGAGAGGCACCGGGACTGCCGCACAGCATGACCGTTAGCCAGCATGGCCATAAGACGTAAGACGGGACGCACTGAGCTGCGACTTACGAAAAGCCATTGTGAGCAGGCGATCAACACCAAACGTCAAATCCTGTGATGTTGTGGGGCGAGGTGGGAGCTACAGCTCGAGAGCACAGAAGTGAGGAAGGAGGAACCGCCAGGTGCAGTCGTTGTCGCATTTAGCTTAATGAGGTGACAGCAATGTCCCGGGACCGGAGCCGGGAATAGCTGACGACAGTGGACCGGATCGACGAGCGAGAGGGGCGCAACCTGACGCGACCAGGGATGCCGGGCCATCACATCGTCGACCGACTTCACGGCGGATTCCGGGGGGCGTGCCTCGGCTTGCCTTCACACCACGCGATGGCACGGGCCACTCTGTTCAAATTGCAGGAAACTTGCACATCATTGGCTTGTCGAGGTTGCCATTAGGACTCGATCAACCGGTCGTGAGACTTTGGCAAAAGGAAGATATTTCAGACCGCGCTTGTCGGAAAGACATGGCAACCGTCGTTAGAATCAAAATAAAGCCCCTTTTAATACTTGGTCCCAGCTGGTTACACGGGGCTCTACCAACGGAGATCTAAATAAAAACAGCTCCCTGAAGAGCTGGGGTGGCTTATCGGCGCCGTTATCTGCACGTGGCCACGAGCCAGGGTCCTGTGTCCCTCCGACCTGGCAACATCGCGTTGGCCAAGTCCCGTCTGGAGAGCGCCAAAAGTTTGGAACCAGACAGCCCATGGACCGGGAGACGCCAACATGTCTGCTCGACGCCCGCTAGACAATGGCGCTCCAAGTGCTAAAAGCGATTCAGAAGCCACGGCTTCGTCGATAGCAACGGCCAATGCACACTCCACCGCAGCCGCAGACACGTCGTCGAGGAAGCAGCCGCCCCCTGAGAAGCCCTCTGACGTCCGCAGGCGGACCTTTGTCATTCTGTCATTTTGGTTAATTGTTGTGCTTCTCGGGTTGCCAATATGGTGGGAAACGACAACCATATACCGCGCCAATCTCCCCTTGGGCGAGATGCTCGAATGGGCAGACGGCAAGGTATGCGACAACCCCCTCGGCATCGCGCGCCGCGCTCAAGCTAACCCTCCAACACAGGCATGTCGTCCCGTGTTCCCACTGCGCATATCCATACAGGCCGACTCCCTCCACGAACAAGAAGCCCAAAACCTCCTGCGGCTCACCCAGCATGCCCTCGACGACCTCAATGACTTTTCCGGTCACCATCTGCGTCTGCAGCTGTCTCCGCCGGCCGCGAAGGAAACGAAGAAGGACGACGACGGTGCTGCGCTGACCATCCGTCTTATCCCCGGCGAGTCGACAACATCGACGCTCGACCCCTATGCGCCGATCCTCGATATTACATACCCGCCGCATACGATCCCGTCGCCGACATCCTCTTCGTCGTCTCTCGCGACGTACGTGGCCAGCCAACTCCGCACCACATTCGCCGAAGAGCAAGCCATCATCAGCTACCTTTTGTCAAGCGACTCCATACCGTCCGATCACAGACCTCAAGGCCTTACGCCGGAGGCGGCCGACTCGCTTTCCAAGCGCACTACGCGATCGCTGAAATATGCACCGACGTACCATTTGACATTCTCGCTTTTCACAAGTGGACCTTTGCCGAGCAGCTGGGATATCGAGGCAGCCATTACCGAGTTTATGAAGCCGGTCTTGGACGTCCTCTCTCCTATCCATAACTTCACCATCGATACTCAGGTGCAGCTGTATGCAACTCCGGGTGTCCAGAACCAGGTCCTAACCAAGGAGGATCTGTCGTCCTTCATCAACGCCGCCGAATGGCCGCTTTCGCCATCTATCGGAGGCGCTCCCACCATCAACTTTATTGTGTTTGTTGGAAATCAGACTATTCTTGCGGCGCCGCAAGCAAGTACGGATGAGACAGATCGTACCTCTCAGTCGTGGCTGATCCCCCAGTGGGGAACTGTCTATCTGCTTCCTCTCCCCTATGATACGACATACGTGTCCGCGGAGAAACTCAAGCAGCCCCTCTTGACATTTACATCGCATCTCCTGTCTCTCACAGGAACGCCACAGTCCGGATCCCTTCCCCTGCGCCTATCAACTCTCGCCCGTATCCGCTCCGCCGACTTACTGCTCCGCGCTTCGTCGACTCTCGGCTCGCTTGCTCGGCTCGCTCTGGCCCTGCCATCAATCTCCATCCCTGGAAGTGTTGCTGATGGGGTATCGAAGACTATGTCTCATCTCCGCCTTGCTTGCGAAACCTTGGGCGGGGCTGAAGGGCTAGCGCATGCGCGAATTGCCGAGGCAGAGGCGGAACGGGCGTTCTTCGAGAAGAGCATGGTGGGCCAGCTATACTTCCCTGATGAGCACAAGCTGGCCGTGTACATCCCGCTTTTGGGGCCAGTGGGTGTGCCATTGTTACTGGGGTTGCTAAACGAGATCAAGGCTTGGAGAAAGCGGAGGAGGGAAAGAGCAGAGAAAGAGGCTAAGAAGAAGCTGTAATTAGTGTAGGGTGGGGACCCTTGAGGGGTCACGGGTTAGGTTGGCGTTGCGGATAGCGACTCGTCTCGGCATGCATTGTAGGCGTAACGAAGCGAGAGGTCATTTGAAGACCCAGGATAGATCTAGTAATCTGTTTTCCCAGTCAGAACCGAGTGTGCTTGGCTGTGTCCCAAAGCCCCTGGCAGAGCCGTAGCTCAACCAACATTGGGCATATCTTGATCAAGGCCTACTGCATCGCAACATAAGTCGGGCCCGCTGTTCTCGCACAAGTTACCATGATCGTTTCCGCAGAGCTTTCACTCAAAGGAGCAGATGAACTCCTTCTTTTGACCGATTTTGCATACATGTTCGCATTTCATCTCAAGTTTTGACCCGAGATGCATTCGCTGTAAAAGCCATGCTAAAGTGATAGATAATGTGGGATGAAATTTGTTGACAGAGCTACCGATCAAGCAAGGAGCTGATTACAGACCTTCTCCAAACGCCTCGACACATTCCTTTCCTGCTTTACTCTCTCCTCCTCGCCACTCATCTCACATTCTCCTTGCTACCACCCGCATTGCTCTCTTCTCGATCAAAACTAATGCTCCCTCCGTCTGACCCTCACGGGAATTTTCGAGTTTGGTGGCAATGAAGCGGTCGGGAAATACCCCATATTTGGGCCAACACGGCTCGCCGCTTCCTTATCGACCAGCTCGACCTCGAACTCGTTCATGAAGACAGCAAGCGAAGACATCATCTCCTGCTTGGCAAAGTGTCGGCCGGGGCAGATCTTCGTACCACCGCCATGAGGGAAGAAGTGCCCTTGCGTCCCCGCAGTTACGACCTTCGCCTTCCTTCTTGTCGTCCTCGATCGTCTTGGGCTTCCTTTCGGCGCGGTAGATGCTGGCGTCGGCTTTCCGCAACGGCCCGCTTGCCGGGTCATCGGGGTACTCCAGAAACCGCTCTAGCCACATCGATTCGACAGAATGCTCGGGCTTCCCCGAGTCAAGATCGCGGCCTGTGTTCCAGAATCCCGGAGTGCGGCTACCGAACCAGCTGATCGCCATGAGAGTCGACCCGCGCTTGAACTTCCACCCGCCCAGCTCAATGCTTGGAACCTGCAAGCTGCGTGCAAGCGTGGCGGCCACGCTGTACCGCAGTGCCTCAAGGTAAATCGACGTCAGCAGCGGCTTGATACATAGTGCGGCGATGTCGAAGGTACGCTTCTCAGCGTCGAAGCAAGAGGATGGCCATTATAATGAGTGGCTTTTCTGTGAGGTCCCGAGACGCCCTAAAGAGTTGCACTAGGAGATCTCCCGGAGGAATGTGGTACATCCTATATGGACCTACGATGAGCCGGAAAGGGACATCCCCAAACAAGTTGCTTCAGGCTGTCAGCTACAGGGACGTGATGTATGTGCTTTATACTATGGGAAACTCACAGCATCTTCCTCAGGGTTCCCTGGGGATCATTGGCAAATGCAATCGTGTTGCCCAGCAAGGGGACAGCATAAGGCGCTGGCGGTGGCTCGCGAGCGCCATGCTTGATGTTGGTGCTCTTGATCCAGTACGCCTTGATGTAATTCAAGGTATAAGTCAAGAGGAACGAGAGGGCGAGCAGACAAGAGGTGGAGATGTAGTCGCTCAGCCCTGTCGAGCGCCAAGTTCCTAGGGCCTTTGAGATGGATTCTAGCGCCATCGAAGCTCACTAACGGGTGAAGATCCAAACAAAGGACAAGATCTCGAACGCGAATTGAGGCGGGATCGCGCGATTAAATACCAAAGAAGCAACCTTGGAGTCAAGTCAAAGTGAGGGAGCGGCTCTCATAATCTCTGGAATTCAGTGCCCATGTTTGTGAGGGGACGGGAGTTCTTGAGAAGGATGCAGTGGTTGGACTGTTGGCAACCGCTACGGCGTGTGCCTATCATCGGGACAAACTTCCACGTTTAGCGAGCTACTCTCGTCAGGGGCGCATGATACGACACGGTGATTGATTTGGCCTGGCGACAACCAACGAAGGATCACTTAAAAGGAATAAATAGATCAGTTCTGAACGGGGGGCGATTCATTGGCAATAATCCATATTGGCTGTTGCATCAACAACCGCATCAATTTGGGAAATCCTTCGTTTTCGCCAGAGCTTTCGTACCCGCTGACGCGCAAGGGATCTCAGACTGATTCAAGTCTCATCTACTCTCCTTGCTTGGCGACGATGATACCTCGAATCCAATCACCTCTCCTAGCTCGAGGCTGACGTGTGAGAACATCTTCACAAACGCCCCCTGTGCTGCCCGGACTAGGAATACTACCCAAGACGGTCGCAGAAGAAAAGCGAGTAGTACGGAGTATGCATCGAGGGCATGCAGTGCCGGACGAAGTTGCACCTCTCGGAGTCGTTGAAGATGCAGTTGAACAAGTCCCAGTTTGAATCCGAGTCAATGGAGATGGAGAAATCGTGGTACGGAGCTGTGATTTCAACAGGGATGAGGCAATCGTTGCATGTGGCATCCAGCGCGGGACGGTCAGAAGACGATGGTAAAACTCTCATGTCCTCCTCGTGTTAAAAATCCCGGATTCTCGGACTCATAAGTTGCGGGGACTCGGATTGGGACGTTAGAGGGAAGTGAAAGGATCCGAGGGGAGCCCGGGTAGTAGTACGCAAGTGGGTACTCACCACCGCGACTAACTTGAAGGTAGTACATGTACCTATGGTGCCAACCACATGCAGGTACTTCGGGTGTGGGGGACATCCATTGCCCTCCGTTGCTCGTTGAACACCTGGCAGGCAAAATCCGAAAACAAAATCAAAGGTCTCAGGCTGTCTACCGACTAGTTGGTATTTTTTGGCCCATCTACTCCAGTCGGTTTTCAAGGATTAGCTGAGAGCCGCGGTTATCCCTGTCGACAAAAGAGACAATATTGCAATTCTGAGAATTTGAAGCGACCAACGTCTTTGCCGCATTTTCCGAAGTTTTTCCCTTCTCTTAGCGACGACCAGGCAGCTTGTAACTTGGACCATTGAGCGCAGTGACAGTCGGATACTAGTACTTGAAGCGGTATATGCGATGATTTTGACTGCCGGGCCGATTACAAGCACACCAAAGACATAGGCAGTGTTCCCATGGTGACGGCCCGGAGACGCAGCAACGCTTGGACTCGGCGAGGAAAGGCAACACCTCTTGGAGAGGAAGGTGTGGTTATGGTAGCCATCCCTTCCCCGGCTACTTTGTCGTCAAGAAGCCGCCGAAGCTCAGAAGTATAAACCCCCCCTCTCTCTTCGGGTTTTCCATTTCTTCCCTGTCTCCTCCTTCACATCGCTATTTGAGCGCCATGTTTGGGGTTAGGTCCAGGCTGCCAAAGAACGGTTCCCGCAAGGGCTTATCCGAATTCTCCTCTTTGGTCGTCCTGTTGATCTCGGTCGTGCGTGTCGTCAGCCTCCGCCGCTGAATCACAGGAAGTTTGGGGAGTGGTTCCGTCGAGGACTACTCCGCGCCCCGCGTCTTGCCGCCCCGCGATGGCCGCCAAGGGACGCCGAATCTTCCCCAGGGTCGGCTACGCAGGCCTCTTGGACCACCAACAACCCATCGACCTACCTCGTCGATCACGGTCTCTGGATGGCGTGCAAGGAATCGCAGGCGGCCATCAAGAAAGAGCTCCAACATCCAGCACGACGCACGAACACGTGGAGCCCCAAACAAATCGAGGGGTTTTTGAAAGGCAGAGGGCGCTTCACGATGCCGGATGCTGTTACATACGCTGCTCGGGAAGTTATCAAAGGAGAAGAAACCCCACGCCGCTATCTGATCGTGTTTCCTGACCAAGATCTCTTCATCCTCCAGCCAGAGAGCATCGTGGATCTTGACTGGAGCGTGGTATGGGGCAGCATCCCGACTTTCAGATTCTGGGATGGGGCGTGGATGGAATTACGCTGTGACATGCACTCCCGCCAGCCACCGATCCCTCAGCGCCACCTTGCCGTGGAATATGACCCGGCTTGGGACAGTCTCAAACTGTCAGCTTATATAAGCAATTGGGGCCATCAGCGGAAGCAGCCGGCTTGGCAACAGAGGCCCCTGGAAGCCAGAGATTTCCACAGCAGTTGACAACAAGAACAACAACGCAATCAATTTCACAGTCATCACCAATTATTAGCCCCAAAGTGCTAGATTCTGACACAAACACCCCAGGCATAATAAGGATTTTGCCGACCTTCTCCGAAATATTGTCACCAACACCTCAAAGATGGTCCCATTCTCTCTCTGGTTTATCGATTACCGGATCAAGCGCAACGCGGAATACGAGCCAACTAGGGAGGACTCATTGGATGAAGCCCGTCACCCTCCCCAGGTCTTCCATGGAACTGATTGTTGCTTTGTTGAAGTAACAAGTGAACTTGGGCGGTGTTCTGAGTAGATGAATTTGTATCCCTGGGATGCCGGTGGTAGAATTTCAGAGGATTAGGATGATCGTTACTATGGCCCGGAGCAGTTTGTCAAGGATCTCAGATATTACAAGATCTGGGATTTGAATGATGAGGCAGAGTCGCCTTCACAGATGTTTGATTATCATTTGGTCAAGTATGGACTCCTCGCTTGTGAGTATCTTTGAAGCACTTCCTAACCAAAACTCTGGGTGGACCTGTCCTTGAGAGGAAGAGTGACTCAAGTGCATGTAAATTGGGGTTTACTTGGAAACTACCCGATAGTTGGACGGGGTTTGGGATCGTGCTGGAACGGCAAGCCTTGGGCTTATCAATCACAGGATTGCATCGTGAAAGGTCTTTCCAGAATGCAGGAAGGCCTTTTCAGGGTATAGGTAGGCCTTTTTTAGAATAGGAGATGGCCTTCGTGGGTGGGTAAAAGTCAGGCTTTTCAATGCCACACCCGACGTTGCTGAGAGTCCTGAGGGTCTGAACAAGCCAATATATGTAATTTTATGCAGTTTATTCCATTTCAAACGTGAGTGTAGAGGGCCATCTAGTTCTCCCCCGGGACGATGCCAAAATAAACTCCAGTCCTATGTAACATGGCGAGGTAAAACAGCAGACAATAGATCCCTAGTAGTGCCTATATCCGTGTCCCGGGCCATCTCTTCCCAGCATGGGTGATAATCCTAACAGATTCAGTAATGCGCAGTCGATACCTGTCTGGCATCTTTCGGCTGATGGCTGGTATTCCCAACCACCTCTTCCTAACTCCAGTCCGTACCCAAAATTCCCTATTTACAGATTCCCGCTTCATGCATGCTCAGAACAAATTCAAACGCTCAAAAAGCAGCTCCCTCCAGACTTTGTCAACCCCAGATTCGCACTCGACACAAAAGTCCAATGATGATTCAGTCCAGAGATAACGTCATATTTTCCACCTGACGCCGTATCTCATCCAAGAACTCATGGTTCAACCTCTTCCTCCTCATCTCATCTGCGTCTTCTGGCGACCCATGCTTGCGCTGGAGCTCCTCCAAATGGATAGACCAGATCTGATATTGCTCGCCGGTTGACAGCAAAAGTCCTTTGCGGGCCCACTCAAATACCTTTGGCCAGTTTTCCTGTGTCTCGTAATAATCGTTCAGCCAGCCAATGTACAAGCACTCCATCATGCGCGCGTACGGTGGCGGGAGCTGCCCGGCTTTACTCATCGCCTGAACTCTGGCGACAAAAGCCTCCGTCCGCGGCACAAAATCGTCGGGAAAGTTTCGAAACATCCACAGCTCCGCGAGCTTGTCCGATTCGGGGTCGTTCATGATGAGGTGCTGTGCCCAGTAGACGGATTGTGATTCGACACGCAACATGCCATGAGCGTGCTTGCCACTGCTACTGGTGTCATTCCCAATGTCCAACTTTGTGTACTGGCACGCAAGATACTGGCTGTGTGCCCACTTGCGCGTACGGTCCTTGCCGTTCGAGACTTCCGAGATCGTGTCCGAGTTGGCCTTTGAAAGCGCCATAATGTACCGCATCATGGCCTCGGGTTCATCTAAAAGCTCGGCGAAAGATGCGATAACGTCTCCGATGGGGTGATGTGGGAATTTGGCTGTGGCAAGCCCGGAAAGATAACGCAGATACGCTGTCAGAATGTCTGGCCTGCGAGACTCGACGAGAAGATGGGGAATGACGAAGCAGAGGTCGGAAAATGACTTGAGAGTCATCGTTGAGAGCAGCTGCTCTATCTGTAAGAACGCTCGGCGCAGGAAAAGCCCGCCCTGATCGTTTTCCTTTTGATCAAAGAGATCCATGGCCGCCGAAAAATAACGGAAGCAAGGATCTTGGTAGCCGAGGACGACCATGTCGTCGCGGGCGGTTGGATCAATGTTGATATACCCTTGGAGGAAGTCCCGGACTGATGTCAGCCCGGTTTGCATGACGCGCGCTCTGTTACTTTCATGCAGCAATGGCGATAGAAGCCCATCGAAGATGTCGGGGCTTCTGCTAGCAGACACGAGGACGCCCTCGTCACGGCCCTCTTCGGAATCCCGATCGGATCTGTTGCGTGGACGCCTCTTGATGGCGTATTTGAAGAAGTTCCATCTCGCAAACTGGTTTTTGTACATTTTGGGTCTTGGGAGGCAGTATGTTCAGGAGACCGAAAATCCGAACGGGGAGATGGGGGGTGTACTCACGTTGCTCTTAGGTTATAGTTCGTCTCCATGATAAGGATGATGTCCCTCAGGATGCGGTTCTGGGTGATGTAGAGCTCGTGCAGGATGGTCTTCCAGGGCTCCCAGTCCTCGGACTTCCGCGGAATTACTGGATTCGGGGACGACGGGGGGCTTCGGCTGCTGCTCTTGGATGACGATGCTGCCGCTGCTTTCCCGGCAGATTTGCCGGACTTCAAACCAGTCAGAGCACTTGGTACCCTCCGTGATGCGCCCGACGACGCCTTGGATGGCGGCCTGCGCTCAACAAACCGGCGCTTTTCCCTCTCGGGATCAGGACTAGACGACTCGTCTTTGAGAAACAAATCCGAGTCGTCGCCGTCGTCAGCGTCGTCGACATCAAGCGGCAGACCGGCAGCGGCGCTCGCCATCATGAGGGCGGCCGACATGCCGCCCGGCGACGACGAGCGGTCCTTGACGGGCGCAGATCTGTGACCCGACATGGTGGAAATGGAAGACGGGGCGATGGCTGGGATGGCAATGAAGCTGCGCGCGGTGGAGTGGAAACGAGGCGTCGGATCGGCGACAGCGGCGGCGTTCGCATCATCTTCCCGCCGTGCAATGACGAGTCACGACGCCGTTGTGGGAACTCTGGGACTCACGGGGGGCGCGCTGCTGCCGTGCTCGCTGGCGCTACGTTCGCCGTTGGAGGCCGCGACTGCGCGCTGGGAGCTGTAGCAGGGAGCGGTGATTGTTGGCGATTGTGTGGTTTGCCCTTGAGCTGGCACGACGTCAGTTCAGGAACTGCGGGCGCAGCGGGACGCGGGAGCAAAGAGATGGACACAAGCGGCAACGTGGACGAGGCGCAGCTACCTAATTTGTGAGATTGCCGGGAGTCCCACCCCCAGAACTGCCCCTCCCCCGTCCCTTCCCCCCGTCGCGAATCCCCAATTACGAATTAAGGTAGCGTTGCATTACGCAACGGCCTTTCTCAGATCGCCCACTTGCGCCAATTCTCGAGCCCGCCCGTCGCCTGTTTCGTCCGTCCAGGGCAGCCATGGCGAACTGAGGGCACATGCGACGGGAATGCTCTATTCTTGTTCTCTATGCCACCTGCAATGCGGCTGCGCAACTTGGGACTGTTGGGACTGCACGCCCGCGTCGCACAACGAGCTGCAGAGCTGCAGGCCAGCGGCCACCCATCGAGTCCTGACGCCTCCGCCTCGTCGCCCGACGCACGCCGCCGCTGGCTTGCTGGACGCCCCATTTCGTGTTCTCCAACGTTCGGCCCGTCTCGGACCCAAACACCACTCATTTCCAACCGGCCTCAGCACGGGCCACACACGGTTTCGAAACACTCCTGCAGGCACCAGCGCTTGGTCTCGGGGACGCCGGAGGGCACTCGAGGCGCAGAATTACCCCTCTTCGGACGACACACCGCTGTAGCTCGGCGTTGAGCCTCACCTCGAATGTGATTCTCTCCGAGCTGATCGGACATAGTCAAGCTCAACACGGACATCGTTTGCGTGCGAGAGTGTTCGTCCCCAGCTATCTATGCCTCCACGAGAAGCTCGGTATCTTGTTTCTCCGGCGGGTTTGAACGCTGGAGATTCTTTTGCATCGCGATGCTCCCAGAGGGGTCATGGAACCAGAGCGAGGGCTGGTTCGTTGCCACTTGGGTGCAGTTTTGTCTGACCAATCTTTCGGGATCTTATCATCCCGCGGTCGGTTAGATGTTACTATCTCTCCGTTTCTCATCAAGCCGCGGGTACGACGACGATGGGACTATGGCTCGTGAACGCCGTTCGAGCGACTGATGAAAGACAGCTCGGGGTTGTCTTAAGCTACCCCGCCAAGTCTGACCCATGCTCCGATCCATGTCCTTGTCCGCTAGACCCATCGGTCTCAATCGCTGCTGCGAAGCTATCCAACGCGCATAATCCGCAACGGCTGGCTGCAATGTTGACTTCTTAGATTTGCTAAATCCTTCAGTGCCAATGCGCTAACTTGAGTGACGATGTTACGATAAGCTACCACGACTTGCTGGCGTTTTATGCTTATTGGTGGCTCACATTATCCTTCTCAGTCAGTGAGTCCCCGATCCTCAGCCCGATGCACTCCCGGGTCGTCGTCGATGGCGGTCCTGGCCCTATGAAGGAAACTACTCGGCTCTTGGTTCACTTCGTTTTCGTTCCGTGTGATGATAAGATACATCTTTCAATGTCAAATTACACCACAGGCTCGAGGTGAGCAACTTGAATCTTTTTATCTGCATCGTGGAGGAACTAGGGTCTGGAGGTAAGATTCCGGAGTGAGCTGAGCGGGCATCTGTGTGCCCACCCTGTCGCACCGCACTTCCACTAACAACAATTACAGCGCAAAAAAAAAACAATGTCCCATGCCAAGCCCCGTGATAATCTGCAGCCCACTAGCTGTCGGGCCAAGCACCGAGCCAACGACAGCAGTGCGGCTCTGCGCAGTGCAGCTGGGCCCCTACCAGTGGCGTTCCATAAAATGCGCGCCGGGACGATGGCCAGACGAGGGGTTCCGGCGGCAGCGCTTCCCTTTCAGGTCTCCTGCCTCCGTCTGCCCATCCACGTCCAAACTTTCCGACTACTGGTATCGACAGAATGCGCAAATTCTTGGACAAACTCTCGAACGAGGTCCAGGGCACCATCAACCAAGCCGGGAACTGGTCCGGCTATGCCAACCCAGGCGGCAGCGGTGGCGGCCGGGGGTACGGGTACCCAGCCCCGGGCGGCGGCTTCGGTCAGCCTGCCGCTGCCGTTCCGCACGCCACAACGCCCTGCCCACGCCAGCAACCGCAGGCCGGCCACCAAGACTGGATCGGGCTCGGCGACGCCCGCTTCGCCACCTTCAATGTCTGCCCGTCATGCTACAACTCGGTCCTCCGGCCGACGCCCTACGCTGGCGCCTTCGTTACCAAAGCCGGCGCCATCGCCCCGCCGCTCAACATCCCCGTCCGCTGCGACATGTCCCGCTACTGGGTCCGCGTCGCCGGCATGGTCCTCCTCACCATGAACCACCACCGCCAACACGACATCACCCTGCTCGCCCGCGTCGCCGGCATCCGCGCCCAGGACGGCGACTGCCCCAACACCGACGTCGCCGCTGAACACCAACCACTCCCCGTCGTGAGACGTACATGGTATACCATCCAGGACCCCACGACAGGCACACAGCCCCTACCAGGATGGACCATATGCGCCGCCTGCGTCATTGCCCTCCAGACATGCTGTCCGGCCGTGGCGCCGGCGTTTGCACAGGTGCAGCCGCTGGGCCCGCGCGATGCGTCATGTGGAATGGTCCCGTCAGATCGGTATGATGATGCGCGTACTGGAGCGGTGCTTCAACAAGTTGGGGCGTGCGCGGTGCTTGCGGCGACGACGGGGCGGGCGGATATGGCGCAGCTTTTGGGATGGCTGCGCGCGAATCCGCCGCCGTTGAGAAATGGGATGGGGGCGCCTGGTGGTGTTGGGGCTGGGATAGGGATGGGGATGGGAGGGCCAGGAGGAGCAGGGCCGGGAGGGCCGGGTACAATGTATGCTCCGCAAGGTCCGGGAGGCCCAGGTGCACCCGTATTGGGAGGGTTGGGCCTGGGAGGGCCAGGGACATCGTATGCTCAGCAAAATCCAGGAGGTCCAGGTGCGCCGGGATCGGCCGGGCCGGGACTGGGAGGGCCGGGTACGTTGCATGAGCTGCAGGGCCCGGGTACACCGGGTGCACCTGTTGGCGCCGGCTCGGGGCCGGGGCTCACTTTCCAGGCTCCGCAAGCTCCGGGCGCACCGAGTGCACCTGTTGCTGTTGTGGCCAGTCCGGGTCCGGGTGGGCCTGGGTCCACATTACCTGCTCCGCAAGCTCCGGCTGCACCCACCGCACCAGCTGGCCCCCATGGGGGTGGCGCTGTGGGCGGTGCTTGCCCCCGAGACATCCTAAGTACCACGCAGAAATGCCATACAATGCAGGGTCTGTCTGACTTGACGGTCTGCGAACAGTGTTACAACAGTGTGGTCAAGCCCGACGCCGATAGAGGCGTTGAGCTTGCGCGGCGATTCGACGGGAATACTTCGGCCATAGCATCTGGGTTTACATGTCAGCTTTACTCTGACCGGATGCGTCGGGCTTGGGCCGAGGCAGTGTCGATGGGGAATTTTGAGCATCTACGGCAGAAGGTAGGCGGCAGAGGAGGCAGTACTCATGGCTTTCGGTGTGCGGCGTGATAGCTAATCATTTGTCACTACTTAATAGGTTGTTGAGCGGCGGGCTAAGGAGCGAGAGATGCAGATGAAGACATCGCAGTCTCAGCAGCGGGCTGCTCAGCTCCGGGAACAGGCCTCGTTGAAGGAGCACCTGGCTATAAATGCTATGAGGCTTTCGGCGAACACGGCGAGCAACAATATCATGCTTTCAGGGGTAGGGGTCATGCAGCAGGTTGATGCTTATCATTACGTCAGGCCCAGTGGTGTGGTAGGTTTGCCATGTTTATGTTCAGGCTTGTGGATGTTTGCTGACACATAGCAGCCCGATTTCACACAGACGACGCAGCTTAACAGCGAGGCGGCCACGCTCAGGCTACAAGCGGCGCAGGTCGAGTCGGAGGCGGCGATGGCTCAGGATGAGTGGAGGAGATACTGGGAGTGATGGGATGGCTTTGTCAGACATAAACCGCTCTCCAGCATCAATGATACTTCCTCAGTCCTGAGATTCTCTCGTATTCTAGTGTGATGAAAGACTACCTGGTATGATATGTGACGGCCCAATACCAGGCTATTCTCGACAGCCTGTTTGACAAAGGTCGGAGTTGAGTTCCCCGTCCGCTGCGGCTGCGTTGACAGCGACGATGGATGGGCGATGTCCGACGATGCCACGGCGCTGGGCGTTTCCATCTCATAATCACAACGGCCGAGCCCGCGGAACGGAGTGTTTAGCTGTACGGCCTATTCATCGCCCAACGCAGTTGGTTGATGCCGTCTTTGTTTGCTAATATATCTCTGGCCGTTCGGGTTCCGTGTACGCGGGTCCCACACGGGTGTGATTGGGACAGTTGTGCGACGTCGCCGGGAGCTGGCGGCGCACCGGTTTCAGCTCTGGACAGCTCCATTCCGCAAGCGAGCTTCCAAGATGCGGCCATCGCAACCGAAGCGCGGCGAAGGTAGCGGATGCGACCCTGGCGTCTGAGCGAGAAGCATACTATTGACCATGTACATAGGGCGAAACACGGTTCTCTTGTAGATGCCCTCTCGACCCGTGCAGTTCAAAGAACACACATTGCGCCGAAAGGCGGGGTTGTAAAAGGAGAAGCATTGATGATGACGCCGATGTTGAGTGGGTTCGGACCCATCGGCGAGCTCCTCTGCATTGTCCCGCAGCTGAAACCAACGAGGCAGGACGAAGATGGGGCATTTTGCGCAAAGAAGGAATTCGCCCTGCAAATCCAGCCGGGCCTTTTCTGTCTGACCTTGTTTGCAGCTGCATTGATTGCCTCGAATGGCTTGGTGCTCGAGTGGTTCCCCTCGGGTCACCTCGACCGCCTTCGCCTCAGGAGAGAGCACCGCAGTTCATGCGCGAGCTTGCAGGATCTCAACATCCACTTCGACCAACAGCTTGCGATCGTGGGACAATCAACGAGCCATGGCGGCAATCTCCGAGCTCCCTTGAAATTTGGATCGCAAAAGTTTTCCCTCGCTTTTCTCAATCCTTTGTTGGGCCATTGGCCTAGGGCAAGCCCCACCTGAGTTGACACCGAGCGCACACGTGTTGGACGGTGAAAGAGGCATTGGATATTGAGACGAATCGCAGGGCACAGCACACTGCAGAGGCTTGCTGATTGTGCACCGTCAGCCATCGCTCCGTCAGCAAAGGCCGAGGTCTCAGCGCGTGTGGGTTGTGGATGGAAAAAAACGGGAGACGAGAGCTCAGCTCCCATTTCTCCCCACAGTCAGTTTGCCCGTACCGCGGGTGACTGTTGACAGTTCCTGGTGTGAATCCACCCGTCGCTGTGCTAGCGTCGCCCGTCGTTTCAAGGTCTTCGACTGCTTGTTCGCCCACGCCACTGCTCTCCGTGAATGGTGCCATCGTGAGTTTAGCCGCAACATGGTTTTTCAGTTGTGTGAGAAAGAACCAAAAGCAGGGGGTGGCTTCATCGATGGCTCGGAAACATATGGCCCAATCAGTGTTGGCTCGAATGCACCATCTAGGGAGAGGATGTCTTGGCTGCTAATATGGTACTGGGTGTTGTCTCAGTCGCTCTAGGCCCTTGCTTCTTAGATCGCTGATTTATGGCATCGGATCATGTAGTTAGACTGGAGAAACTGTGCCTTCCATGGCCATTACTGCTCCAAGGGAACGGCCATCGCCAAGTGGAGAGAAGGAGCATCATCGGACGATCAGAGCTGGTCCGCCAAGATGTATCTTCCTAACTGGTGAATGGAGCCTCTCCCTGCATCGGCAGGTCGGCCCACCCATAGACGCACCCTACTCCTCTCCCGCGTGCCCTGCCCCTACCGGCTGTCCAGCCATTTGATTCGGCCAGGGCCAACAGTTGAGGTCGTCAGCCCCTGTGCACGTAGCCAACCACCGAAAAGCGACCAGCTGCTTCCATTCTTATCCTCCCACATTTCCACTCGCTCACCACATGGCCTTTTCCCTAACCTACGCTCAACGCCTCACGCATCAAATCCATCAGCCTAGCGAAGCGTCATTCCAGGGTCAAAACCTTCTTGGGGCCAAAATTACCTAGTCATCGTCGGTCGCCTCCCCGGTACCGGCTTTGCGTCTGAGGAGTCGTTCGCGAGGCAGCCATATCCTGGCAACCTTGCTCGATGTCATCCTCCTGACTCGGTCTTTTCCAACGCTCGCGTTGTTGTCTTCAACATGATGCGACGGCCTCCCGGCCAAGTCGCTCCGCCGCGCAGGTATCTTTTAGCGCTTGCGATTATCATCCTCCCCTGGCTCAAGCTCGCCGATGCTCAGCAGCAGCAACCGCGTGTGCAACTTCAACGATTCCGATCCCCCCACGAGGACGATCAACATGTCGGGTCGAACCTCGCCGCAACTCCCTTGACGGCCCTGACGGGTCAGCAGGTCGTCGAGACGCCCAGAATTCTCCGCAAGAACACAGTCGCAGACTCAGCCGACAAATCCGGCCGATCCCACACTCGTTCTCATTCCGACACCGTCTTAAATCCTGACGATGCGAGCGCCCTCGCTTTGGCTCCGGACTTGTCCGTTGCAGCCTTAGCCCCCTCATCCAAAACCAACCTCAATGGGGTTGGTCTCTCGCAGCAAATTGCGCGGAACCTGGATGACTGGGAGGTGGAAGACTTTGTTCTTCTGGCGACCGTCGATGGAAACCTCTATGCCAGTGATAGGACAACTGGACACGAACGCTGGCGTTACGAAGCTGACCATCCAATGGTTGAGACAATACATTTCCGCGCCAACCTCTCCGAACTCGAAGATGACTGGGACGAGGTAGACCGGCTCAGATGGGTTGTGGAACCTACCAAGGACGGCGAGCTTTACATATGGAGGCCTGATGGAAATAAGCCTCCCATTCTGACCAGGGTGGGATTTACAATGAAGGACCTGGTGGGAGAGATGTCCCCAAGGCTTATGGACGAGCAAGGCATTGTCTACAACGGGGATAAGAAGACCACCATGGTCGTCTTGAATGCCGCCACCGGCGCCTTGATCAAGGAATTTGGCTCGAGCGGCACCTATATCAACAAGGTAGAGGCAGAGAGTTGCCTGAAGCCGAATGCTATTGCCGACGGAGGTAATGGGGAGTGCACCAACGCCGGAACCATCACTCTCGGCCGCACCGAGTATACGGTTGCCGTCCACCGGATCCAGGACGGCACTCCCATTGCCTCTTTGAAGTACTCCGAATGGGTGCCCAACACGCAGGACAACGACCTCATCCGACAGAACCAAGTCACCAAAGACAACCGCTACATCACCGGCCAGCATGATGGCAGAGTGTACGGCTTTGACTATACGCGCTTCAAGGACGAGCGCCCTCTCTTTATTAAATCGCTCTCCTCACCTGTCGCCCGAGTGTTCGACGTACTGACCCGATCGCCGAGTATGGCATCAGGAGAGGACCCGCACCTTATTGTTCTTCCACAGCCTCCGATTCCCTCCCCTGGTAGGGGCACTGAACATTACCGGGACGAAAAAGTCTTCATCAACCAAACCGAAGCTGGAAGCTGGTACGCGCTTTCTGGAAGCCTGTACCCACTGATTATTCAGGCGGAAGAGGCTCCCATCCTTAGCAGAGAATGGGAGAGCTTGCGGCACTCGCACGGTTCCGGCATGGACGATGCCTTGTTGTCCAAGTTGATGGTCGGCACTCACCGGTTGTTTGGTGGCTTGGATGGGCATAGCAAGTCGAGCGGGTCAAATTGGATGACCCTTCCGGGTGGGGAGACAAACCTTGCAAAGATCGATGCATCAGACGAGTCACTGGACAAGCTGCCGGTACCTCACGAAGATCTGACGGGATCGGACGAGTCGTCAAACGCCTCAAAGAGGCTGCACTTTGTCGTCGAGTTCGTGCAGAATCCCATGTCCTTCTTCCTCATCTTTGTTCTGTTGTTCTTAAACCGAGATTCCGCCAGTTCCATCATTCGGAGGGCTCGAAAGTTCTTGAATGCGAGACTGTCAGATAAGGACGCTATCGGTTCTCGAGCGGAAGACAAACTCACTGCATCAAATCGAGAGATTGTTGTCGAGGACTCCGCTACCAGAAATCTGCCCGAGGAAACAAGGGCTGAAGCGGTGCTTGACCATGTCGGTGCACCTACCATCTTGACCAATGATCCAAGCTCGGGGTCGGAAGCCGACCGCCAAGAAGCGACACATGTTGCCGCTGATGTATTACCCGAAAACCCCGATGGGCTTCCAGGTGATGTGCGCGATGGGGCAACAGCGCTAGACAATACCCCTAAACAGAAGAAGAAAGCGCATAGGGGCCGCCGTGGGGGGACCAAGCACAAGAAAACTGGCAACAAAGATATACGCGAAGGCTCACAGTCCCGCGATGACGATCCTCCCCAGGCGACAGTCGATGAGGTTGTCAACAAAGCTAAGCAACTTGGTGTGGAGCCTAGGCTAGAGCCGGACATCTTGACTGTCCCCAACGGAGTTGAGGAAATATCGGGCCCGATTCTCAAGATGGGGAGTCTTGAAGTCAACGAGGAGCAACAATTAGGTACCGGAAGCAACGGCACAGTCGTGTTTTCCGGGAAATGGGACGGACGTGATGTCGCCGTGAAACGGATGCTGGTCCAATTCAACGAGATCGCCAGCCAAGAGACGAAGTTGTTGAGAGAGAGCGATGATCATCCCAATGGTAAGTTAGCAAACTCATAGAGCACACAGGAGCTAACCACAAGAAATATTAGTGATCCGATACTTCGCGCAACAGCAGCGCGCGGCTTTTCTGTATATCGCTCTCGAGCTCTGCCAAGCATCCCTCGCCGACATCGTGCAGAAACCTAGCCAGTTCCGAGAGTTGGCGCAGGCTGGCGAGCGGGACATGCCGGCTGTGCTATATCAAATTGCCAACGGGTTGAGTCACTTACACAGTCTGCGGATTGTTCACCGAGATCTGAAACCTCAAAATATCCTCGTCAATATGGGCAAGGATGGACGGCCACGCCTGCTGGTGTCGGATTTTGGACTTTGCAAGAAGCTGGAGGGTGGGGAGTCTTCGTTCGGCGCAACGACGGCACACGCCGCGGGTACCTCTGGCTGGCGTGCTCCTGAGCTCCTTCTCGACGATGACGCACCAGGCGGCCCGATGACCATCGACCCCCATTCCAGTCTTCATAGCGCATCGGGTTCGGGTGTTGTTGGGGCTGAACTGGCCGGGCCTAACCAACGCCGCGTCACCCGGGCCATTGACATTTTCTCCCTTGGCTTGGTGTTTTATTACGTCCTAACCAAGGGGTTTCATCCGTTTGACTGCGGGGACCGATATATGCGCGAAGTCAACATCCGGAAAGGAAAATACAGCCTCGAACATCTCGAATCACTGGGCGACTATTCCTATGAAGCCAAAGACCTGATTAGCAGCATGCTTTGCTCAAACCCAAAACAGCGACCCTCGGCGCGCGACGTCATGTCGCACCCTTTCTTCTGGAACGCAAAGAAGCGTCTCTCGTTTCTTTGTGATGTCTCTGATCATTTCGAGAAGGAAGTGCGGGATCCGCCATCCGACGCACTGAGAACTCTGGAAAACAATGCCCGAGAAGTCATCAGGGGCGATTTTCAGAAGCAGATGCCCAAGGAGTTCATTGACAGCCTCGGCAAGCAACGCAAGTACACAGGTGACCGCCTTCTGGATCTTCTGCGTGCATTGCGGAACAAGCGGAATCACTACGAAGATATGCCCGAATCCCTGAGAAGAACGGTCGGGCCGCTCCCTGAAGGGTATCTCGGGTTTTGGACTAGGCGGTTTCCCAACTTGTTGATCTCTTGCTGGAACGTGGTGTGGGATGTTGGATGGGATGAGACAGACCGGTTCAGAGAGTACTATCAACCTGCGAATCTTTAGCAGCCTCTTCCTTTTCGGTGGTGGTCAGGAAAATCCATAGTTCTTGGCACGTCTGGGGCTGGACCGAGCTTGGATCGATTGTTTTCTTGCTTTTATTTGTAACAGTATGTTGGTTTATTCTATCTGTTTGTTTGTCATACCGAATACTCTGTGCAGAAGCGCTACTTATCAGCGGGCGTGCTTGCAGTTGTGAAATAAGGTGTGATACCATGCATTGCTTCGATCACGTCCCCAACTTCCCGAGTCATCAAAGTAGTGTTCACGCCAGAATATGCAAACCAGTGCAAGGAGATGATACTCATGTCTGCTGAATTTAGTCTCCAACATTTCAACCCCCAATCACGCTGGCTACTTTTGCTCTCTCGGATCTGTCAGCATTTCATCCCGCCTCTGCCATTTCGAGGCAGCTATCATGTACATATTAACCCCATTGTACCAAAACCTGCTTCTTCTTCTTCTTTCCCTTCCCGGTAGTACCTTCTGCCTCTTCTGCCTCGCCGGCAGCACCGGCATCATTGCCTGATCCTGGCCCGCCCGATCCCCAGTTGAATCCTGTGTCTCTTCCGCTCCCGATATCCCTCCTCACGTAGCCTCTGCCGTACCCAAAGATGGTGGTTTGCGGCTTCGGTGCTGGGGGCAGCGAGGGAAAAGCCTCCTGGCTCGAAGAGCCGCCGCCGCCACCTCCAGTTCGCCTTGCCCCTGAGCTTGCGGGTGGTGCTCGCGCCGCCGACGTCACGGCTGCGCCAAGCCAACTTGGCTGCGAGGCGCGAGAAGGTCCCGAAGATCCTGATGGCCCAGGCAGGGCTGGGAACGCCGATGTCGACGGCGAGGAAGCCGAAGGCCGACTCTGTGCCCAGTCTGATGAGCTCGCCGTACTGGCCGCCCCAGTGGAGATGATACTCCCCATGCTTGCCCTTCGCGTGCTGTTCTTGAGCTTCAATACTCTCGTCGAGTTCCTCGCCTGTGCCGCGGCGTTGGCGGCGTTGCTCTGAGTAACTGTTGGGGTTGCAGCTGCAGCTGCAGCCCAGCCACTAGATGAGGTAGTTTCGCCGCGCATCCCTCCAAGGCTGGGCAACGATGGGTAATCCTCGTTTGTAGCACGCCAATTCTGCCAGGACTTGCGCAGTGACTCGCCCTTCTTTTTGTCGTCAAAAAGATCTGCCACTTCGCGGACCAGTGTCCCCAAGGCATTTGATGATGTCTCAGAGAAGAGGGTAAAGAAGGCACCGATGACCTGGTCAGATGTCATCGATCCCTTGTTGTAATTGGAGATGTAAGAGCGGAAAGTAGCCATCTTGGACGGGTTGCTACCCAGAAGGTTCGAGGCTCGTTCAATAACAGCGCCGTGGCGGGTGAGACTAGCACGCTGCTCTGGAGTCAGGGAAGACAGGTCGCTAATACTGATGTTCTCCATAGCATCCACCATCGGCTGCGTGGGGGGTGCCCTTGGTGCTCGCGAGGATTGGCCCGAGTTGTTGGCACTCGGTCGCGAAGGAGGCGGGGGGGTTGGTTGGATCTGGCTGGACTGGGCGGAGTTGATAGCCATCTGCCGCTGGAACGCAAGCTCGTCTCTCCGCAAGGGCTGAGCGGAGCTGACTGGTAACGGCTCCGAATTGGGATCTGGGCGCCTCCTGTGTTGATCCCTCCCGCTGCCTCCACCTCGCCTCTCTTGTTGGTAGCTCTGGCGGAAATCGAAGTTCGACATGTCGACAGTACGGGCATCCCTCCTGAGATCCTTGGGCAATGAGCTGCCATGCTCGCTGAGTTGATGGGCTTTAAGGTCCACGTCCGACTCGAATACGACGAATTTCTTCTCGAGGCACTCTTTGTCGTTGCATATAAAGTGGTCTTTTTTGAAATGCTCCTCCAGTGCGTTGTAGTCCATATAGTAATGCGGCTTCCTCGAGTCTCGGCGGTCGCAGATAAAGCACCGCTCATGCTTGTTGCGGCAATGCTCATAAAGTTTGTCATCGTCGTAGAACCGCTCACCACAGAATCCGCAGAGCGGGTGCCCCTTGAATCCTGTAGCAGCACCCTGCCTATTCTCATCGCCATTTCGCATGTGCTCTCCCAACTCCTTGTCCGTATATACCTCATGCTCGTGAGTAAAGACCTTTTTGTTCCTGGTGCAGAGGTCGCACATCTTCTTGTGGTGAACAGAGCGAACATGACGGTGCAAGTCGGGCCAACCAAGGCCAGCGAAGTCGCAGCTAGGGTCGGGGCAATTATACCTGAGAAGAAGCACCGTGTCCCCAACAATATCTTCACTTGTGTACTTGATCCCAATACTGACGTCCGTGGTACTGAAGTCGTTGTCCGAATATTCCTCGTAGCGCCTCGTCTTGTCGTCGGTGAAGATGACGAATTCGGCTTGGGTCTACAGTAAGTGTCAGTATTCCACTCTGTCATCCACACTCAGGGAGGTCTGCTCACCCTGCAGTGCGGGCAGTTCTTGTCCTTGTAAAGAGCTCTCATGCGGAGTGCGCAGATGTGGCAGGTGTCGTGGTTGCATGGTGTGATGGAGCGGTGATCGATATCGCTGGCGCAAATGAAGCAGACCTCATCATCGTTGCCGTCTCCCTCCTGCTCCTGGGCCTTGTTCTTGAAGGTAGGTGGCTTGCTCTGTGGTGGCGGTCCCGTTGCTTCGTTTCCTGGCTCAGCGAGATTGCCCGCTCCAGCACTAGCACCACCGCCCCGGCCCCTTCCCCGTCCTGCACCTCCACGAGAGGCATCTCCTCGACCACGGCTTCGCGGTCCTCCTCGCCCCCTGCCTCGGCCTCTGTTCCCTTCTCCTCTGGGATGAGTGGGGGCTGCGTTGTTCGAAGCTCCGCCGCCGCCGCCGCTCGTAGCTGTGGCCCCTTCCATCAAGGTCGTGATGCAGTCAATGCGTTGTCGATTTAAATTCCCAAGCCGTGGGTGATCGAATGTGCTTCGTTTGGTAGAAGTCGCTGAAGGCCCTAGTGTGGCAAGCTCGAGATGGGGAGAGAAAAGCAGGTAATGGATGACAATTCGAATTGCACGGGGTGAGCTTCGGTGCTCACTTGATGTTGGTGGGGTGGCCTGGAGCTTTTAATCAGCAGTGTGGAATTTACGAGACCTTTTCTGTCAGGCTAAATTTCTCGTGGCGCCCTCAGCCCCTCCAACCATATGTGGGGTCTGAACAAGCTGGGGTTCGAAGGTTCGGTCTGCGTCATCCACGAAATCCGCGGCACCCACATTGGGTCTAACCCCATTAGAGAAGTTGTCCCGATCGGTAGCCTTTCGCCCAAGCAAACAGAGCTGACCCTCTTCGATCCCGACTGCACCTTGTCTGTTTGTCTATTGTTCTCCAATGTTGCATTCTTGCACTGTAGGAGCAGAGTCACCCCGTTTTGCATTGTCCTGATGCCTGTTGCTCAGCCATGCGCCCCGTTACTTTGACGGTCAGGGGTAACGAGTCACAGACATGGGATGATTTCATTTTGGATCATAGGCGGCAAGATAGAGCACGCCGTTTGCTACCAAGTCGATATTCGGTTCCGAGTTTTACACCGTAGTTCAAATTCTCTCCCATATGCTCCAAAGTCGATAGGATTAGCAGCTGTTTGAAAAGATCACATTGATCCTGCTGCCATTTCCCAAGCTGAATCCTTTCCTGGGATGCGCGTAACTGTCGGGGCAGTCCTCACAAACCAAAATAGCGGACGATATGCTGAAAACGGGATCAAAACTATACCGTCGCTATGTCCAACCTGGCACATCACTGGCAACTTAACCAGATCAATCGACTATCCCTCGTGGGGTCATCCCAGGCATTACCTTCATTCTGTCCACACACCCCTCGTCCATTGAACTACTCCCGTCTTGCAGAATAGTAACCCTCCGATAGTGAAGGTTGGGCAATGGTAAAGGCTCCGTCGAACAACCAATGCCAGTGCAAACGCATTTCCCAGCGCCAAAAAGAACCCGGTGAGCAAGGCCTCACTCTCAACCTCACTCCCATCCGGGGTCCTCAATGCAAGTCGTTCCCGTCGTAGTATAAATAACCGTGAAGACTCGCCCAAGCCATGCTCATGAGGCAACGATGCCCAAAAGCAAGCAGCAAGGTACCCAAGGCAAAGAGAAATGAACAGGCACAAGAAAGCATTGAAACGCAGACCGAAAATGCCCATCCCATCGATGCCGGCCAGCATGACCCAAAAGACACACAGGTAAGCAAGGAGTTGGAGAGACGAAAAAACCCCATGATGTTCCGAAGACGCCATGCACGCCCGCCTGTTGAGTTTTCATTGCTCTCTGCCAACTTCACTCCTCTTCGATCGGATAAAGCTGGTGACCGAGTAACTTGTTCATCTGAAACATGTCGACTCGACTTTGCTTAAAGACCGCCTGGAGCTTTTCATCGCACATTATTTGGCGCTTGTCGCTGGGATCCTGAAGTTCATTACCTTTGATATACTCCCATAGTTTCTTGACCACTTGTGGTCGAGACAACTAGAAGGCATGTCAATACACACCAACTTGCGATGTGAAGCTCCTTTGCGGGACTTACCTGCGGTTCTCCACACACCTCCTGGAGTGCATAGCTTAGGTTGAAGGGCTTCTGGAAGCCTCCGCCGGCCTTCCTTTTTGGTTTCCCATTGACATCCGAGCCCTCTGCGTCACTGTCATCTTCGGACCGCGCTCGTTTCTCGCTCTTCTTCTTAGGCTTCTTGGCCTTCCCTTTTGCTGGCTTGGTGGGCTTGGCCGTCACTCCGCCGCGGGTGCGCGGACCACGGGATAGTCTGTTCTCTTGGGCCTGAAGTTCGGCGGCAAGTCGCGCGTCCGCATCCTCGCTTGAGCTTTCACGTTTCTGCTTCTTCTTGGCCGGTTGCTGCAGCGACACCTCTATCTCGCCGTCATTCTCGGCCTTGATATTCTCCGTCTTGATGTCGGCACCTGTATCGTCAGACGGAGATGTTCCGTCATATTCATGTTTGGGTGAAAGGTCCCCCGTTGTCCCGGATGGAGGTGTCGGAATGGCTTGCGTGGCTTTTGAGGAGACAGCATCGAAGCGAGCCTCTATCAAGTTCTTGATCGCGTCCTGAATTGGGCAAAACCACCAGTCAGCAAAGCACATTCCAGCTGCGCAACAACACCAAGGCGTGTGGCAACAAACCTTTTGGTCGCTGAGGTCTTTATCAATCGCAGCCTCCAGACCTTGTCGGATCTTCTTGCGGGTTACCGTCTGGAGGTCAGCGGCACGAAGAATGCCATCGATAATGCGCGTGTAATTCGACTTCTCCTCCGCGGTCACTGGAGGGGGTTAGCATGGCTGCGAAGTCGGGCGATCGAAGTGGCTGGACCTACAAGGGGAAGACATGGTGCGGTTGTCGCAAGGCGCATCAATGTGGATGGACGTGAACCGATGTGCGATCGCGCTTGCAACGTGGTCGGGCCCCCGCACAAGGTTCAGGGTGAGCCAGAAGACGCCCGAAGGGATGAACAGGTGGTGGCAATTAGGGTTGGACTAGTAGTGTTCAGTGGTATTCGGCATCTAGGAAATGCAGGTTGCCGTCGTCGTTGGTCGAGGGCAGATGTCTTTGCAAGTGTCGAAAAGTGATCGGCAGTCGCGACGGGACAATATGGACGGAACGGAGGCGTGGGCCGGAAACGTGGAGAAGATCCGCCGCTACCTCTGGCACAAAAGAGATGGAGACAGCCCAGCGAGTCCTCGTGCGGGTGGGACAGCAGGCATGGAATGGATATAGAATGGAGCCTGGGGAGTACACTGCGCTGGCCGATGTGGAAGAGAAGGACGATCTGTAGTCTGAATGTGCAAATGGATACACCTCAGTGGGTTTGCGGCGGCGATGAGGCGACAAGGCTTGTTTGTGGCTGGGATGTGGAGTGGGGAGCTCTGGCGGCTGGCCCGGGCTGCGGTTGGTTTTGGGGGGCTCTGGGTGAACTGGAGAAATCCCTGTCCAATCAATTCTCCGAATTCAACGGCACTTTGGCCTTGTGCCGCAGCCTTTTGAGGGGAGGCCACGTGACGCTGCCAACCGGAACTGGTCTCGGACCACGGGGAAGCCACAATGGCCTGGAAGCCAACGACTCAGCAACCAGCAACGACTTTTGCCGGACGAGAGCGGGCCGAAACCACTGAGCAATAATCCGTAATAGCCTAGCAAGGAGCTCGATGGAAGCCCTGCCGACGGATCAGAAGCCGCATTTCCAGAACATCGCTACCTGTCTTTTTCTTCCGCTGGCGGACCTTCGCCGGGCGCATCTCGGGTAGCGCAGATTCCCGAGACACATCATGTACCCGACCAACTTCACCGCATCCGGGCAGCTGACCTACAATTTGGACCTACAAGGAATGCATCTGCCGCAATGCTTACTAATTATCACAGTTTCATCTTTTACTTGACACTGCCATGTGGTTGTGCTACTTAGCACTAGGAGACAATCCTTTCTTTTCCAAACAGAGGAAAGGTCCAACTAAAACCCCACATCCTCTAAGAGCATCGCTTCTGTACAGCGAATCACCAGTCGCCAAGGCCATTGTTGAACGGGTGTATTCTTCGGCTTCAACCGATGGCCTCCAGCCAAGCCTCCAACTCAAACTACTATCCGCCCCGGGGAACAAGTGTTCTCCGGGTTAGTCCATCATTCTCCTCAGACTGACAGACCTCGGCGATGTGGGAGCCGCTGAAACAGTGCTAGGTAGAGTTGGAGACCCCCACCAGTTCCCAGAAGATCTACCTGCAGCCCAGCCACTGGTGCTTCTAGCGAGGATCAACTGGTCGCACAAGAAGGGGTCATGCGGGGTAACTACCTATGAGCTATAGTCGGCCCAACAGTTCAACTTCTACTTGAGAAATTGAGAGTCCCTTGCATACTTCCTAAGCGGCAGTCGTCCACCGAGATGATGTTGTATCCGCCACCAATTCCGGCCGCATTTCCCCCCTGAACGGGACGAGAGGGTTTTTTTTCTTTCTCTCCTACTTGTCTTTCTTGTTGTCTTTGAAAACAATGTTATACAAAGACAAGGCGAGACGTCGGAAGTGTCCTGCAAACAGAGGAGGTTTCTCTGTCGGGGGCTGTCTTTTTTCTTTCGTCAACATGAACATCAACAAGAGGATCAGGAAGAAACCAGTTCCGAGATATAAGAGCAATCCATGTAGGGGTCTCAACTTAAGCCAACAAGTACTAGAATCCCGCGGATACTACTTGACCGGTCATCTTGCAAGGATCTATAGGCATATTGCGTAGTATCCCGACCTTAACCGCTCGAATCTACCATATAAGATACGAGCGCCATCGCCAACACATAACAGCTGACCCTCAACCCCAGTCGAGCCCGCCGTCGTTATAGATTAAAGCAAGTGCTCCATCACCAGGAACCCATTCCGGTATCAAACATATCCAATTATAGGCTCTGCTACAGACTTCGGCCGACTACCGCCCTCAGGCATCCGCGTCATCATCGTAGGCGCCGGATTCGCCGGCCTCACTACAGCCATCGAGTGCGACCACAAGGTTCACGAAGACCTTCTCTTCTACAAGTCCCCCGAGCTCCGTCCCCTCGGCGACATCATCAGCTTCGGCCAAAATTCGTCCCACTTCTCCGACAAGTGGCCCGGCGTCCGCGAGGCCCTGGATCCCATCATCCAGCGCAGCGAGATCCACCAGATCCTCTACCAGCACGCCCTCGCCCGCGACACCATCGACATCCGCCTCAATCACACCATCACCTCCTACTTTGAAACCCCCGCCCACGCCGACATCGAAACCTCCTCTAGCACCCGCTTCACCGCCGCCTCGGCCCTTCTCACCTCCCAAACCACCACCCATCTCGTCGCCAGTGTCGACTCCCACAACAGCTGGATCAGCCAGGACGCGCATTTTCTCGCCACAGCAATCAAAAACGGAATCGAGATGAGCTGGGTATGCACCCGCCGCGACGCAGGCAACATCGAGGAAGATAATAATTGGCAGTTCCTCGGCAACGTAGACGACTTCCTGCGTGTCCTCAACGGGTGGGACTTCATCGTCTTAGAGATAGTCAACGCTACACCCCCTGACCGCCTGTTTGATTAGAAGCTTGTGTTTCGGGATCCCCTCCCGATGTTCATCTCGCCCATGGCAAGGACGGCTGTGATCGGCGATGCGGCGCATCCGTTCTTACCAACTGCAATCCAGGGGGGCCAGCCAGGCCATGGGAGACGGAATAGTGATGGTTGCGTGTTTGGATCGCGCAGCATCAGCGGCAAAGGCAAAGGACGGGCCCAACAAGCCTGATGTGCAAAAGGCGGTGAGGGTGTGTGAGCGCATTCGCTACGAGAGGGTGCACAAGATTCAGCAGACGGGTATCACCACGCGAGAGCAGTGGCACAAGGCGGACTGGGACGCGATTCGGAAGAATCCAGAGTCGATGCATCTGCAGGGGGAGGCATGGATTCTGGACTTTGATGCCGAGGAGGACGCGTATGCCTCGTATGATTCTGTTAGGGAGAAGCTGTCGTCCGACCGTGGTATGGCAGGCGTTGTAGCGGTGAGCGTTGAGTGGTTTTTGACTTCCTTTGATTTACGGCTGAGCGCTTGATGTATGGCGTTAGCCTGCAGAGCATGTTATTAGCTGGACAGTGCGTGGAACCTCTATTACGATAGGTATACACTAAGTAGTAGTCGCTGTCGGCTCTCAAAGTTGATAAAAGAGGGGGTATTTGTCAGTGAGAACAAATCGCTTGAAGGATGGATGGTAACGGAATTCCAGCGTCCTCGGACGAAGAGATGGGATGCCTTTGAAAACAAAGGTTAGACTTTTTTGTGTTGTTGGGTGCCTACTTCGGCTAACAAAGCCGTGTATCCATTGTGCACTCATCCAAGCAGATTGTTTCCACCAAAGGACTGCATTCGTCCGGCCACTATGACTACTTGACTCATCCGCATCAGGTAGAATTTCGGATCTGAGCATCCCCCTTCTACATCTACAGTAACCAGCTCAGATATTGGCCGCGAGCAGCTTCTTCTTCAGGATCTGGCCGATGAGCTGCGGGTTGGGGGGGCCACCGGCTCCGGCAACGTCCTCCTTGGTGATGACGATGGGCTTGACACCGGCGGCGACAGCAGCGACGGCATCCTTAACCTTGTTGATGTCGGCCTCGGGGAGGCTGCCAGCGAAGATGATGGCCTTGGGAGCCTTGCGGGCGCCGGCGTCGGCCGTGGCGTTGCTGCCGAGGCCTGAGGCAGGGGGAGTCGCAAGGTTGCCCGATGAGATGGCGGGGAGCTCGGCGAGAGCAGTCTCGACGTCGAGGGAGACGTGGACGACTGTGTTGCGGTGTCAACTGTCTGTGCCGAGAGCTATATGGGAATAGGAGCAGGTGAGCTTACCCTCGAACTCGGGAAGGAGAGACTCCTTGATGCCCTCAGCGAACTGGGGGTTGCTACCGAAGCTGGCGATAGGGGTTGCCATGTTGTTTGTTTGCGGTAAAGGTTGACTGTTGGTAGATAAGTTGGAGCTGGGGATGTCTATCGTCTTGAGATGGGAGGTCTGGATGGTCGGGGCCGCTGCCAGAAGACAGCTGAGACGGGTGCGGAAGGCCTAACCTTTATACCCAAGCCCCCGCCTGTGGTTGTCCACAAGGGTGCTCGCTCGCTCGCCCACAGGGAAGCTGCCACGGCTAGGAGGTGGTGTGGGGGTGATGACCAGCCCAGGGGCTTGCAGACTTGCACGCCTGCACGCGAGTTGTGCAGCATCACCTCCAAAACGGCACGTATCTGCAACTATTTCCGTCCCAGATGGGTGCTGCCAAGCAAGGTACTCGGACAGTTTCCATCGTCCCGACACGCAGGTACCTTTCCTCTCCTCACATGAGACGGCCCATCAGGAGATTGGCCCTGCTCGGTCCCAAAAAAAGCTCCCTCGGGACGTCCATGGAGCTGGGCAACCAAACCAAGCTCAAGGTGAAGGCGAAAAGGAGGGGTTTCTCCAATCTCCACTTCTCCAAACGGCTGGCTGAGCTTTCTTTGTTCTTCAAGTTCCCCTGACCGGATCTCAGCTGGCCAGAAATTATGTGGGGTAATCCGGAGTAGTAGACCGTGCCTGGTGTCAACTCCCAGGCTGTCAGCGGGAGGAAGGAGGGGCTAATAGCTGGAGGAGGGCGGGAAGTCCGGAAGTATCGGACCCTTGGGCGGGATGGTGGGTGCTGCGTGGAATAGGAGTTGTCGATCAAATCCTGGTGTGTGGCTTCAATTCCGGCGTCAATGCTAGCTGCTTCTCCGATCCTCAAGTGCTGAAGTGGTGGTGGGGTCGGTGATCCGGCGCGGTCTAGCCCCGCGATGGAAGCGGGGTTCACAGCAGCAGTCCAAACGAAACGGCCGTGTCTGCTTGGTTCGTTGTCGAGCTCAGCCCCTGTTCGAGAAAAAGGCGCTATTTTTTGCATCCTCCCTTCCCATTTCGGTCCCGACGGCATCCTCAGTCTAGCTCCTCTGGGTGGCCGTTTCCCGACCCGTGAGGGCACAAGTTTATGGCTCCGCGTCCGAAGACCGTTGGCCCCGTCAAACCGACATCCGTGTCACCTCAGCCGATGAATCCCGATGGAGCCTCCGTAAGATCATCCTGTGCTGGTCTTGCGTGATAGCCCGAGCCCAAAATAGACGGCGCATCCGGCTACCTGATTCCATCCTCCGTCATATATCATCCCGGACTCCTTTCTTCGATCTGATAGTTTAGATGTTCAGATGCATGATACAGCATATTCAAGGGCGCCACATTATGCTCGTCTGCCTTGTCTCCCAGCTCACGCGTCCTCTCGCCTGTTTGTGCCAATGCCATGGAGCTTGACACTATCGGAGGCCGACACTCCGCCCAGAACGGCCAATAATCAGCATGAACGAAAAGGCTGTTGCCGGGCCCCGATCCGTTTCACAGCACACAGAGAACTCGCTCGATCCAGGTACGAAGGAACACCGAATTGGTGATATGTCCGCCTACTTTTGTTGAGTTCCGCACTTACACCGGGTTCCCCAACGTGCTGCACGCGGTAGAAGACGCGTGGTTTGGGTGTATCTCGGTTTCACGGAAAAGAAGGTGAAGAGCGATAAAGTCACACATGGTCAGAGTCACTCAAGGTTGGTTCAGGTACTTTTCCCGTTGGCAAGGGGTCGGCTTTGCCGCCCCGCCAGAAATCTTCGTTCATTCGTTATGGGGATCCCCCGTGATAGGGATCCCCCCCTCCAAAAATTACTTCCCTCCTCCCCTCCCCTCGATAGGTTTTGGGTCTACAGCCCCATCTCCACGTCTCCGTCCTTGTCGTAGAGGGTGAGACCCTCCACGCGGGCCGCCAGCTCGGCCAGCGCCGACCCTCCTGCTGGGCGGCAGGCGTCTTGAGCTTGTAAAGCTCGCGGGCGGACACGATCTGGTAGACCAGCTCGATCCTGCGGAACGCCTTGTTAGCTTTCATTGAGGTCTTTTTTGGATTGAAAAACGCATAAAACAAAACTCAAGAAGCATGCCAAGTGGTGTGTGAGGCCTATGGAGAGACTCTGAAGGCCTCTGAAGGTAATAGAAAGGCCTTTTGAAAACATCTCGACGCGTCGAGAATGTCTTTTCAGGCGTGTTGGACAAACTTGAGGGCGTATTGGAAAAGTGTACATGCATCACAAGAAACTTACCAGACATCTTCCTACATTAACGATGCCAGCTTGCAGAAGGTTTGGGCCCGGCCCAGAAACTCGAGGATATCCTCGCCAGGACGCATGCCGAGCCCCTCGTCGGCAAAGGCTTTTGTCACCGTGGTGACCGCGTCGACAATCAGGACTTGGGCGTCCTTTTTTTGGAGCTTGCGCTCAACTCGGTCTATCCATGCGTGTTAGTGCAGTACATGAGGCGTTTTACAAGGACAGAGATGCCTTTGTGATTTTTGGGTCATGGTGATTGGTGTATGGGCAGGTGCTAGCAAGAGTGGACGGATACTTAGACTTACACAGCTCGATGAGGGCCCATTGGACCCCGGAATCACGGGCGTCGCTGCGCAAAATGCGCGGGGAGCCCTGCTTCTGCGGCCAGCGGAAGCCGGCACGGGGGAACCAGTGGGCGAGGACCTGGCGAGGCGCCAGGCCGGACATGGTGCGGTCGGGGCGCGGGGAGAGAGCGGCACCGGGTGTGAGGGAAGCGCGGGGCGGAAGCGGCGGCAAGGAGACAGCGGGCGG
>Ga0247760_1000363_pt1 | contig 50254 bp, 43 predicted proteins | sample UWRJL171409R4_FD_179936 | JGI IMG/M metagenome (GOLD analysis project Ga0247760, IMG submission 179936) | Plant litter microbial communities from Arlington Agricultural Research Station in Wisconsin, United States - UWRJ-L171-409R-4 | ecosystem: Environmental > Terrestrial > Plant litter >...
GTGAGGGGAGGGGGGCACATATAGGGAGGGAAGGGGTGGTGGTGCTGCCGTTTGAGTGGAGGTGTGTGGATGCGTTTTATTATATGGAGAAGCATGGGGGAGGGGTGGTGAGGGAGCCGAGGGAGTTTAGGGAGTATGTGATGGGGAGGATTGAGGAGGTTAAGAAGACAGGGGGGTATTTGTCGATACTCGCGCATCCATTTTTGCAAACAAGTGAGGAGAAGTTTGAGGTGGTAAATGATATTTTGAGGAGGCTTGCGGCGGATGAGGAAATATGGTGTGCGCCATGTGGGGAGGTGGCGGCTTGGGTGGAGGAGCATGCTGACAGGTTTGACACAAAGAGTGAAGGATAGCCTGGGAGAAAAATGGATAGATAACTTTGATTGTCCTGAGCTTTGGCGGGTACAATTACCTATGCTTGTGAACATGCCCTGGATAAAGTGAAGACTTCTTAACCCCGCACAACGGTAACAATGCCTTCCATTCCGAAGTCCTTCTCAGCTTCAGTGAGCGCCTCCTCATATCTCTCAAGAGGAATCTTGGCCAGGATAGGAAAGCCGCCTATTGCCCCAATGGCCAGTCTTCCTGACTCTGCAAGCTTAATAAGCCCCTTCACGTCCTCCCGTTCGTACATGAAGCTTCCTCGAATGGTGAGATTCTTGAACACCATTGTCGCATAGTTGACGGGGATAACGGCATCAGCTCTGCCCCCCATCAGACAGATTCTCCCGTATTGTTTCACCGCGCCAATGCAACTTTCAAGATGTTTCGACCCTGTGGCCGTGGGGGGGGAGATGTCGGCAAAGACGTCGGCATACCCGCCTGCCGCAACAATGGCCTGCGTGTCCTTTGCAACGTCTCCAGTCGGAACGACAGTCTTTATGAGAGGAAAGATGTCTTTGAGTTTGTTCAAGCGTTCTGCGTTGCGGCTCACAGCAACAACATTGGCGCCAATAGCTGTAGCAATCGCCACCGCTGTCATACTAAAGTGGCCCGTGGCTGGCGACACAACGATAGTCTCTCCAGCCTTGAGATCAACAGCCCGCAAGCCGCCATAGGCCACACATGAGATTGGAATCGTGATCAGCTCGGAAATGGTGTAGCCCAGGCCGCCGTCCGAGGGGCTTCCGCAAAGACGAGACTCGTCAAGAGCCCATGTGTTCTCCAGCGGCGAGCGGAAGTATTCTGCTTGGCCGGCGTTCCGCCAGTAGTCGGCCGCAAGTTTCTTGGACGCCGGGGTGTGTCCTTCGAAGAATCCCCAGAGAATCTGAACATCGGTGTCGTCGCGGCCGCGGACGAAGCATTCGTTCAGAACAAGCTGGCCAACCTTGAGCTTGGTGGCATCCGGCCCAACAGCGACAACCCGAGAGATGAAATAGCCGCCCGGGGAAAATGGGAGGGGGTGAGTAAAGTACGGCTCGTCTTTAGAAGGTCGGAGGCGCGAAGCGATACTAGCGGAAATGTATGTCACCAGTGACTGGCAGATAACGCTGCCCGCGTGGACCTCGGGGGTAGGGACGATCTGCAGAGAACTACCAGCGGCGATGCTCTCAATGACGATGGCCTTCATCGTGGGAGGTATCGCGGGCGGTGGGGCAGCCATATTGGTGCCGCAATGGTAACAATGCCTGCTAATTTAGAGCAATTGAAAAGGCTGCCTTGAATTGAGAAGGGTTGATGCTGCGGGCTTTGGGGCCGATGGCGCAAGAAGAGTTGATTAACGTGGAGAATCCCATTGTGCTTATTTCGAGGCCCTGTTCTAACATTATATATTTGTCGAGGGTCCAGAGCGAACGGGTCGGCGTCGACGGACGACCTCCTCTTGCCCTGTGTCACTCCGTCACTCCCTCCCCCCGGGTCGTCGGCTTCGGCAGCGGCAGAGAACGCTCGACCCACGGAGATAAGAGTTATCGGGGGTAAGGGACTTAACAACGCGGCCCGTCCCTGCATACCAGCCTCGGCTGAATCGGCCGAAGCATTGGAAACCGAGGACAATGTCACAAATTACCAACAATGTGTTTGACAGGAACAACTGAAGTGCTTTCACATTGGAGAATCCCGACCAACGGAAAGCTGGGGCAAGACCCCTGCGTATAGAACCGCCCATGATTGGCTAGGGATTGTTAAATACGAAAATAGGTTAGCGTGATATCCTGAAGCGGTCAGGCGCAACCCTGCCAAGGGATCGGCGATCGACGAGACGCTCGGCAAGACGTCAGCTCCGACCGCCGAGCTTCCCGTCCGCCACTGCTCATGCCGCGATGCCAGCAGATGCTTTGTTGATTACCACATCCAACTCTCCGCCCTTTGTCCCTTCACCTGTAAACTGATGCGAAAACTGTTCTGTCCCCAGCCCCTCAAATTGGCAACTTTTGCGTTATCCATCGTCCGCTTTCTCCCTAAACAATGTCTACCAAGGTGCTCATGCCTGCGTCATCTGCGCCCAAGACCCGGCTTCGTAAAACCCACCGCAAGTCGAGATACGGCTGTGCCAATTGCAAGCTGAGGCGGGTCAAGGTAAGCGCCGACCTCCAAGTCCCTCATGATTTCCTGCGCATGTCTCCAGCGCCTGTCCGACTAACATGGGTCAGTGTGACGAATTGAAGCCCCGATGCCTCAAATGCGTGTCCTTCAGCATTGAATGCAGCTATGAGCCCGGCTCCGAAATGGAACTCGGCTTTACTGGCTCTTTCAGGGTCGACCTGGGCCCTTCCAAACCCACCCCCCTTTCTCTCCCACTTCCTCGGCGACTACCCGACTTGCCGACATACCTCCCCCTTGCTGGGGCACAGGGAAATCAGCTGTATGAGCTCGGCTCCCTCGACAGGGATCTCCTCAAGAAGTTCCTAGCGAACAGTATCCTTACTGTTGGGCCAAAAGGTGCTTCAATGATCTTCCAAGCCAGCGCCCTCGACTTTGCAATGACTGTTAGTTAGCTTACCTGAAATTTCCACGCTCATTCCTTAGAATCCGGTTGCTGACGTGAGACCAGACTCCGTTTCTTACGCATCTTCTTTTAGCCGTCACCCTCTTGTACGATATTCATGCCAACCGTTCGAACAAGTTGAAGGAAAAGAAAGCTGCTCTCGCCTTCCATTTCTACCATGGTGTCTCGCTCTTCAACGCCAAGCTCTCTAAAGCTGTAGAGCCTTCCGAGAAAGATGCGCTGTGGTGTGCTGCCGCGCTTACTGGCCAAGCTGCCTTTGCCGACGTCAAGGCTGAAATCCCGGCTGAGGCTTGGCCTCTGATGTCTCGCTCACCTGCCGATCTGGACTGGTTGAAGATGACAGGCGGGAAGAAGGCTGTTTACGACTTAACCAACCCGACCCGTCCCCGCAGTATCTTTAATGCGTCCTGTAATGGTTTTATCGAGCCATCTCCCGTGGTTTCTGATGAGATCCTGAGTCTTCCCCCGAAGTTTATTGAGCTTTACAACCTCAACGAGAGATCGACCCCCGAAAACAATCCATATCACGGAGCTGCCACCGTGCTAGCAAAGGTCATGCCCCTAGAATGCAACCGCACAACGATAACCAAGTTTCTCTCGTTTGTCGGCTTCCCAGACACACGGTTCCTTCGGCTACTGGAGCAACGAGACTCACGTGCCATGCTTTTGCTGGCGTATTGGTATGCCAAGACCTTGACTTCCGAGCAATGGTGGATATGGAGACGCGCAACCATCGAGGGCCCGGCTCTCTGCATTTTCTTGGAGGGTGTATTTGGAGATAACCCCGAATTACTCGAGCTGCTCGATTTTCCCAAGGCGATATTTGCTGCTGCAGCAGTAAACGGATGTTCGAATTCGCCATTTTGACGCAAGTGGTCCATCTATTGCTACCACGAAACCTCCGGCGACACGAGAAAAAACAGACGAACACAACCCTTTCCAGCTGCTCGGTATCTCGCTTAACATGATAGAGGAGAGATTCTTCCGGTGCGGCAGATCAGCTGACGGGGTCTTGGTGTACTTTGTTAGCGAGCGGCAGTTTAGCCAAAGGTTGGGTCACAGCGTCGAATGGGATGCGCGATGACACCCCCTATTCCATGCATACCACCTTCCTTACTCGACTATCAATTCAAAACGTCAAGATAGACATGTGGGTGTGATCGGATACTCAGGTCTGCGATTCCGAAACAACGTTGCTCGAACATGCTCAGAACACCGCCCGCTGGACAGGATCCTGGCCGGAAGCCTTCACCAAAGAGCTCCGAAGAGATTTGGCATCGTCACCGCTACCAATAAATACGACAGAAAATTCATTTTCCCGAATTTCGAGTTGGTATTAGAGGCTTCTAAACTTCATGACGCGCTAGTCCCCAGCCAAGGGCACCGCACCTGATGGATGTCACCACAACAACCGACGACACGGTAGCGACGACCTCACAGTCGTCCGCCTTTTTGAATCACCCAACGGGTGTGGCCAAGTACAATGGGATTTCCGCTGCGGGAGCAACCGTAGCTTCCGTCGAAGCTTATCCTCCCGCCGGAGAGCCCGGGGTACCGACCCGTCAAGCCCCAGCGACGTCCCCCGGTGACCTCGCAAACGCTCGTCCCGCACAACCGAGTCTCAATGGCAATGGACTCATCGATGGAGCTGAAAAGATTGCTATCGCGCGCGACCACCTCATTTTCAAAAGCGACAGCGGCATCAACACCAGCCACAGCTGTCACCGATGTATCAGAAGAAGCAACGAAGAGGTTATCGTCACACATTCTGAAGCATCTGTAATTGTCAGCTGGGATGGCATCAGCGACAAAGAGTGTCCTCGAAACTGGTCTTTTGGCAGAAAGTCTCTCATTACTTTTTCGACTTCTTTGTTGGTCTTCATTGTTAGTTTCGGCAGCAGCATTTTTGCGCCAGCGGGTCCGGCACTCGTTTCCGAATTTGGCACAAGCTTCACCGTGTCAAGGCTGTCAGTATCACTCTGGATCCTTGGATTCAATGTCATTTCCGGGCCAATATCCGACATCTGGGGCAACCAAATCGCCCTCGCTATCTCGATGCTCGGCCTCTGCCTCTTCCAGCTCCCCGCCGCGCTCGCCACCAATATCCAGACGACTCTAATCTCCCGCTTCGTGTCCGGAATCTTTAGTTCCGGCATATCCATCATAACTCCTCGGATTTACACCGATCTCTACTCCCCTCTCTCCCGCAGCATCGCCCTCACCATCTCCATCACCGCCCTCCACCTCGGCACCACCACCGCTCCCATCACAGCAGCTTACCTCCTCGACTCCGCCCTCTCCTCCTCCTCCCCACCATGGCGCTGGCTCTCCTGGCTCACCCTCCTCCTCGCCGCCCCCCTCTCCCTCCTCGCCATCCCCCTCGCCATCCCCGAAACCTCCACCCCCCTCCTCCTCCGCCGCAAAGCCCGCCACCTCCGCCTCCGAACCGGCAACTGGGCTCTACACGCCCAAAGCGAAGAATCCCCCACAATGCAACCCCGTCTCCTCATCCAAACCTACTTCTCCAAGCCACTACGCATGTTCACCGACCCTCTCCTCCTGTTTTTCACACTCTACACCGGCCTCGTCTACGGCGTGATGTACCTCGTCCTATACGCTATCCCGCTCTCCTTCCAGACTCGCGGCTGGGACACACCAACGTCACACCTCCCTCTTCTAGCCGTCGCGCTCGGCGGCGCCGTTGCCGGCGGGACAGCAACGGTACTCTTCCTGGGGGTGTTTACGTTCTGGCGGAGGGGATTTGGGGCGGAACCTGCGCCGGAGAGGCGGATATTACCAGCCATGGTGGCTGGGTCGGTGGTACTGCCGGTGGGGATGGTCTGGTTCGGCTGGACGGGGGACACGCATTGGATGGTACAGATTGTGGGAGTTGTCTTTGTTGGAGGGGGAAGTGTTTTGGTACTGGTAGCGGGGATGGTTTATCTCCTTGAGGTGTATGGGGTGCATGCTGAATCGGCGATGGTGGGGCATTTGGCTGTGAGGAACGCGGTGGCGGCGTCGTTTCCGGTGTGGGTTGGACCGGTGTATGAGGCGGTGGGGGTTGGGTGGGCGAGTTCGGCTGTTGCGGCTGGGTGTCTGGTGATGGTGCCAGTGCTATTGGGGTTTGTGTTGTATGGGAAGCGGATTAGGGAGGGTGGTAGGTACGGATTGTCGTTGGAGTGATCTGTGGCTGGTGTTTGTTTTGTTTTGTTTCTGGGGGTTTGTGGTGTGTACTGCTCAGTTAAATGACTGATATCAGGCAAGGCGGAGATCGATATTCACGTAATCTAATAACTGTAGCGGAGATTCCAGTTAGTACAGCACAGTGACTGCGGTTCTAGCAGCAACACTTGCCATGATTCAAAGGAGTTTCCTGTCAGTCAACAAGGCTCAAGGGCAAAGTGGGGCTCTCGCGTTTGCCCCTTTTTACTCATTCCGCTGTTCTGCTACTTCCAGCCTGTGAAGGTCGCCGTTGAGATAGAAGACTGTAGGGAGAGAAGACCTACAGCCAAACCCTCCCCGTCTCCTACCGGATAGGGAGCGGCCGAACAAAAGTTCATTGTGTGGCAGCACAAACGCCCTTGTCCCGGCACAGCCTCACAATACCATCCTCAACAATAATATTCACGACAACCGCCCTTGTTCTAAGCCGACAACAACGGCCTTCAGCCTTTGTTTCAGGCAACCTCGCGGGATTCCCAATAATAGGATTATCTTCTTATATAGTTGAGGTGAGTCCATCCGATTTTGCTGTCTCAGATCCATGATCAACCTACCTTGCAGGTGACGAACCGTTTATCACTCCCGGCAGCGTCTGTTTACAAGACGGTACATCATTCTCCAAGACTAACAATCGTAGCTCAACAAAATGTATAACAACAACGAAAATGACGGACGCTTCTGGGCGTGGAACGACGCCGAGCACACAGGCGGTAAGTATATCGAAGGTGTACTCGATACTGACTGCTATCTTTACGATGCAGCACGGTGGGTAACTAAGCAGCCACCGCCAACCCCCTCCCCTTCGCCTCCTCCGGAGTCCAAGACCCCGACACAGGCTTCCGTCCCAGGACCTATTCGCCGTAAGCGTTCAAACGCAGCCCGATCCAAGCCCTATCCCAAGCAAGATGAGTATACCAAGCCCAATATCCAGACCAAGCTGCCTACTACGGCCATTCGCAGGATCAGCCCCCGGGCCAAAGCTGACAAGAAGCGGAACTGCCTAGAATGCGGTGCTCTCTACGACACCTCCGAGACCTGCGACCAACGCTGCTTGGTCGAGTTCCACAACACCACATTGCAACCAGCCAAGAACCTTCTCGAGCTGCGCGATGCCGGAGCAATGGGCTACGGCGTGTTCGTCAAGAAGGGGTGCAAAGTCCCCGCTAACATTTTCCTCGGCGCCTATCTCGGCGAGCTGCTTCCCATGAACGACCCGCAGGTAGAGGCCAGCTCGTACATATTCCAGCTCTTCTCGCTCCAGGGCAAGAAAGCTCCCAAGGATGTTGCCATTGACGCGGCAGCGCGCGGGAACTGGACGAGGTTTTTAAACTCGCATTGCATCCCCAACTTGGCTGCTTCCACGGAGATGATCGGCGGGATGACATACATCATGTTCAATTCGCTGAGGACGTTGTATGAGGGTGAGCAGCTTTTCTATGCTTATGGCCCAGACTACTTCGAGGGAGCCTGTCTGTGTGACTGGAAGAAGGCTCCGCATATCCCGCCTCCATTAATAAAGAGATAGCCCCGGATGCGCCCGAGTTGAGCAAGTGCTGGTGGCGTCGGTGATGTTGGCAATTGTGACCATAGACAAAAAGAACCTTAAATATTTTGACAAAAAGGAACAAGCGGATCGAAACCAGAGCCTTTTCAGGGTCTGGCACCAGGTCCAACTCAGAGAGGGTACTACGACCGCATCCGCTTGTTGAGATGAAATGGGATGAGAATTGGCATTTGTAGCCCTCCTGCCCTCCCACCTGGACCAACCAGTGTTCGGTTCCCAGGGTAGAATGGCGGGGGTTAGGGTTCTACTTTGTCATTGTGGGACCTACAGCATAAAGGGACATTGCCAACAGTACACTGAATATCCTCTAGACTGATCCTTTAAAAAAAATAAAAATAAACATGAAGTCGACGTCAACTTATATGATTTCGCCTCACCACAAATGTGACTTTTTTTTTTTTTGCAACGACTCGGGCTGAGTTCAACTGTATCATGGGGGACGGGAGTTGTTGGTGTGGTTTGGCGGCCTCCGTCACTCCGACTTGGACTGCTTGCCGGGCCGGTGCAGTTGCCACAATCGATAAGACAGATATCCGCTCTCTAGACCGCAGAACCCTTCGACAACGGTGCATGCTTCATCATCAATCCTTCATCCTCTGTGAATGCTAGATGGGCTGAATTTGTATTTTTTACTCGGCGCGTCCTCTTCAGGAAGTTACTCAGAGGTCTGACTTTATTTTGCTACACTCTTCCCTGCGTTGCGTAACCACAATCTACCCTATCCATGGATACGTCATCCCCATGTTCTGCGCCCCAGGATTGGATCTGACCCATCCACTTGGGCCCGCAAAGTGCAAGATCCTCCCTCCCATGGGCCACAGAAAGCAGGTCGACGCGTCCTCCATGTCCTGATTTTATTTGCCCCATGGGAAAAGGACGAATTTGCCATTGAGCATTGCGCTGCCCCAAACACTGCCCCTCTGCCAAGTGAAATAGCTTGACGTCTGCCCCTCCCTCTCAGCTGGAGCTCCTCCAAGCTCCATCCCTAGCATCGCCCGTAGCGAACGGAACCGCGCTGTCAGCTCCCTCCCGTCCCACTCGGTAATCGGCACCTATTCCCCACGATCCATCGATATTAGAGATATAAGTAAACGCACCATCCATCCAGTTCCACATGTTATTTGCACCAAGACAAGCCCTTATTCTCATCACCTCGTCTCTCGCTGCCCTGATCCTCGGCGCCTACCTCAGCTCCAGAACCGCTACCCCGCCCCCACCCCAACATCAACACCAACCCCTCGACCTCCCCCCTAACCAAGCACTCAACATGGGCGGCGGATACACCCCCGGCTACCGCTCGGTCGCCTACTTCGTCAACTGGGCCATCTACGCGCGCCAGCACCGGCCGCAGGATCTGCCCGTCGAGAACCTGACGCACATCCTGTACGCCTTCGCCAACGTGCGCCCCGAGTCAGGCGAGGTATACCTCACGGACTCGTGGGCCGACACCGACATCCACTGGGACGGCGACAGCTGGAACGACTCGGGCACGAACCTGTACGGCTGCCTGAAGCAGCTCAACCTGCTCAAGCGCCGCAATCGCAACCTCAAGGTGCTGCTCTCCATCGGCGGGTGGACCTACAGCAGCAACTTCAAGTCGCCAGCCTCGACGTGCGAAGGGCGCGCCAAATTCGCCGAGAGCGCCGTCCAGCTCGTATGTTCCATCCCCCTTCCCCTTCCTTCCCTCCCCATTTCCCACCACTAACACCCCCACCCAGCTCTCCACCGTCGGCTTCGACGGCATCGACATCGACTGGGAATACCCGCAAAACGCCTCCGAAGCCGCCGACTACGTCTCCCTCCTGCAAGAATGCCGCGCCGCTCTCGACCGCTACGCGACCACCGTCCCAGGCAACCCGCACTTCGAATTGACAGTCGCCAGCCCCGCGGGCGCGCAAAACTACGAGAAGCTCGACCTCGCCGGGATGGACCGGTACCTCGACTTCTGGAACCTCATGGCGTACGACTACGCGGGGTCATGGGACTCTGTCGCAGGGCATCAGGCGAACTTATACCCATGCCAGGAGCACGGGGGGCGGTGCACGCCGTTCAGCACGGCGCAGGCGGTGGATTACTATGTATCGCGGGGGGTGGCGCCGGGGAAGATCGTGATGGGGATGCCGTTATATGGACGGGCGTTTGAGAATACGGATGGCCCGGGGTGTTCGTTTAGTGGCGTGGGCGAGGGGACGTGGGAGAATGGGGTGCATGATTACAAGAAGTTGCCCTTGGAGGGGGCGACGGTGCATGAGGAGTGCGGGGCGGGAGCGACGTATTGTTACCATCCTGGGCGAAAGGTGTTGGTGACATATGATACTGTGCCGATGGCGAGGCGGAAGGCTGAGTTCATCAAGGAGCGCGGGTTGGGCGGTGGTATGTGGTGGGAGAGCAGCGCCGATAAGACCGGAGGGGAGAGTTTGATCGGCAATGTCGTGGATGTTTTTGGCGGACCAAAGGCGTTGAAGTTCGAGGAGAACTGCATCACGTATCCGCACACAAAGTACGAGAACCTGAAGAACGGGTTTCCATGCAATTAGATAGCGACAGAGACTTTGGTACGCAGGCAGTCGGAAAACAAGCACGTTCACAAAGCAAGGATGGAACTTGGGTGGTTGTGAAGTCCGAAGTTGACAATCCCATTTGCATTTCCTCGCTAGGGAGAACCAGAGAATATCCGTTCTGGTACATGAACGCCGTAGATGTAACCTTATTGCTGTCCCAGCTCAATGCTCAACCCAAACCTAGCAACCCATCAAACACCGCCGAACCAGTCCAACATCTAAGAGCTCTTGTCAAAGACGTAGGTAAGGTGGCAGCGACCGCAGTACTGGCGATCCTGCATGGCAGCCATGAAGACACCGGCGCCGCACTATGAATGAGATGTCAGCCAATTGCCACTTCCCTTCCAGTGAGTTCCATGAGAAAACTTACGGTGTCGTTGGGGCACTCGCGACGAAGGCGCTCGATCTTGCCATCAGAGTCGACCTTGTAGTACTTGAGTACAGCCAACTTGGTCTTCTTGCGCTTGTGCTTGATCTTCTTGGGGGTGGTGTAGACCTTCTTTTTCCTCTTCTTACCGCCACCACGCAGACGAAGCACGAGGTGGAGGGTGCTCTCCTTCTGAATGTTGTAGTCGGAAAGGGTGCGGCCGTCCTCAAGCTGCTTGCCGGCGAAGATCAGGCGCTGCTGGTCCGGGGGGATGCCCTCCTTGTCCTGGATCTTGGACTTGACATTGTCGATGGTGTCGGAAGACTCCACCTCAAGGGTGATAGTCTTGCCCGTGAGGGTCTTCACGAAGATCTGCATGATTGCCTACTGAGAGTGTGAGGAAGTGTTAGACGCAAAGGAGGAAATCGTTCTGATCGCGGCTTCGAGATTGGAGGGGGTAGGGTCGCGAGCCACTTGGTCGCTCAAGCTGCCGCTGCCGCCGCCTGGCCAATTCCGCGCACAAAACGTCTGGAGGAATGGCGCGAGGCGGCGGCGGTCGCGCAGTCGAATACAAAGATTGGGTATCATGAGAATGAAGGGAAACGGGCAGTAAAAGCACAGTAGGGTTGAAACATCGCGCAGACGTACCTAGACACAAGTGTCTTCCTCAGCAATCTGGATGATGTTTGTGAAGGTTGTGCTTGATGGAGGAGGGCGAATTTCTGTGGCAGCGCAGTCAAGATGAACTTTTGGTTGGCGCCCCACACCTGCCAAAGGCGGGTCACCTGACTGGTGCCCTCGCCTTAGGGTTTCTTTGCGGGCTTGCCCTCGATTACGCTATCCCGCTTTGGGAGCCACAGACTGGAAGGTGGGGCACAAGCTGCACGCCAATCTTTCGTGGGCCAAATTGAACTCTTGAAAATACCTGCCTTCTTTTCCACACAATCTTGAGATTCTCAGAACCCTCAAATCAGTCAAGATGGTTAAGAAGAGAAAGAACAACGGCCGCAACAAGAAGGGTAAGCATCTCCGACTCGAGAATCGTCGTTTTTGCGCACGCCGTACTAATTCTTGGATCCCAGGTCGCGGCCACGTCAAGCCCATCCGTTGCTCCAACTGCTCGCGATGCACTCCCAAGGACAAGGCCATCAAGCGCTTCACCATCCGCAACATGGTTGAGTCCGCGGCTATCCGTACGTCCCTCAGCGCGCCATGACCGAGGCGCACTTCGAGCTTCGCAATGCCACCCCGCTCCTCTTCCTGGTACAATTTCGCTGACACAGTGACCTCGCAGGTGATATCTCCGACGCTTCGGTGTTCGCCGAGTACACGGTTCCCAAGATGTACCTTAAGCTGCAGTACTGCGTCTCTTGCGCCATCCATGGCAAGATTGTCCGGTACGTTTGTCCTGCTGGCGAGGACAACCGCGTCTGCCTTCTCAGCGACGCGGGCGGCTAAGACGAACCTTGGTCGAACCTCGCCACATACTTCCCCGATACCCCCGACACCAAGACCGTCCAGCTGACAGAGTTATAGTGTCCGCTCCACTGAGGGCCGCCGCAACCGCGCTCCTCCCCCGCGTGTCCGCTACAACAAGGACGGCAAGAAGGTGACCCCCACTCAGGGTGCTAAGACCACCACTGCTTAAGCGGCTCCGGATCATTCTTGGCGTTTGTGCTCGGTTGGCATTGGGTTTTGACGGGTTGACGATCTTGACGCAATGAGATCATGATTGACTTTGCATGGCAAATCTGGCAACCACGGAAACGGCACGGCAATGGGATTCCTTCAGTTACACGGGATCATAGAGCCATAGTCACCAATTCTAGCACTGTTGTGGGTAAACTACATTTCATGAGCAGCCTTGTCTTTTTGTTGTACTTCTGCATCCACCCACCGCCCATGGTTCACAACGATGTTTGGGGCTGTCCCCCTCGATCTGGCGAGCAGCGAACCGGCATATAGGGTCCCGTCACGTTTCCGCTATCCCATTTTTTGACTGTCTCTTCCATTCCCCGAGATGGTGATATCACCATGGCCTACCTCGGCACAGCTTCACCAGCGGTGCCTCCCGTCCCCGGCTCGCCACTGACTCAATCTGTCCACCATCCTCACCCCAATCCTCCATACCTTGACCAAAGTCTTGAAGGATGTCTCTTATGTTATTGGCCATAGTATGATAGTATGAGCATAGGTTGTTCTGCGACACATCCAGTCCAGCGGGGATACTGTTACATGGCCACCAAATCATGCATGTCGATCCATTCGTGGGCCAACTGGACGATGTAATACTCGAGTTGGCCGGGCGTGTGGACGACGGGCTCTGCCGGGGTCGATTCAAGCGTGCAATTCACAAGACCGAGGGTAAAGATCGAGCGCTCAATGTGGGACATCTCCGGAAAGATCATAAGATCCCCTGGCGTGGGTCTCATCACCACCAAAGGCAACGAACATGGCGATCGTGAGGTCGAGGAGGAAAATGACATTATACAAGACGTACTGGCCAGCGACGAGAGACATGGTGTTTCCAAGGTCCCGGTTGGGATGTAGAACGTCGATTTCGGTGTCCAAACGGTGGGTAAGTGACACCACTCTTACGCGTTGCTTACGCCGTCACAGAGGCCATATTGGGAACTCCGGTGGCAGTACCGGCGCTGCTGTCGGCGGGGGCGGCGGGTGGGGATCCTGCTTGGAAAATTATGTCTCTCATACCTTGGGAAGCTGATGCTTGAATCAGTAGTGTCTTGCAACGAGCTTGAAGTGCTGGTTCTGAGAGATTTCTCAGACTGCCTGTTAGATCGTTGGTGATCTTTTTTTTGAGAATGGGAACCAGAGGTGAAGGGAAAGAAGGCATTTAGCTAGGTATCTAGCGCTTTAGATGCAACCCGGCGAAGACTCTGCCATGGACCCCGTCTCGGAGAGGGCGTTGTGGTCTCGCCATCTGAAGATTCGTGTGTCTGGTGGCGTGGAGTATCCCCCATCATGGATCCACGTCCCCATTGAGGTTCTCATCATTAGCAAAAGTTCAAGCCGTCTCCGGGCCCTTCCGTCCTCCTCAACCCGGGGTTCAGGTTCGCACGGCATAAGATGTAAAAGGACGATGATCTCTGAAATTATCCCTGCTCGGCTTTATGAGAGTTGAAAACTCTTCGAAAATCCTTTTATGATACCTCGGTGGCTAAAGCCATTACCCCAGCAGCGAGCCCCTTATTGAAAAGAGGTTGAATAACAATGAAGAGGGACGTGTCCATAATTGAATCGCAAATCAAGATAGCAGCGATAAATGCAGGCAGGCCTGTTCGAAATGCGAGCTCGCCTTTTCAGAATGGGATATGGCCTGCATGGATCCACGATTTGAAGGCGGATACTGCAGGTCACCAGGCACACAAATCTTCAGATCGCGAGGCTGCGATGTCCCCTTCGAGACGCGGTCATGGCAGAGTTTTCACCGGGTGCATCGGAAGGGCCAGATACTTGCTTTCCTCATTCTTCTCGGCTCGGGTTTTCACTTTCTTCAGCCATTTGACTTCAAGCTCATTACAAACCGTTTTAAATTACGTAGGTATTAAATAACCAAAGGTATGAGAAACATGGAGAATTGCCTGGCGAAACCTCTTTGTTAACCATGTGAGTATTTACTGATTCTGGTACTAGCAGACACATCAACTCGCCATGTCTACTGCCACTGAGAACAACGTCGACATGGCTTCTGTGACGGAGCACCTCCAGCGGCTGGTGTCCTTTGCAGAACGTTTGGACGCAGAGATTGAGACTCTGTGCCCCTGCTTGGGCCTGGGTCACATCATGACCCTCTACTTCGCTTGGGACCTCCTCACAAACGCTCTTGTCCTCCTCAACCTGGCAGCCAAGATCTTCGTGGTCTTTGGCGGAGACTACGACTATATTCAACGTCTCCTAGTCGATCCCGAGCTCTCGTTGGTCAAGCAGTTTGACATTCTGGACTTTCCCCCTGAAATGAGTCTGGAGGAGCTCCTGATGCCCACCCTTCAGCAACTGGAGTTTTGCGTCGTCCAAATGGCGTACGAGGTTGCGGAGCTTGAGAATCTTGTGCTCGGCGTCGATGGTGACACGACTTTCTTACTCGACTGGGTGCACCAGAGAGCCACACTCTGCCACACCGTGGCTACCAATATTGTTTTACCCTAAAGTTGCCCTCACCAGCCGCAGTCACCTGCACCATCCTGTACTACCTTACTCAGGCGCTACTCAGGAAATGATAAGAAAAATCGCCAAATATGGTTTAAACGAGTAAACAGTACTCTGCGGTTCGAATAGCAACTTTTCGCAAGGTCCCAGTTTTTGTGACCCAAAACTGAGAACCCCCACCCCCCATACTCTTTTTCGCCCCTCTTCCCTTCCCCCCGAAATCACATAAAACCCGGTTTACGTCACCTATTAAGTCTCCATTCCCAGGTCTCTATTCCCGTCTTCCTTATTCACGAAAGTGAGTAAATCTTACCCTTAAGCTAAGACACGTGTCAGAAGGAAGGGGGTCAACCCTGGGCATCCAGCTAACTTGAGCTGATTGGCTGCCTGGCATAATCAGGTTGTCAGAACGGCTGAGCCACTAAACAGACGTAATACTCGTCATGCAACATAGTCTATAAAGAGTGCGCTCTCTGGGTTCGCCAAAGAGCCACACATATAAGCAATTCCATCACTTTGAACCCATTTAATCTAAGGTGCCGTGCTTCTAACAATTAAGAGTCTATCTGCTCAACCTACCGATTGATCAACTACACCAAATAGAAAGCACAGCCAATAGCATCCCTGGATCTCTATCTACCTATCTAAATACAACCTGTTTAAGATGAATATTAATAATAACGACAAGATTGCGTACATGGCTGGCTTTGACGACTGGTAGTTTTGGAACTTGTAATTCCGAGCCTAGGCCGTAGCTGGTGATAACTAGGATCAGATACAGGGCCTGGCTCCTTTCCTCAGGAAGCCTACGGCTCCGGACCTGGTACGGCATAAGCATAAGACCCTAAACTAATTAACTATTACAGCTTGAGGTAGCACAGAGCCTGTAGCTAGAGAAGATGCCGATATAGGCCCTTCCAGCCAGCCCGTTACGACTACTGACCTTACGGCAGATGGCTTCTGTGACGGGCTGAGCCCTGGGGTAGCCTCGGCAACCCTCACCAGCAACCCCCGAAGGAAGCTATTCCTAGAAACGCCGGCGTGCACACACGGACCATTAAAGACCCATAACGAAGCTCACGACGACTCTGGACTCAGACTAATAAAGTTGTGTATATATAGAGAGTGCTCTCCCACGAGGCAACTTTCTCTCCTTTCTTCCCTCATGTTCTGTGTACTCGTAGAGTAGGCCTAGCTAGTTGCAACACACTACCTTACCCGTTACAGCTTCCGTACCTACTAGTTGGAAAAGACTATCTTTCAAGTCAACCTTAAGGAATACAACTAGTAGGCCGAGGAGGTTAAAGATTAGAGTAGTAGATTCTGGAGATTGTTAGCCTATACTACTAACGCATCTTCTACAAGCCAATCAAATCCGTCGCGGAGTAGTATATAGCCTAAATGTACAAACCAATGTTACTGATAATAAGGTATAGATTCTTGCTAGGTGTGCTCTGACTGGTTTGTGTCAAAAACGTTTCAAACTGGAAACTGTGGGTTGCAATTGCTTAATCGTATTCCTTATCCTCGGCTCTCTGGCGAAAGCCTTTATTATAGTTGTAGTTAGTGGCAAAGTTGGTGACAAATAGTAGCTATGACCATCTGAACGGACTACATCAGCTCAGTTTCCATGGGCTTCTTTTCAGCTCGACTGGCTACACCTTCTTCCTACACGTTCTAGCCTCTAGCCAGAAACCATATTATCTAACAAGCTCCGCCTTCATTACTTACAGTGGGCTAGAAGACTTACTGGTCTAAATTTAAGCTTATAGTAATATAAGAGTTGTTAGGTAATAAAGCTGTGCAAGTGGGGGAATCAGCACACTCTCATTAGGTTAAATTTTATTTATTAATCTATCGAGTTTATAAGTTACTGTGACGACCCCACAGGCCGTCACCAAGGCCGGTGCAGCCTGACGAAGTCCCTACTAGGAGAACAGTGTACACACTGCTATATATTAAGCCAGGGGTGTGAAAACCCGAAGCCCTTATAACTAATAGGAAGAGTCTCTATGCTAAGGCCCGCCTTTGTTAACAGAGATGTAAGGGGTATGAGAAAAAGTGGTCGTTACCTAGGTCGCCTCTGTAAACAACAGAGACCTAGACCACAGATACCAGTATAAGGTACTTAATGGTTAGTTAATATAGATAGTTATCGTTATTACAGTGGAGCGTAAGGGTTTCTAATCCTCACGTTAGTATTTAATTATTCATTTATATCCTACTGTTTAGATTCTATCTATACATTACAATAATAATAGCATATAGTGATATTAAATCGCCATTTAAGAGTGTTAGTTTAATAAACCATTTTTAAATTACTTTTTTTACCTTAACGTCTTACTATATACTGTATCTTAACCTATCTAGTCTCTCTTAGGCCCGTGTTAAGTATAAGTTGTAATGGTTATCTCTAGTTATTTATAGGATAGTTATAATAAAGTAGGTTTTATCATTATAACTTTTAAGATAAATAGTAATAAATCTAACTAATTTAAATATATTACCTATTTAACAGACTTACATAGAGTTTTATTATCGTCGTTCTAGTTAATATAAATGGTGTTGGCTTAAAGAACTTTAACTTTTAGATTAATTTTAAAGATAATAAAAAGTAAATAAAAGCGAAGGCAAGATAAATTCATGGCAATAGTGACTGTGTTTTTCCATCACGTAAATACCAGCTTAAGTCCACTGCAGAGGAGCGAGCAGTATAAATCTGTTAGTGAACTGGTGCAGTGATGCAATAGGGAAGAAACCATAAGGAGAACCATAACCACAGAACGGTGCTGTCGGCCTGAAAGGCCGACTCCCAGGCCACTGGTCCTCCGATCGGAGGGACACAAATGTAACTGACGTAGAAAAACAGATACGTACTTAGTATAGAACAAAACCTAGTATGTAACGGTGCTTAGCATAAAACAGAGCCTAGCATGGAACAATAAAGGAAACGTAACCGTGGATTAGGTTATCTTCCTTCAATTGAAGGGCTAAAATGTCACTGGGCTTTTAATAGGAGGTCTTTGTGGTGAAAATCGTCGGAATGATAATTGTTAAAAGAAGCGCGGTTTAAAGAACCACACAGCGCAGCCCCTTTTTAACAGTAACACACGCTAGAGAACGCATTACTATATATATAAGTGGCTACAGTAATATTACATATAGAGCCTAAAAAGAACGACAGGGTTGGCCTGAATAAACGCCTTAAGTTACACTTCCCCTTAAGACTAGCCGTCAGTCCCACCTACGTGGTAGTCTTAAACATAAACTAACCCTCTTAAGACTTCCAGTTATAAGAATAACGTAACAGTTTACAGTAACTAATCCTCCTTATTACTTACCTAGTCCTTTAATACCTCCCATCCTTCTTATAACCTATCCCGTCTGTTAAAGTCTAACTAATATATAGGAGGTAAAAACGGCTTTAAGGTTTAAGGGAAATAAGGTCTTATTTACTCCTTAGGCTTAGGAACCTCCTCCTGTTACTTAAGCTATCCAGTCTAACGGCTAGGCTGGTAATAAGTACGTTAAGGCCTAATTAAAGGTATATTAGCGACGGCTTTAACAGGTTCCTTTACAGATTTCTTTATAAGTTTAAAAGTAGACTTAGTTTCCTTCTTAATGGGTTTAAGCTTTAAAACCTTTATGCTTAACTTAATTATCTTAGCCTTTAAGTCCATAATAGGTTAAGGGATTAAAACGCCTTTAAAAGCAGCTCTTAAAACCTACTAATCCTCACTAACAGACAGAGTATTTAAGTTTAAAACTCTCTAATTAAAGTACTTCTTTAGACTAGGGAGTTAATATACCATAACTGAATTTATAAGATTTCTTAAAACCTTATTAATTATTCCCTTAATATAAGCTGTTTATTTAAGCTTACTTAAGATTGTAAATTTAAAGGAGCTAACTCCCTTCCCTTTAGTTAAAAGAGCTGTATACTTTACTATATAATCACTACAGTTATAATAAGTGATAAACCCCTTATCTTTCAGACTTAACTTCTTTTTCTTATAAAATGTGACATTTAAGGTTATTTAAAAAGCATTTAGGATAACTTTTACCTAATATTAAGGTATATTTAAGGTAATGTTCTTTTTATTTAACCCTTTCTCTAATTAGAAGGAAAAGTACGTTAAGGACGTAAAGGTATTAATTTAAGGGACGTTATAGCTAACTATTATTAACTCTTATAGGATTATTCTTACTACCTTTACAGCTATAAGGCTACACTTTAACTTATATACCTGTTATAACACCTACACCCACTTAATATTAATGTTATTAGGCGTTATAATTAACAGTAATAACATTATAATTTAAGGTATTACTTTACTGTAAAGGTGCTAAAGAGTAACTTACTTCCATTACTTAAAAGTCTTCCCTTACTTAAAAGAATTAATACTGTAAAGAATCTTAAGGCAGTTATCATATATAGCTATCACTTAGTACTTATTATTTTCATTTATAGGGAGGTATTAAAACCGTTAAGACGCCATCTACTCTTACTTTTTATAGTTATAAACAGGGTTATGAAATTAAGTAAAAACGCCCTTAGAAGTAATCTAGACTTTATCTTCTAGTCTTTAAAAAGCATAAGCGATAAAGGTGCTTACCTTAAAGTCGTTTAGTTAAATTTTATAGCTAACTTTAATGTAAGTGTTATAAAGTTATAAAATATAAATAAGCTACCTTTCTTTAAAGACTGTCTTACTGTAAACGTAAGTATTCTTAGGAAAGTAAATCTAATATATCTTATCCTTAACCTTAAGTCTAATTAGATTATAAAATATTAGCTGGTTATAGACTGCCGCTTTAAGGTAGTTAATAAGTTGATTTTAAAGTGGTAGGATTTAGTTCTCTGGAACGATTATAAGCGTTAGTAGCTACCTGTTAAGGAGCTTGATACGGTACTGGCAGTGTAATTAAAAGATTAAGGTAAAGAAGGAACGGGTCTAATTACTAATAGTAAACATAATTAAGCCTTTAAACTTTAGGCTTTTAATAAGGTTGTAACTAGGGAAGGGGGAGTAGACTTTTAGAAGGTTTAGGAAGTTTTTTAAGGGAGGGAAAAACTTTAACTAAATATCAGGAGTAAGGATTCACTTAGTAACACGCTATTTAACAGGAGTGGTAGGAGTTACAGTATATGCTTTAATAGGGGTTTATAAAGCGGGCAAAGCCATTTTAAGTAATGAAAAGTACTGTTTTACCTTAAAAAGAATATAAATCTTATAATAGTTTTATTTAATTAAAAAGAGGGAATAATAGGAAGGAGGTAAAGTGTATGTGGTGTTAAGTTATAAGAGTGGTTAGAAGAGTATGTGGTTTAGTGGAAGTTTAAAGTTTAAGGTTAGAAGTAGTTAAAGGGGTTAAAATAACTTTTCAAACTGGCCTATTTTAACTGGCTAATTAAAGAGGTAAACGCTCTCTTTCTATCTGATTAAAGGAAGGAGCGAGTGTTTACACTTAATAGTAACTGTGGAAATAAAACTTAACTTACTTTTAAAACTTCCTCCTCTTTCTAACACCACTTTTCTTCTCACAACCTTTAACTTTTCTACCACTTATTACTATAATAATAACTTTAAACTTTTTATCTTTACTTTCCTCTATCTTTAATTAGAAGACGTTTAAATGTTTAATACTAATGTGTAAAACACTAAAACGTAATCTGATATTAGTATAGTTTATACCCTCTAGACCTGTAAACCTCACTCTTATCCTAAAGTTAAAAGGTGTAATGGCGCCCTTTTAGTTTATTTAAGTTCTTAACTTCGGATCTCTACCTTAAGATATTAAGATAATTCTTAATGGCGCGCTGTAGTAAATTCAGATAAGCTTTAACCACTTTTTTACCGTGTTATTATACCTTAGAATCTTTAAGGTAAGAGGGGCTTTTTTAGATATATATATAGCTTAACTGGTTCCTAACAGTAAGGATAAAGTTAGAAAACTCTTTACTTACTTTAACTTTTATAAGGCTTAACTTAAACTCTTTAACGGAACTTATCTCCCTCTACTTAATATAATGTATACTAAGGTATATAACAGTGGCCTGTTTAGCCGTTAACTTCACTAAGTTACTAGTTATTTTAAACATGTAAAAGGCTTATTTATTTAGGTATTTAAAAGGTTATAAGTGTCCCTCTTTACTTAATCAGATATATATAGGTTAATTAAGTCTTCTTAACAGGAACTTTAACCTTTACTTTAAGTATAAGGAATCCTTTTACTATTTATTCTGTAAGATTAATAGTTAAAAGATTTAATTAATATAACCTTTCTTTAAGTGTTTATTATACCTAGATATTAACGACAATTCTTATACTAGGTGGTATAGGAACTGCTAGTTTAATAACTGTATTTACAGTTATAAAAACTAAAATCTTCCTTTAAAAGTAAAGTTATAAAAGGTAACTTTACTATTAAGAAACTTTTTGTTAAACTTTATAATTACGTTATTAAAGGATAAGTTAAAGTTTAACTTAAGTAAGGTTTAAGAGTAATAGGAGGCTTTTAAAAAGGGGAAGAAGTAGGGGAAGAAGTGGAAGTAAGATCCTGTATAGGAAGATAAAGGTAAAAGACGTATATATTTTATAAAATAGAAATAAACTCGTTACCTTTTTCCTCCACATTACTTTAAGGTATAGTGAAAGTGATAACATATTAAGATATATACTTAAATTATTAAAGGGAAGAAATAAAATAAGAGAAGAAAAAAAAGAAACTAAGGAGTTAAGCTCCCTTTAATTAAAGTACTTATATTATTTTAAAAGAACTGTAAGTTATTAAGGTTATATAGTAGTGCTTCCCCTTAAATGTTACTGTAAGGTTTAAAAGTGATATATAGATAATTTTAAGATATAGAATTAATAGTGGAAAGGTGGGAGATACTTGGGAAAGGAAACTTACATTACTCCTCTAATCTTAAAAGCTAGGAGGCTTCCCCTGTAGAATTTCAACTTTAAACTTACTTAACTTAAAGATTTAGATTTACTTCCTCTTATTAATTAAGAGTAGGATACTACTTTACTTAATAACTTCTTACTTATATTTAATTTCCTTATTTTACACAGTATCCTCTTCCTCTTAATTAAAGATAAGTTTACTATTCTTATTAAATGTTAATGTTAAGATGTCCTTTATATTTAAATCCTTTAGGTTATACTTATTAAGATTAGGGTCTTTAAGAGTAAGAATAGCCTTATTATTAAACTTTATATAAACATTATCTACTTAAAAGAATTTTTTAACTCTCTTTAGCAGGTAAAAGGTCCTGAATTATACTCTATTAAGTGTCTTAAGAACGTAAGTTAACTTAAGCTTAACCTTCTTAACTCTGTAAGGGTTATACTACTAATATATTAGCTTTTAATATGTAAATATATTAATCTCTTACATACTGTCTTAAATTAAAATAAGGTCTCCTTCTTTAATTAAAGTAAATTAAAGTTAAAACTTATATGTAAACTTCTTCTTTTAGTAATTAACCCACTTTTACCTTACAGTTATAACTTAATCTGTTATAATACTTATATTATACTAAGCTTTATTAAAGTATCTTACTTTAATAGCCACTAATATAGCTTTAGTTTTAGGATTAAGTTACCTTTTATCTAATTAGATAGAGATAATTACGTCTTATTTAATAAAACGTTAAAAAGGGTAATTAACCTTAACTTTAAATATTAAGTTAAAGCCTTTTACTAGGTAAAAAGAGGTTATCTTATAACTCTCTTTAAGATTTATCCTGTTAATATAAAGGATGTAAGGAAGTTACTTCTTAAATCTAATAACGTTTCCATTAGTAAGTTTAACTAACGTTAAGGTAATCTAGTAATAGCCTCCTTTATTTAATCTGTTAACTTTTAAATTATATAGGGATATAATAATACGTTTAATATAAAGTTCCTTAAGGTATTCCTTTAAAAACCCTTTAAACTTAAAGCTACCGTTTATTAAGATTTCCAGTAGCTATCCCCACTACAGAATAATATAATCTATTATAAAGGTTTTTACTGCTTTTAAACTCTTAATATAGAGGACTTTTACTTCTAAATACCTAGAGAGATTATCTCGTCTTTTAATCACTTATATCTTCTTACCTTTAAGCCTAGATATAAAGACTTAAAAGTTAAAAGTCTATTTTATAAACAGTTATAGGGATAATGTGTTATACTCCAGTCCTTCTTTATAATACCTATTATTATAATGTTAATAATCAGGACAGCTTTTAATCCAGTTCTTAATTATAATATACATTTCCTTTTAATAATAATACTTAGTGATCTAATTATAAGTAACCTTACATCCTTAATAGCCAGAGAGCTTATAAAGACGTAACTAGATCTGTCTCTACAGCTTTAAACAGTTTATAATTCTCTATAAGAGGATACTTATACCCTTAGGTGGCCATGTTTAAAGGATCTTATACTTAACGATATATTTATAACACCTAGCTTTCCACTTCTAAATCACTAAATATAACTTCTTTATAACTTTAAATAAAATAGTAAAGTTAATTAAGTAAGTTATAATATTGTAGGACTCCTTTTTCTACATACTATTAAGTAACAGTCTAGTTTAAAGGTTTACATTAACAGTTTTCTAAGTAAAGATCTAAGCGTTAATAAAGTTATTAATATCCTTTTTAAACTTAAGCGTTATTAGATTAAAGGTACTGGTAGGCTTTTATAACAGCTTATTAGCTATAATGTTCTTAAAACTAGGTATGTGTTTAACATTAAAGTTAAAGTTTTAGATCTAAGTAATCCATCTTATAAAAAGGGCGTTAGGTATATTATTAACAGCTCTATTTAACTAATAAACTAGAATAAAAGTATCAGTTTTAATAATAAACTTAACCCTGTAAAAGTAGTAATAGGTTCACTTTAACATATTTAATAATCCTTTAAGTTCTCACTTAATAATGTTATAACATTTCTTAATATTAAACTATATTCCACTCTTAAAGCAGTAAAGGTGCTGTTTCTTATCTAGCTTAACTTACTTAATAACTCCTCCCTATCCTTTAAAGCTTATATTAATAACTATAAAGATAAGGCTATATTAAGAGTTGTTATAGGTTATTACTGCTAGGATTAGAGTAATGGTAACCTTCCTTTATAGGAACTTTATCACTATCTACTTTTTTTTAATCCATTCCCATTACATATCCTTCTTTATTAACACGTATAGTAGTGTTATAATTTATCTAAATAACTTAATCTAAACTTAGTAAAATCCAGTTATTCCTATAAATAACTAGACTTCCTTAACGTTTAAGTAAGTTCTCTACTTATTTATTTTAATAACTTTTATTTAATTAGGGGAACGTTTATTTAATAAATACAGGTAACTTAACAGAATAACTTTTACTTAAACTTATTATAACTTAACTAAGGTGATAGTTACTCTTACCAGTTTACAGTTAATAAGTATAGCGTTTAAGTTTATTAAGTACTTAACTATATAACGTTGTAAACCAGGTTTAAACTCTTCTTTATTATAATCGTACTGTGGCCCTTTAACACAGATGTTATTAAGAAACGGCCGACATTTATATAAGATAAGGTTATAAAGTATTTAAATCACAGCTTATATAAACTAAGTTATTAAGTTTATTACTCTTTAAGGAAAAGTATATATCTTAAAAAGTCTAATTAGAGTAAAGAAAGTTATTATATCTTTACTTATAATATCTAGCTTAATATAGTTATAATTAGAGAAAAGATCCAGGAGTGAGATAAGCTTACAGCCTTTAAACTCCTTATTAAACTCTTCTACACCCAGTAGGTTAAAGGTATTATAAACTGTAACTTTATTTATCTTTTAAGTATTATTAATCAGATAAAGACCGCTGTCCTTTTTTTAAACTATAAACTAGTTATTACAGTATACTGTATAAAACTCCTTTAAAACTCCTTACTACACCTTATCTTTAAGAACTTAAATAACCTTAGGGATAAGAGGCTTTAGGATAGGAACATAACTAGATTACTAAGCCTTATAAGGGACAGTCTTAATCTTTTATAAAGGTATAATCTTTAAGCTAATCTAGCCGCTTTTTATAAAATCCTATAAAAGAGTTACTTCTTTATTATAAAGGATATAAATAAATAATTTAACTTCTTTTAGGGTCAGGTCTTTTATAACTTTACTAAGGATATCTTATAACCTTTCCTTTATTAACCTTATCCCTCGTTTAATTAAAGAGAACTTTAATAGGTAACATTTATTAAACTCACTATTATATTATATATGCTTTTTTACTTTAACCATTTATTTACACTTTTAATCTAAATCTCCTTTAAGAACAGAGCTGTCAGATAAAGTAGTATTAACTAATTTAACCTTCTTATCGGCTTACTTATATATAATAAAGCTTTTAATTAAAACAGGTGGTTCCTTTATATTTAGCTAATAAGGTTCTTTCTTCTTATAACACTTATATATCCCTAAAACCTCCTATAACTAGTAAACTTCTTCCTTTAAGGTTATCTTCTTCTAATTAAAGGTAAAATTATCTAATAATTAAAGGGAAAAAGCTTTACATTATAAGTTATTAATTAACAGTAAGGTAAAACGTTTAAAAATGTCGTTAAAGATAACCCTGCTATTTTTATCATTTAAGAATCTAATAGGTTCTTCACCTTTCTCTAAACTTACCCATTTAAGGACATACTTCTATATTATAAAGTGTGTCAGTCTCTTTAACATACAGGTATACTTACTAAACATGCTGTTTTTCAGTTTAATTAAAACCACTAACTATTAATACTATAATATAAACGTTACTAAATAAGACCTTAACAGCTATAATACACCTAGGTTCCTTAAAATCTCTAAAGTGTACCTAGTTTAACTAAGTGTCGTTAAAAAAAGGGACCTTAAAAAGTAAATTATAATCTATAACCTTATATTTAAAGATAAAGAAGTGAACTAGACACAGCTTTTTATAAAGGAATAACAGTATTTTCATCTCTTTAATAAAAGGAACAGGATCTGTGTTATTAAGCCCTTATAACTGTATAATTATGTTAAAAATAAAGATGTTAAGTACCCTTACAAGTATATACGTAATTATATTACACTTTAACTTAAAGTTTAAAAAAGTTAACACTTTTTTTAACTTAAGAGACTTAATATTAAAGTAAAGACTGGGAAGTAAATATAACCTTATAAACTTCCCCTTAACGTTTATTACTTTAATTAAAACAGTCTGTTACGTAAAAGTCCTTATAATATCTCTATTAAGGTCTTAAAAAGTGTTAACAGTAACTTTCCCTTTCTTAAGATCTCTCCACAGCCCGTTATAATGTAAATATAACTTATTATTATTATTAACACTTATTATAACTGTAATTATATTCTCCTTAAACTTCCTTTAATTAAAGAGCTTTAAATAACTCACTTTAGCTGGGAGTTTACCTAAGATATCGTCGTCTAGTTTCACAGATCCTAAATATATAAGAATTAACCAGTTTCCGTTATCTTTAAGGTAAGACGTAAGTGTAACTTTTAAAGGCGGTAAAAGTTCTAATAATCCCAGAAGCGATTCTTTTATCTTACCATTTAATAATTAATTAAGCCACTTATTAACAACCTTATCTAGGGGTTACCTGTAGGCTAAACCTTATAGGGGAATAATTTATGTCAGTACCTTTTATTCCTTAATCTTTAAAGAAGTTATTAACATTTCTTTAACTTTTTCACTTATCTCTTATATATCTAAAGTTAGTTTCTTATAATTAAAGGTAAGTGTAACCTTAAGACTTAATCTAATTTTTAATAACTATACATTTTGTAATACAGAAGGAGCGGCGTTAATTATTCCTTCCCCCTAACTTTCACTATCCTTAACTTCCTTAACTCTCCTTCTTTTAATAAAAGCAGTTAAGGTATACCGTATACTTAAATCCACATCTAATCTTAAATCACTATCAGGTTTAATATTAAAACTAGGAAACTTTAAGGCTTAAACGTAAACTTAAGCACTTTATTAGTACTTTACTACTATCTTAACCTTATATAGCTTAAGGTAATTAATAACTAGTCTCCTGTTAGGATTAGAGAGGTGGTTAACACCTATCCAGGTAATATTAAACTTTAATTCTCCTTTAATTAAAGGACTGGGGATATCCTTATAGTTAAGCTCCGGCCTGCTTATTATTCTAACTAAGTTCCACTAAATTTAAAATCCCGGCTTTATATCTTTAAATTACTTATACTATTCCTTAAACTTAATATAATAAGGCTTTTAAGGTCGTAATACTAATATTGCAATAACGTAAGGTTTAAGAATTAATCTCTCCTTTATCTTTATAACTTCCTCTCTTAGAAATTTATTATCTTAATTAGGTCTCCTTTACTTACTAGTAATTAAACTTAAGTATAAATCACTATAAATGTAATAGACCAGTCCTAATTATAATAAGTAGTTTATAATATAGTAAGTAATTATAACGTAACTAGGTTATAAATATTAATAATATATAGGAGTTATAAACCTTTAACCGTAAGCTAAGGATAGGTAAGTATCTCTTTACTTTCTTAATCGCTAAGTAAAGGTTATAACTGGTTCCTCACTTTTAGTAAACTATACCACCTTCTATTAATATTAAGTATAAATTAATCTAACTTAAAGGATATTAGGCTGTTAAGGGACATTAATGTTAGAATGTAACAGGTTTAACTTTAATTACTTAAGGCTCCTAATTAAGGTATCTACTTTCCTTTCCATTATTAGGGTTACAGGGTAAGGTTCTTTAATTCTAATTAAAGGGGGAGGACTTTCAGTTTCGACCTTTAAGGTAAAAAGGAAGTCCTTTACACTATCCTTAATAGGGATAAAAGGGGTTTTTAAGGAAGTAGTTACCTTAACCGCTCCTTTTAAGGGATTAAGAAACTGTGGATAAGTAAACTCCCTATCTATTAAATAACTATTAAATATAAAGTTAATAAACCATTTCCTAAACTTATTATAAGTAATAATCTTAACATCCTTATCAGATATATCCTTACATTAATAAATAGCACTTTTAATAAGGGGATTAAGTATATTATAAAAGTATTAAGTAATATCTTACTTAACCTTCCTATACTTATCTATATTTAACTAGGCTAGGAGTTAACTATATTCTTAAATAGTTATAATAAGGCTTAAGGCCTTTTAATTAATAAGGTAGTTATAAAAACAGTAAAAGGCTTTAACTAACCTCTCCTTTTAATAAAGGTTTTAATACTTTTAGTACTTCTTCATTTAAATCTTTAGTCTATCCCATAAGTATAATTCTATATTTTCCTTCTTATTACAAATCTCTACCTTTACGTCTTTCTTATACTATCTTATCCACTTAAAAAAGCATACCTTATCTGTAAGGTTAGTGTAATCTTTATAATACTTATTAAATGTTTTTAGGTAATTGGTGATATATTCTCCGTTAAAGAGCTTATTAAGCTTTACATCTTAAGGAGTTAGGAACTGTTATTACAGTGGTATAGTGTTTTAATTAATAAAAGATTACTTTAAAGAGACTGTATTATTAAACAGAGTCGTTAAAGTTATTAAGATTAACGTTTCCTTAATAAGGGTTTTTAACATCTTAATAAAAAGTGCTAATAAAGCTTATTAATACATTTAACGACTGTAAGGGCTTCCTTTTTATAACCTAGTTATAATATTAGTTTAATTAGAGGAAGACTGGTATTTTAAGTCTAGTAATACCATCCCTTTATCGTAAAAATACCTTACTATTAGTCTAATTATTTAAATAACGCACTATTTTCTAATTTACTTACTAAAAAGGACTCCTATTTTAAGGCAGACTATTAAAATCGCCACTATAACGTTTTTAACTAATTTTAAGATTGTGAAGCTAACAGTATTCTCACTTTTAAACTAAGTAGCTGATATTAAGTCAGATTTAAGCTGCAGTTAAGTACTGGCTGCCAGGTTCCTTAATCTCCAGTCCCACTTTCTTAAATCCGTTTAATTAAAGGAATAACGCTATTAAAAGACTCTAATAGTAAAGAATAGGACGTATTTCAGCACTAATGACATATAACCGCTTTTAATATTTAACTATAATCTTATAATTTCACTAAGTTCTTAACTTAACAGAATCTTCCTAAATATTAAGAACACACTTTACTTATTTCTAAAGGACTATAATGGTTTAATTAAAGGGAGTAGTGATAAAGCACACCCTTATAGTAAGCAGGTGCTGGGGATTTAAACATTTTATTATTATTATCGTTAATAATAGCTGTGTAGGGCTAAACTTATAACGTTATAATTTTAATAAGATATTAAGTATTGCTTAATGTTAATGTTTACTTTAATTAATGATATTTTTATTATATTTAGGGAGCTTTTAGACCAGTTTAGCTTAGCTGTTAAGTAGCTCCCTGATAAAGCCCTTATTTAAACTGGTGTAGTGATGTAATAGGGAAGAAACTATAAGGAGAACCATAACTACAAAACAGTGCTGTTAGCTTAAAAGGCCGACTCCTAGGCTACTAGTCCTCTAATCGGAGGGATATAAATGCAACTAATGTAGAAAAACAGATATGTACCTAATATGGAACAAAACCTAGTATGTAACGGTGCTTAGCATAAAACGGAGCCTAGCATGGAACAACAAAGGAAACACGACCGTGGATTAGGTTATCTTCCTTCGATCGAAGGGTTAAAATGTCACTGGGCTTTTAATGGGAGGTCTTCGTGGTGAAAATCGTCGGAATGATGATTGTTAAAAGAAGCGTGGTTCAAAGAACCGCGCGGCGCGGCCCCTTTTTGACGGTGGCACGCGCCAGAGAACGCATCGCTATGTACATAAGCGGCTACAGTAATATTACATACAGAGCCCAAAAAGAACGACAGGGTCGGCCTGAACAAACGCCCCGAGTCATTAGTGTCAGATATGACAGCAATTACCACTTGCCAGAGTAATGAACGTTCCGTGCTTTCTAGTGCAGTGGTAATGCACGACAGTTAGGAGGATGTTGGAGAGTGCGACACCAGAGCCCGCGTAGCCACAGAGACGGCGGAATCCCGACTTCAGCTTCCCTGTGAAGCTTGGGCTCCTTGTCCTGCTCGGCCGACCGTTTCAGGGCGCTGGGCACGGGAGACGGATTCTTCAACATCATCCCAGGTATTATTTTGTACATAACCCTAGTATAAAGTGCCTATCCGTAACACCAAACTATAATAAACATCTCCTACTAGTAAACTACATATAACACTAGACAGATAACACCTAGCATCCCAGGACCTGTAAATACCTGCAACAGGCACAGCCTATCCTAATGGGACACCATTGTACAGCCTAACTAAGCGAGGGTAATGCTGGCCCAACCGCATTAAATCATCGTGGGTTCCTGACTCGACAATACTACCTTCAACCATAACTAAGATCAGATTTGCCTGTTTCACAGTGTTCAGTCTATGTGCAATGGCAATGGTGGTTCTTCCTCTCGCCAGAGACCCAAATACCTTGCCGACGATTCTTTCGCTTTCCAGGTCTAAAGAACTCGTGGCCTCATCAAGCAGCAAGATTTTAGGGTCCCGTAGGAGCACCCTCGCAATAGCGATACGTTGCTTTTGCCCACCTGACAAGAGAATTCCCTTCCCGCCCACTTCTGTATCAATGCCTTCGGGGAGAGAGGCAATGAAGTCGTCTAAACAAGCGCCCTTGCACGCAGCCTCCATCATGGACTTTGAGACAACTGCATCATGGTCAACTCCCATCATGATGTTATCGCGAATGGTCCCCTGGTAGAGCACTGGTTCCTGGCTGACATATCCAATCTGTGATCGGTATGACCTGATATCGTAAGAGCGGATGTCTTTACCATCTAAAGAAATATTGCCCTCGGATGGGTCGTAAAATCGCTCGATCAGTGACATGACCGTGGTCTTGCCGCCTCCCGACGGACCGACCAGTGCGACATACGCCCCAGGGTCGACCGTGAAACTCACATTTCGGAGGGCTGGCGGGCCAGCTCGCGTTGGGTAAAAGAATGTGAGATTGTGAAAGGTCAGGATGCCAGACACACCAGCGGCGCTATCTGAGGAGTCGGAGACTTGGATACTGCATTGGGATTCCTTGCCGATGAACGACGCCACAGAGGCTCCCGAGTGCCACGCGCGGCCAATCTCCGGGGCGAGGGAAAAGACCACGTTCGCCGACTCCGCGCCGAAGATTATGGCTTGGAAACAGACAAAGAACTGGAACATCGTGTATTCCCTTGCGGCGATCAGCTGGCCGCCGTACCACACACCTAAGGCCATGCAGAAAAGAGAGAGAGATGTGCCGAGCGCCATTAACGCCGAGGCCCTCAGAGTGTGCTTCAGGTCCTCTTTCCTTTGCTTTTGTATAGCGGACGCAAAGCGAGTCACCACGGTCTTCTCCCGTGTCAGGGACGCCACAGCGCGGATGGCTCCAAGCGATTCCACTGCCAGCGATGCCGAACTCTCATACGACTTTTTGAAGCGTGACTGTTGTTCTTGAAAAGATCTCACGCGGAAGTAAGCTGCCACAAGGCTCAGCGGGACTGTTGAGGCGCATACCAGTCCCAGCTTCCACCCAATGGCGCACGACACGGCCACTCCAATCAGAAGGGACATGGTGCTAAGGAGAATGCTGCCGATGACACCGTTGAACGCAGCAAGGTGCGCTGACTCGCTGGAGATAAAGATAGCAAGAGCAGCCGAGCTGTTCTCAGGCTGGTCAAAAAAGCCGATGCGACGAGCCAGGACGGAGTCCAGAAGACGGCATCGCACCAGCAACCCCAGCCTCTCGGAGAAGACAGTCGTGGCACCATCCTGTGCGAGGAAGGTGGCAAAAGAAGCAATAGCCAGGACAACGTACATGAGACCCCAGAAGTTGGCATCTCGCAGCAGCTGGGCCACATCGGCGGCGCTCGCAAGCGGGGACGAAAGGACTGCAATTTGCTTGGCGAGCAAGACAGCCTGCACTGGGTAGCAGCCTCCTGCCAAGATGGAAAAGAGTAATCCGGCGCTCAGCCAAAGCGAGTTCCGTTTCAAGAACGAAAGAGCAGTCGGTGGAATCTTGGACCAGAGTGGCCTCTTCTTGGAATCCTCAAGACGACTGACGGAGGTAATGGTAGCGTGTTTACCTCCTGATGCCCTGGGCTGGTGATCTTCGGCGTCCTGGACAGCCTGGGCGCTGTCCAGTGGCTCAGGCTCTTGCTGGAAGGTGCCCTCGTCCGCCTGGCCCCGGGTGAATTGGTGATACCAGTGGCCCTTTGCCTCAAGGAGCTGGCCGTGAGTGCCCTGCTCAATAATCACACCATCCTTCAAGACGGCAATGTGATCCGCGTTGATGATATTAGACGGGCGGTGCGAAATCACCACTGTTGTTCGGCCCCTCGACGCTGCCGAGAGGGCTTCTTGAATGATTTGCTCGGATGCTGAGTCCAGGGAGCGCGTCGGTTCGTCAAGCAGCAGGATCTTGGGGTCTGAGACAATGGCTCGCGCAATGGCAATGCGTTGTCTCTGGCCGCCAGACAGCAGCATGCCCTTCTCCCCGACGTTGGTATCATAGCCCTGGGGAAGCGCGCTGATGAAATCGTGAGCGTACGCAATGCGAGCTGCTTCGAGGATGGCCCGGTGTTGGGCTTCTTCGGGGAGGGCAAGCTGGGCGGCCGTCAAGCCCTGCTTGATGTTTTCCAACACAGTGTCGCGGAAAAGCAGTGGTTCTTGCTCCACAAGAGAAATCTGCTGGCGGTACCAAACGAGGTTCAGATCCCGGATGTCATGGCCATCGAGGAGAATCATCCCGGCCGTAGGCTCATAGAACCGCTCGATAAGGCCAATGATGGAGCTCTTCCCAGCCCCTGACGCTCCCACAATCGCCGTCATCTTGCCCGGGGCAAGGATTAATCCGACGCCCGCAAGGACTTGTACGGTCGGACGTGAGGGGTACCGATGCTGCACGTGGCGGAGTTCGATGAGTCCCCGTACCGATTCGAGCTTGCATCCGGACGTAGAGGAGGGGTCGATCGGTGATGGTCTCCGGATAACGGCGCCGAGCTTGGAAGTGTTGACCAGGGCAGCCTGTAACGATGTCACAGCCGGCAATAGGCCCCGAAGATTAAACGCACCAAGCATGACGACAAACATGACTGTGAGCACATTGCCCAGTGTAGTCTCGCCCCGTGCGATCAGCTTGCTGCCAACCCAGAGCGCGAGCCCATAGCTCATCCACTGCAGGAAATATACCCCCGCCTTCACAAGGGCCCCCATGAATTTGGCCTTGTAATTCCATTTCTGTGCTAGCAGGAGGTGGCTTCGGTGGACCTGTGCGAGCCTCCTATCGCATCCAAGAGCTTGAGTTGTTCGAATGGAGCTGATAGCCTCTTCGGCGTCCACACTGGCTGTGAGGCCCATCTCCAGTGATCGGCGCGTGGATTTTGCGGAAATAGTCGTCCCCCCTCCGATGAGAAGGAGGAAGGCGATCAGCGTGCCAGTCTGTGTTAGAGCAACTTTCCATTGTTTGACATAGGCTAACGTCCAATTAGTTTGAAGAGCTAATTGCTTCGAGATTCCTGTCCGTGGCGACCTACCTATCGCAAAGCTTGCGATTGACGCTGAGAAAATGGAAAGAACAAGGGGGATCTTCTCCGCGATGGCACCCCGAAGAAGGTCGGCGTCTGTCGTGAGGCGGGCAACAACTTCTCCTGCGCTGAGTTGTTCGACAAATGCGACATTTTGTCGAAAGCAAGACTCGAGGTACAGGGCACGAACTCGACAGGCAACTTTATCTCCAATATCTAAACAGAGGCGGTGAGCACAGAACGGTGATGTTAGTTGAAGGAATACTCCGACTGAGGGGCACTGACACAGGGAGCCCGAGTTGGCGACAAGGTGGACAATGAACTTCACCAAGGCCAATCCCGCATAGTATGAACAGATGACACGCAACTGGCGATCGAATTCGTCCTTGGCACTCTGTCCGTTTAGGTAGCTTTGGAACATGGACTGGAAAGTGCCGAACAAGATGGTCATGATCGGAAACACTACACCAGAGATCATTGTGCAGACATAGCTAACACCGAGGAGGACAGTATCTCTTGGTGTTAGTGCCTCGCGGAGGTCCTCAAGGGTAAGCTTGAATGGTTCGGTGGCAATCTGTCGCTCTAGAATGTCGCGCTCAACGATAGGCAACATCTTTGGGGCTTTTTCATGGTCGACAATGGTTGGTTCTTGTTGGCTCTGTGGATCCATTACCGCGGCAAAAAATTCGGCATCGGATAACTGGGTAGGTAGGAAAGGGAAGTCCTGATGGCGAGCCACCTGGATGGGATTGGACTCTGCCCTATTTGAGGAATCAAAGCACAGCAGGGGGTAATAAGAATGCAGCCTCATGGAACGGGCCTAGCCACCTATGGAATGATTAAGCTATCTGCCCAACCCGCAGATAGACTCTCAACTTGTCTTCCGGAGCTCCCCGGTCCTCGATAACCCTGGTCCGGAGGTCTTCGGCACGGATTTATTTAGGAAGGTACTAACTTGAGTGCAGATAATACACCGCAGCGGCACGAATCGCAGCTCGTGGACTCCGCTGCCAAGCAAGAGCCGCTCAGCGGCACAACAGAGTGGCATAGCTAAAGCTGCATACCAGACCGGGGATCTGAAGTCGCGAACAGGACCAACGGTGCTAAAGAATTGGATATAGATAATGGGCCTCCTCTCACCTTCCTGTTTAGTTGGTGTGAAACGACGCAGGGACAGCCGGCGTGATACTGGTGGCGAAGTATCCAAGTAACACTGTGGCACGGAGGACCTTACCTTCCAGTTCAAGCAAAGCACTTGATTCAATGCCAGGATAATAACACAATTAGAGTCTCAGTTAGTTCTCCGTCCAACCAACGTGCATTCAGCGCATTGACATGGGCGCGGGCGCAGCCACCTCAACCCATGTTCTCGCGGTATCTATGGAGTATACGCACAGGCGTGACGTGGCTGGCGGTAGAAAGCCCCTATCTTTCTTAGTATTTATTATGTAAGTAGCCTGCTTAGTTGCACGAGGGGAAGAGAGAGGGACTGAAGATAAATATTTAGGTCTGCGCCCTTGTGTCACCCACTAACACGGATTTTCATCCACAATCCAAGCAGCACCTTTAATTCACCTTCAACAAAGTTCCTAAAGCAACCTGTCTTACTACCGAACATCTCGATTTACAATGGTAGGCACTCCTTTCAAGCCGCCACACCCCAGCATCTTTAAGCCCACTGACATCCCACGCTCCAGTGCGACGGCGATATTCCCGGCTGTGCCGCTCTCCCCCTGGACCCCAAGCTCCCCAAGCCTTGGCCCGAGCCACTCACCCGGGGAAGTGCCGAACACGCTCGCTGGCTCGCCGAGTATGAGCTCTGGAAGGCCGCCACCTGCCCCTGCGGCACGGGTTATTGGTGCCGTGCCCATGGCGAGTTCATCGACGGCGATCTCATCCGACGAGGTCGTCCTGCACAGGATAATCAAACCCCTGAGACATGCCACCCACATCTCCACCTCCCCGCTACACAATCTGTTGCCGCTTCGGCTTAGTGGTGGAAATGTATGTGATGTTGGCTAAGTTGTTATAAGGCTCTTTGGGAGATGGAATGAGAAAAAGAAACAAAAAGAAAAAACAGCCGGCAGATGGGTTTTATTTCTCCTAGGTGTGGTTGTAGTCCGTGGCAAACTCTCATCAGGAGAGACTTTCCGCCGGACGCAACGACATGTGTATAACATTGAATAAACACCCATGCCTTGCCGCCATCCCCTCCTAACACCACGTTCGTTTAAGTGCTGTGCCTAGTGCGCAATAAATGAAATCCTAACACCTCAAACCCGACACAGTCGACCGTTCTGCGTCTGAATGCCTTCGGGATCAACTACCTCCACTCTCCAAGTCTCACTGCCCGGCGTTGTCGGCGCCCAAAACAACTCTCCGAGATCCCACTTCTTCTTAATACTAACCAGCTTTCCATAATTAGACCCTAAGAATGCCTTCTGCCAGTCTGGCTCCTGCACGTCTGCCTCGTTGAAATACGCTCCACCCCCAGGCGTTGCAGGTTAATCTGCGGATTGGCTTTGACAATTGCCGATATGATGATACCGTAGGTACCTGAAGCATTAGGCGACAACAGGTAAGCGCGAAAGTGGAGGACTTACTTCCTCCGTCTCCACGGAGAGCGAAGAACAAGTCAGAATTGGTGACAGGGTCTGCTGTGATGGAGCGACCGTCGGCTAACTGTAATTCCGCATCGGAATGGCATCAAAGACATTTCTTCCTCCGCCCCTTTCCTCACTTCACCTCACTTCGCCTCACTACATAAGATCAAACGCCCAGGCTGCAATGCACGCTAAACGAATCATATTTTGCAACGTCACCGCTGACGTGGCCGCACCCTATTCAGTATAGTTAGCATAAAACCGAGGAACGCACCGGAATCTTCGGATGACAACTTTAGTCGAGGGTCCAAAATTGGGCCACACGGCTGTGCAAGCTAGGCATAGCTCACCCTAGCTTAGGAGCGGCTCAGGATCACGCACGAACATGGAAATTGCTGAGGGCAACTTTAGGGTATAACAATGGGCTGTTGTTGACATCGTCAATAACTATTGTGAGGGAATTAGGGAGTTGAGTGAGGGCGACGAGTCAGGCGTAGACAGCGCCGATGGAGCTGTGCTGAGATAGGTGTGGTCTTGAATTTGGGGTCGATGGGAAGCCAGAGTTTGGTGGGTGTCCTGTCTTTTTGACAGAACGAGAAAACACCAACCATTCCTTCAAGTGAGTCTTTTCAAATAAGAATATTCCTTTGAATTCCACCACTAACTTTGAGTCTAGATGGACAAGGATACCTATCTACGTAGTGTGCTGCCGTGAAGCTCACGGGGCGATCGTCGCTGGCGGATAGGACAAATATAGCCATTAGTTTGGCTTTGGGACTGGACTTCTTCTGTCTACTTTACAATTGTGACTTCCGTCCTGTATTATCGTTTAGAGCTTTCAGTCTGGACTCACAAAAGCTTCCATCGCTACCTAGGTGCTCAGGTACTGTCAGTGACTGATGTAAGGTAAGTACCTAGTTGGGGTCTTCATGCATCTGCTCACCGAGAAAAATAGAACCTCTATCCCGCCAGTGGGATCCAAGACATCATCTGTAAGTAGAGAGATGATGAAACCTTCGGTTTGTTGACTTATCAAATGCTCAGCTTGAGAGCATTACCTGACCTGTACTTGGGTATCCAAGTTAGTCTAAGGTACACAACACTGACATAGAAAAGCACAGCGGGTTGGCCTACGCCTAGTGGACTCAATTATTCGCAGAGAATTCATCTTGCAAGCAGTGGCTGGCCTGTGTCTGGTATTCTCGATGTTTTGATGTTTTGGTTGTGCTCCAAGGGAGGAATCACGGGAGTGCGCACGTGAGAAGCTGTGCACGAATCTTTGATGGATCCTGCACGGGCCACAAATTCAGCACGGACAACGTCCTGCGAGCTCCTGCCTAGCAGTGCGAAGGCTTCAATATTTTTTTTGGGAGCTCCTCCAAGCCCACCGCCGCTGCTTCTGACGATCTTCTCTCCGCTTCTCTCCACACCCGACCTCACGTTTGCAAACACCGATCAGAGCTCTGCACCGCCCTCTAAAACACCCAAAACTGTTTGCCGCCTCGCAAATATGTCTTTCGGAGGCCAAACACCCACCATTATTGTCCTAAAAGAGGGTCAGTAGCCCCTCCATCCCCTCCTTGCCCGCGCCCGCTTCCGTACTGACTCCCCACCCGCACAGGAACCGACTCCTCTCAGGGCAAGGGCCAGGTCATTACCAACATCAACGCCTGCCTCGCTATCCAAGCCACGATAAAGTCTACTCTGGGTCCCTATGGCGGCGATCTTTTAATGGTGGATCAGAACGGGAGACAGACAATCACCAACGATGGTGCTACCGTGATGAAGGTGCGCCCCGCGCCCTCGTGGAAGAACACCCCAGCCTGCCGCTTTTTTCTGACATTGCGCAGCTTCTGGACATCGTCCACCCCGCCGCGCGCATCCTCGTCGATATCGCCCGGTCACAAGATGCGGAGGTCGGAGACGGCACAACATCGGTCGTGGTCTTGGCAGGCGAGATCCTGAAGGAGGTCAAGGAGCATGTGGAACAGGGTGTGAGCTCACAGGTTATTATCAAGGGCTTGAGGAGAGCGTCCACGATGGCCGTCAACAAGATTAAGGAGATCGCTATCACCACGAACGAGTCGAACCGCAGGGAAACGCTCAACAAGTTGGCCGCGACTGCCATGACGAGCAAGCTGATCAAGCGGAATACCGAGTTCTTTACAAAGAGTTAGCTGCCTTCCTCGCTTCCTGCTGTGCTGCTTTGGACGACCTGCTGACAAATCTTCTAGTGGTCGTCGACGCCGTCCTTTCCCTCGACCAAGACGATCTTAACGAAAAGTTAATAGGCATGAAGAAGATCCCCGGTGGCTCGCTTACCGACACGCTTTTTGTCAACGGTGTCGCCTTCAAGAAGACTTTCTCGTACGCCGGTTTCGAGCAACAGCCCAAGTCGTTCAAGAAGCCCAAGATCGTCTGCCTCAACGTCGAGCTCGAGCTCAAGGCCGAAAAGGATAACGCCGAGGTGCGCGTCGAGCAGGTCTCCGAGTACCAGGCTATTGTCGATGCCGAGTGGCAGATCATTTTCAAGAAGCTGGAGGCCGTCCACGCTACGGGCGCTAAAATCGTGCTCTCTAAGCTCCCCATTGGCGATTTGGCCACTCAGTTTTTCGCCGACCGCGACGTTTTCTGCGCCGGCCGTGTCGCAACCGACGACATGGAGCGCATCGTCCAGGCGACTGGCGCTACGATCCAGAGCACCTGCTCCGACATCCGCCCCGAGCACCTCGGTGTCTGTGGCTCGTTTGAAGAGCGCCAGATCGGCGGCGAGCGCTTCAACTTCTTTGAGGACTGCCCGGAGGCCAAGACCTGCACCCTAGTGCTGCGTGGCGGCGCTGAGCAGTTCATCGCCGAGGTTGAGCGGTCGCTGCACGACGCCATCATGATTGTCAAGCGCGCCATTCGCAACAAGACCATTGTTGGTGGTGGTGGTGCCTGCGAGATGGAAGTTTCCGCCTACCTGCACCGCTTTGCCGATCGCGACGTTCCCCACAAGCAGCAGGCCATCATCAAGAGCTTCGCCAAGGCGCTCGAGATTATCCCCCGCCAGTTGTGCGACAACGCGGGCTTCGACGCGACAGATATCCTCAACCGCCTGCGCGTTGAGCACAGAAGGGGCAGCGTCTGGGCTGGTGTAGACTTCCAGAACGAGGGCGTTACCGACATGATGGAGCGCTTCGTTTGGGAGCCTGCTCTTGTCAAGATCAATGCTATCCAGGCAGCGACGGAGGCTGCATGCCTCATTCTGGGCGTAGATGAGACTATCCGAAACGAAGAGAGCCAGGCACCGGCTGCCCCCGGCAGAGCGCTGCCGCCTGGAGCCGCCCAGAGGGCGTTGCGCGGACGCGGACGGGGTATGCCCAGACGGTAAAGAGCAAATGGAGGAATCTTGTAAATGACACGAGATGAATTAAAAAAGTAGTATCGTACGATTGCCTTGGTTGTACGGTGAATGCCTATGCACAGAGCCTGAAGCACGGCCAGGGCTAGGCCTAACTAAATACAAGGAAGAAAACGCCATCCCCACGCCCGCCTTCTATGTGACAATACTAAAGTTTTGTAACCAGACTATGTCAAGACTGGTCCCTCCTTCTTTTCAAACTGATGCGTGCAAGGAAACACGAAGCGCTGGGTTCACCTAAGAGCCGACTCCGTCATATGGTATATCGTAATCCTTATCGTCGTCATCATGCGTAGACAGCAGATGACTGACATTCATCTTCCCGCCGCTCCCGCCTCCAGACCTGCCGACACCAACACTGACACCGCTACCGCTCCCGACTCCGGTGCTGCCGCCCCCACTGCTACTGCCCAGGGATCCATGGTTATCCGCGTTCGGCCCTACACTGTCGATAATCATGGCCAGTGACCCTGTTATCTGGTGCGCTCTGCTTTGCTGATAGCCCTGCCCTTGCCCCTGGCCCTGCTGGTGATGGTGTTGTTGTTGCTGCTGTTGCTGCTGCTGTGGTATCAGGGCGTCTTCCTCCTCGTCCTCCTGCGGCTGCTCGATGAGCATCTCCATGTCGCGGTCCACGGCGGCTCGTTCGGCGTCGTCTTCTTCTTGTGTCCTTGGCGGGTGGTGCTCGTGTCCGCCGTGGTGGTTGTGGTTGTGATGGTGGCTGCCTGATGTTGTGCTGGGGTTAACTACGCCTACGACGTCGTCGTCTGTGGAATTGAGGAGAGCTTGGAAGTTGACTGCGTCTGGGTCATGGCCGTGGTGTTGGTGATGCGAGGAGGAGTGGTCATCGAAGGAGGGGTAGTGGTGGTGGTTATGGTGGTGTGGGTGTAAGTTGACGTGATTATGGGCGTGGGAACCGCTAGTACCGGGCGGTTGGCTGATGATTTGGGGATCGATGGGCTGGTAGACGGACACTGGGGCCTGGACGGACACAGAGACATGCGGATCCGAGAGCGGCGGCAACGCCACAGGCGGGTGGCCTGTGTTGTTATGATGATGTTGGTGTTGGTGTTGGTGTTGATGGTGGTGATGGTGGGAGGGTGGATGAAGAGGGCTAAGGGAGTTGTCTTGGAGCATCGAACTATGTGCGTGAGCGCCGATGGTACCGTGATGGTTCGTCATGGTGGACTCCGCAGCCCGTGCTAAGGGATGCGCTAAAGACGAAATCATGGGGATGTCCTCACCAGAATCCGCAAACTGGTGATGAGATGGGAGGGAAAAGGGGCTTAGATGAGCCGGGTCTGGCAAGGAGGACAAGGGCGGTCTGGACAGTCCGGTATTTGACGAATCGGCTAATGGCGCGGAGCTTGACGGGCTCGGGAACGCGCGCTTGGAGCCGGGGGCGCCGCAGGTGACGTCCGGGTTGGGGCGTTTCAGGCCGTTGACCACACCGGCCGGAGACGGTTGCTGGGCTTGGGAGGCCGAGGCCTTGCCCAGTTCTTTGCATTCATAACAGTTCCTAATTACATCCGAGACCGTCTCTTTTATGCGACTCCAGTGGTAGTGCTCGGCTATGGTGGCCGTGGATTTGTTGATGCCCGCGTGGCTCTGGTTGTGCACCTTCTGGGCGATCTCGTACTGGCGTTGCGGGTCCGAGATGACCTCCTTATCCTTGAGCATGAGGATGTCCCCTTCGAGCAACTTGTAGTGCATCGTAGCGCTACGAAGCCTGCTTTTCTCGGCCCGGTCAGCTCCGTTCGGATACCGGCCGTATTTGAGGTAGAACTTGATCTTGTCGAAACGCTCTTCACTCACAAGTTCCTCGCTGCCCACACCACCAGCAGCATCGCCCAGATCGCGCCCAAAGATTATGGCGTCCACCAACCGGTCTGGGTGGCTCTTGAGATTACCGGCGCCCTTGACACGTCCGATGCGCTTGAATCCTAAGGCGTCCCAGATCTTGCAGGATGCCACGTTGGTGTCGTACACTAGATTGAACACGGAATAGGTATATCCAAGCTTTGGGGCCCATTCGAGGTACGTCTCGCCCATAAGCCGGCCCACGCCGCGGTTCCTAGAGGCATCGGTGACAATGAAGCCGGCGTTGCAGACATGGCTGCTTCGGCCTGGGTAGTTGGGCTTGATGTAAAACGTACCCAAGCACTCTTTAGCCCAGTCCTTGCCCTCGACAAGGTCCTCGGCGCTCTCGATGTCGCCTAGAAGCATGATGCCGCCGAAGTTCTGGAACCAGTACCGTGCAAACTTATCGAGGGGCAGCGTGTTCATCATCGGGTACGTGTCACCGCCCTCGATCTCCTTGTTGAACTGGTCATTGAGGTATCGGAGGAGCGAGTCCGGGACCTGGTGGCGCGATGCAAAGGGGATGACGGTAGCTACGGTCTGCCGGTCCCTGAGAGTCACATGGCGGGGAACGATGGTCGGCGGCAGGGCCGGGTTGGCGGGATCCGGAAAGGGGGCCTCGCCCGAGACACGATAAATGGTGGCCGCGGACGGGTCCTCGAGCATGGCTGGCGGCGGCATCTTGGCGGTAACGCGTGGCTGGCAGTGCGGAATTCTAAATTCCTCTCAACTCAGCGATCACTTGGCACGAAGCGGCAAGAGATCCAAAGATGGGCTCCCCTGAAATCATATTTTATCAGCACTGAGTTCGATCATGGGGCGCACTCTAGAGCGGCCGTTGTTCTATCGGCACGCCGTCGGAAGCAACGGTGAAGGCCATCCGTACCTGGTGCCTGGTGTCTGCCGGATACCACTAATAACGCTTGCACCCCTCGATCCTGCAGCACAAGAGGTAGGATGGCGTCCCGATGACCCGGCCCTCGAATGTCGCTCAGGACCGCTGGAATTGCGCTGGAGTGCTGGAATCTGCTGGGACCCGGCGGACAGCAAACTCGCCACCAATCAGGGCGGTGTGTGCTGTGACGTGATGCGTTAGACACGACAGGGTGCGGCGCCGGGACGTGACTTGCGCGTGCCTGCGGGAGCTGTGCTGAAATGTTCGTGGTGATGATTTGTGCCGGTGAGGGGAAATTCGCAGGAGGCGAAGATCTGGGTCCGCGTCCGCATTTGAGGCGGCTCAGGCGAATCTGATAACTAAGCGCCTAACAATTTTGTTGTGGGCCGCCTCCTCAGTGATAGTGGACAAATTAGGGAGTCGATGGCAAACATGTTTCAGGGGGCATTCACCGAGTTGGCTCAATACTCTAAGAGTCATACCAAAAGTGTATTTTACAGGGAAATTCTTCTACAGATTATCGTGACATCTACGTCCACCACCGCTCGCAGCCTTCAGCCCAGCTTAACCAAAGATTCCTTGACATCGTGTTTCCTCTGGTCGTGCGCTGGACCAGAGGGCATAGAGTTGGCTTCCGCCCCAGCTTCATCTGCCTGTCTCGCCGTTTCAAGCTGCTGAGCTACTTGTTTTTTCACGTATTTCCTGACATCTGGCGACACATCCCAAGTGGCTCTGCCCTCTCCCGCCTCCTTGAGTCTCCGTTCCTGACCCCTCTGTCCGGCGCGCCCAAGCACGGCTGCGATCAGCGCTACGGAGCGTAGACTAGATTGTCGAAGAGTCGCACACTGGTCAGCATATCCGCAATATTGCAACACGTAGAGTAAACTAGCAGGAAGGGGAATCTCACCTGTCGTCGTTGGCGGGGATCTGGTATGTGACCCGGGACGGGGTGCCATCGGTATCGATGATGCCAATGGTAGGGATATTCGCCAAACCACACTCATACAGCAACACGTGGTTCTCGTTCGTGTTGAGGCAAATGACCAGGTCAGGCGCCAGGGGCCTCATGTCTTGAATGTATTCAGTGTACCCAGGGACGTCCTGATCGTTCAAATCCACCATGCGAATCTGGCCCGCGCGTAGAATCTGGTCGCGATTCGTGATGGCGCCCGACGTCCACCTCTGGAACACATGGCATCCCTTGACCAGCTCGGCGGCTCGCACCACGATCGGCTTGTGGCCCTTGCGCGTGCCGACGACCAGGATCAGACCGCCGAGGTAGGCCACCTCTTCGACAACCTTCACAGCACGGCGGAGGTACGCAGCTGTAGTCTCGAGGTCGATAATATGGATGCCTTCCCTGATGCCGTAGATGTAGCGCGCGTTATCCGGGTTCCACAGCGAGGTATTGTGGCCCATGTGCGTCTGGGCCGTGATGAGCATCTCGAGCGTCACAGTGTCCGGCGGGTTCTTGAGGACCTCATCGACGTTATACTCGGGTATGTAGCGCGAACCGACGCTGGCGGTGTGTTTCTGGATGTGTTTGAAGGTGCGGAAGTTTGCCGGGATCTTGGCAATTTCTTCCTTGAGGGCAGCTTCCTCGGCATTCTTCTTCGCGTACGCTAGAGAAGCAGCGAGAGCAGCCGATGCCTCCTCCGATGACGGGTCAGCAACGGTTGTCGGCGGCGTGGTCGGCTGCGTCGAGAGACTTCGGAGGCATGACCGCAACACTGGGGCTGTGAGCACCCGTCGGCCTGATTGCGATGGATTTAGCATCCTGATCAACTGGACAGGGAATACCGTTACTTACTTTGCCGTACACCGAAGTTTCGTATAATCATTGTGGGAATGTTGCTGCTGTGCTCATCTTCAGCGGGAGGAGGATGCTCGATTGACTTTTCCAGACCAGAGCTTCGATTGAACTGGCCCGTGCGTAGCCGCGTTTCCGCGGCATCTTTTCGTAGCGCAGCGGGGGCTCCACCTTGAGCAAACCCCTGTTCAAACAACAACCGCATCAAAAACCTCACTGAAGACAGACGCGGGGCAACGCAGAAGCAAAAATGGTGAATATTAAGTCTATGGCTAGAGTGGACAGCAGCGGCAGGTAATTACATTGATACACAAATCTACAACCAAACCTTCACTCCCACTACCGAAAAGGAGCAGAACCTTTCTGTCTCTCCGTAATGCTTGGCGCCTGTTCCCGCAGTCTGCACGCCGTCGCTCTTCGTCTTGCCAGCGAGAGATGTTTATCTGTTTGACATCCTAGAAACAGCAAACACACTAGCAATCACGACCGCTAGGGTGACAATCGCGCCAGGCAGGAGCAGCTCGTTCGGGACGCCTGCGATCACCTGGTCAGGTTGTGGCTGCGGCGCAGTTCGGGTGCGCGTCTTGCTCCGACGGACAGGAGACTCCTCTTCCTCCGAGGCATCGTCGTCTTCTTCATCCTCCTCAACGGCCCTTCTGCGTTCGCGGACAACGGAAACAGGAGGCGTGGGCATCACGATCGGATCCGGGAGAGCAACAGCCGGAGGGGTGGGCGCCACCGGCGGTTCCTTGGGATCATGGACAAAAAGGTCGACCTTGTCGCGATGGCCCTGGCGGGCGAGGAGAATAGCCTCGAGAAGGTCCTGGTCCGTGGTAATGGAGACAGAATCGCCCTCGTCGTCCAGATAGCTAAGCGCGAACCCTCCGATGAGCTTGCCATTTTCCACGACAGGAGCGCCACCAATAGCCTCTACCTCGGCGTCAAGCTTCGCCATGACACTGGCCACAAACTCCGCCATGCCGTGTGCGGCTGTCACCTGGAGACGGTGGACGCGGCCGCTCGGGGCCTTGAATTTAAAGGGGAAAGGCACCTCGCTGGGAGACACCTCGGGCACAGCGCCTAGAGCACTATGCGGTGGCGATTCGGCGCCCGCGTGGCTCGCTGAGTCACCGGGGGCGACGCTGTCGGTGATTCTATCACCACGCCCAATATCCGGTGACATGAGCGACCGCGGACCGGGATTGGTGTGGTGGTGAGAGCCATCGCCTGAAACCATAGACTCAGTCTCGTGGTCGAGGGACAGCCAGAACTTGTTCCATGCCGGCCCCTCGCTGTCGCCGCTGCCCATTGTGTTAATCTGCTCGAGGGTGGCATACGTGAGCTTGAGGACATCCACCATACCCACAATCTCACCGCCCTCGTTCATGACGGGGAGGTTAAGGTAGTGGCCATCTGTGTATTGTTAGCTTCCGGCCTTGGTCTTCTTCTCGGGTCGTCTGGTCTGCTTACCGTGCATCTTGCGCAGAGCAGCCTGGATGCTCATGTCCATGGGCGCAAAATCGGGGTGGGGGGTCATGACTCGGACGACACTGCAGGTGGCAGGATCAAGACCGGGTGCAATAACTCGGAGCACCACATCCTTGCTCGTGAAGATACCCGTAATAGCTCCCTGATCTTGGACTAAGACGGCCGTTGTGTGGTTCTCCCTCATGAGCTGGGCTGCCTCTTTGACCGATGTCCGAACGCTAACAGTCGTTGGTGGGATGCCATTCAAGACCGATTCCAGAGTTGGACCCGACATTTTGGATCGAAGCGCCTCCACGTATTGGATAATCTGTTGCGGCTGGCTGGTACCGAGCTCCGACTGCACGCCCTCCAGAGCATCATAAAGCCGGCGAGAAGAGGCGTAGGCGCGCTCGAGCTTCTCCATCGCGTCGTAGAAACATTTCGTGATATCCAAAATACCCGAGATGTCTTGGTTCTCGTCCATGACGGGAAGATGGCGGAACCCCTTGCGGACCATCAGATCCAGGGCATCGGTGGCGCTGGTATCGGTTCGCGCGCACAGCGGATTCTTGGTCATGATCTCGGCGATGGTGACGCTGTTGGGCTTGAGCCCTGCCCCGACAACTCGGAACGCCAGATCTTTGGCGGTGAAAATTCCTGCAATCCGGTCATCGTCGTCGGTAACCAGCACGCAGTCTTCACGTTTCGCAGCCATAAGCTGGGCGGCCTCGGCGACGGTGGTGGCGGGCTTGATCTGCAGGGCAGGACTCGGCTTGAGGGCGAGGACGGTGCCTGGAGGGGCCTTGCGGGAGTGTCGCGCGCGGCTCGTCAGATGCTTCTTTTTGGAGAGGTCATTCTCCATCTTGCGACGGATCGCCTGGTGCACCAAGGTTAGCAGTCATTGCGCAGAAGCTTGTGCAAGGGAAACAAAAGGCAAGAGGTGTTATCGGCCATGTATCACTGCGGTGGCATCTTCGAGGCTGGAAGGGATGGAGGAAGCAACACTGGACATACCTCATCCCGCTTGGATTGCTTTGCCCTGCTAGTACTCATTGAAGATGCGCCGGCCTCGCTGCTAGTGGTAGTGTGGTTGGTTTCGAGGACTGGTCGGGGGATGGCCGAAGTATTAGACGGGCTGTTGGCGAAGGGAATGGCGCCTCGGCCTTGTCCTCGGCCGGGGGTCCCTCGGACAGTCCCAGGGTTGACCGACATTGCTTTACGGTTCTCGGCTCTTGGACGTAGATGTGTACGGGGGCGCGGATGAGGAATCTCTGGTGCTTCCTTGAACAAGTGTCTTTGCAGAAAGATTGGGGCTCCCTGTCCAATGAAGTGGTTTCCTATCCGTCAACAATTGGACTGATCCGAGGACGGGTTGAAATTTGGTTATCGTTGGCGCGGAGACGCACGGGCCACACCCCGCGAGCACGTTGCCGACCCGCCTTTGGCCTGAATGTTTATCGATAACAAAAACCCCCGAGCCTCCTGAGCCTGCCTCCCTTTGGTGGCGCTTCTGGACCCGGAAACGCGCGAGGGATCTTGGACGCGCCGTGGGGGTTCACGACCTCGCTTTGCCCTACGCAAAACGCCGCCGGGGAAATGTGCCAGGCCCCACTGTCAAGGGGCATCGTCATGAATGAACCTTGTGTTGGTTCACGATGCCCTCAGACGATGCGGGCTGGAGAAGCTGAGCGAGCTTGAGCCATATGCACAGTCATTTTTGCATGGCTCGACTGACAGCCGTGTCCTGTCCTTGCTGTAAGCGAGAGGAATGCCGTCTAAAGGCACCACGAATCCTTCGAGCAAGGCACCCACGGCCTTTAACGTCAAGAGGCAGGTTGCATCGCATTCTGAAGAGGCCTTGTTTACGCGAAACGGGACAGAAATGCAGCAGTATTTGGTCAAATGTGCATCCGGACGTTGGAAGTCCTTTAGCGCACTGGCAGGACCCATTCTTTTGCCGGAGCCTTCGTTATACAAACATGCAAGCTGCTGCATCGTTCCCATATCTGTTGCTATCGTCTGCACCTTTCCGCTGTGGGCTCACACGACTGTGTAGCATTGGGTAACTACGTAGTAGAGTCTAGCGGCGTGTCGTCGAGCGGATTGGGGAGGGCACTACGAAAGTCCTCTGCGTCCAACCAGTGCTGTTGGTCCTCCTTTGCGAGCGGATGGCAGGGGACGCGCTGTCTTACTCAGATTTCGACGGATCGGGCGTGACAACTTGCATGGCTGGCAATATTTCCCAATTTTCGCGCCGAGCGTGTGGTAATGCTCCGATTGTGTCCCAAGCTCCCCGTACCTCTCTGCGCGATGAGGATATTCAGTACTCATTGACGGGCCTAACAGCTCCACGATTCACGGTGCATGACGTTAACGGTTGGACTCTGGGGTTTGATGCCGAGGGAGATCTCTTGGCAGGAGAAGTCCAGACCCAGGCGGCGCACGCTTGATCGCAACAAGGCTCTCAAACAAGGCGGAGATGACACCCACCAATTGGCGTCGCAAGCAAGCATTGATGCTTGCCTCTCTGGGTATTGGGGTCCACCTGATGCACCAATCACGTTTCACTTGTATAATTAGCAATTATCCCTTGACACTGACAGTGGGCCCTGCTCTTGCCCGTTCGACGTCACCTGCCTGAATTTCAGGAGTTGAACCCCCGAGGCAAGTTTTTTACGTTCATTCATCCCCTGATTGTTAATCATAGATCGGTTAAATACTGCGGTGGTACGTCGGCGACACACTCATAAGATCCTGCTCGTTCAATCGCCAAGTACATCGCCGTGGAGGAGAATTGGGATTTAAAGGCCGCAACGCTGCAAACAGAGGTCCCACGCGCGCCAGGTGGCAGCCCCCTTGAACTTTCCAGGTTCCCAGCTCTTTCCTGCAGTACGTCGCGCCGCGCCAAGCCGCCCGTCACTTTGCGCTAGTGGTGGCATCAACCGACGACGATCAACGACTCCAAGGAATTCGCTATCTGCACAAGGGGCAATTGTAATCTCGCGACTTCAGCGAGTCCAATTGAGCGCAGCGCAATGGCGTCCCGACTACTAGACGCACGGGGGAGGCCATCGCAGTCGTCGGCATCGGCGCTTTCTCACTTCCAGGGGCGCGCGGCCACCATTCTCAACAATCTTATGCAGCGCGCCGATTGTGTAGCAACAGCAGAAAACCCGGGGCTCTGCGAAAAGCCAGCAATTTCGTCGCAATCAACCACATGGGTTATTGTCGGTGTTATCATGTATGTTCACCTGCTCTGACTTTGGGCCGAAGTGCTCCCCGCTGACCTGGCATGCTTGCGACAGCGGCCTTTTAGTGACTGTGACCCTCTGCGTCATGCTCTTCTTCCACATCAAGAAGAGGAAGCGCGACAAACAGGAGGATATGATGACCAGCAACGGATTCAGTCTGGATGATTACGGCCTCGAAAGTGGGCCCTCGCAGCCAAGGAAACCCCAGGGACAAGCTCGCCTGTCGTTCGACGACCTCCCCAGACCCGGGGGCCCGCCTAGCACCGCCCCGAATCCCTTCGCCGACGGCTCAACACCCAATCGGTCTGCTGAGGGGCTGAATGCCCCCAAATCCTGGCCAAAGAGGGTCGACTCCAATGAGAGCAGCGAGCCCGGTCTTCCACCACAGAAGTTGTAGGCAGCTATGGGAACGAGTTACGACGAGGGAGGGGATACGAGCGATGACTGGGTTTTCTGGTGTATGATTTGATGCGAGGCGGCGGCAGGACTGCGTTTTAGCCAGGGAATGATCGAGATCAGGTATTCGTGCTCAAGAGCAGGACGTAATAGATTTAATACGACGACTGATCTACATCAAAACCGGGCGAGAACCCTGCGTTGATGAGTCCGATGCCAGACCGACATCACCCCGCTCGGGTCCGCGGCCCACCCGAGACCCGTTCCGGGATTTTCAACCCCCCCGCCGCTATATCGTCCGAAGTAGAACACGCTAATCATCAAACTCCTGCTAGCTTCAACCGAACTACCGACACACCAGCTCAATCTTCCAACTTCTCACCGCAGCATACGCATGTCAACACCAGATGCCGGCGTCTAGCGCTCTCACCACATCCCGCGACACTCTCACCGGCGCCACAACTGTTCTCCTCGCCGTTCACCATCACGCCCACCACATCATCGGCGCCTCTTCCCGTCCCGGCGTCCCACGCCTCCCAAGTCCTCCTCACGGCGCCCCAATAAACCCCCTCGTTGCCCCTCGCATGGCCACAATGACCGCTCATCCGGAACCTCACCAACAGGCTCCTCACCCCTAGCTTCTCCGCGCTCTCCACGCCATGCTTCTCCACATCCCGCCAGTTGATCAAATCATCCCTCTCACTGAACAAATACGTCCGCGGCGCCTTCCGCACATCCACCCACAGTGCCTCGTCGTTCAGCGCCCGCCGCGTGTGGCTGATAAGGTTGTTCTCATACCCCACAAACACAATGAACATCACCCACGTCACGGCCAGCACCGACGCCCCAACCGGCACACCCAACGCCCTTGCGGCCGGGTTGCGCGGAAGCGAGCGCTTGAACGCCGCGACGTTGGAGGCGTACCGCGGCGTGCCAGGCGTGCTGTCGAAGATGAATGCCCGGATGGGGATCCGGATGTTCGGATCCTTCGTCTCGAGGAGATACGCGCGCGCGAGACACACCGCCTTGTGGGCGCCGCCTTCGGAAAAGGCGTGCAAGAGGATACGGGACTTGGGAACCGGTGATGTCAACAGGTATTTCGCGGCGGGCGCGATGTCGCGGATCTTGGTCTCGGTGGTGTGGATGGCGAGATCCCAGA